>Ga0065711_1005281_pt1 | contig 43362 bp, 24 predicted proteins | sample Hoacrofraction12_FD_59098 | JGI IMG/M metagenome (GOLD analysis project Ga0065711, IMG submission 59098) | Hoatzin crop microbial communities from Cojedes, Venezuela - Epithelial fraction 12 v2 (version 2) | ecosystem: Host-associated > Birds > Digestive system > Esophagus > Crop | place... | reverse complement strand
ATCCTGGGGTGCATCAAGAAGAGCGTGGCCAGCAGGACGAGGGAGGTTCTCCTTCCCCTCTACACTGCCCTGGTGAGGCCTCATCTGGAGTACTGTGTCCAGTTCTGGGCTCCCCAGTTCAAGAAAGATGGGGAGCTACTGGAGAGAGTCCAGCGGAGGGCTACAAGGATGGTGAGGGGACTGGAGCATCTCTCCTACAAGGAGAGGCTGAAGGAGCTGGGCTTGTTCAGCCTGGAGAAGAGAAGGCTGCGAGGGGACCTCATAAATGCCTCTAAATATCTGCAGGGTGGGGGTCAGGAGGACAGGGCCAGACTCTTTCCAGTTGTGCCCAGCGACAGGACAAGGGGCAACAGGCACAAACTGAAGCCTGGGAAGTTTCAGCTGATCATGAGGAAGAACTTCTTCCCTCTGAGGGTGACGGAGCCCTGGCCCAGGCTGCCCAGGGAGGCTGTGGAGTCTCCTTCTCTGGAGATATTCCAACCCTACCTGGACGCGGTGCTGTGCAGCCTGCTCTGGGTGACCCTGCTTGGGCAGGGGGTTGGACGGGGTAACCCACAGAGGGCCCTTCCAACTCCTAACATTCTGTGATTCTGTGACCATATATCTCTGGCTGACTAATTTTCATTAGGACTGTGAATGCCTTGATCCTCGTCAGTCGGTGTTAGAAATCACGCTGCTGAGGTTTTTCCCGACAGGCGATTGAGAAGGTCGATTGTGGTGCACAAGAAAGTGAAGCCCTCATGCGCGGCGTGTATAGGCTCAGGAGGACGAGGAGCCCAAGGAAGCAAAGCTTCGGTGCCCTGACATGGGAGAGAGAGGCAGGGTGACCTCTGCCACAGCAGTGTGGGAGGAAGGTAGGAAAGATAAAGAAATCAAGGCATGATACTTTGGAGATGCCAATCATGTTAGAGGGAAGGATGGTCCTTCCTTCCTTCCTTCCTGAAGAACCATCTCATACAGGACTAACCTCCACCTCCTCTCACTGGTTTATCTCTGCCAGGTTTCTGGAAGATTTACGTTCTTTCAGAAGTGATATGCAAGTTGTTACGTTTGCCATAGTAAGAGCAACTTGAGCTTGAGCACAATCGTTTTATTGAAATCGGTTGCCCAAGCTAGGATTTCAGGAATGATGACTCAAGCCTCAGGAAATAATGACATTAGCTCCAAACTTGGCAGATTTTAACAAAAGTAAGTGACAGGGGATTTGGGGTTTTTTTTGTCTTCTGGTTTGTAAAACCCAAGATCGTTCGAAAGCAGTGGACTAGCAACTTACTTTTCCTTTTTTTTAACGGAAAACAGAAATTCCCATCCCACTGCTGGGTCTCAGCAAAGAGGGCTTTTCATAGCTGGTGGGTGTGGGTGGCAGTAGCGTCACAAAATCTCAACCCTGAACTGGTGCACCATGCAGGCTAGTTCTCACGCCCAAAATCCAAACCTCGCCAGGCACCAAAAATCGCTCCTATTAGCACCGATACCTTTTGGCGACACACAGGATGGTTCATGGGTGTCGGAGAAGCGTCCTGGGGACTCGAGCAGACCGGCGATCCTCTGTGCTAGGTACTGTACTGAAAAATATTTCAATGGCAGCAAGAGGGTACACAAATGCTGAGCACTGAAAAGCAGTCATTTAGCAATAAGCACATTTTTCTTGTCGTTTAGCACAACGTGAAAGTTTTGTGTCACTTTTTATCCCCTGGATGTGTTCTTAATATTGTCATCGATAGCAGCAGTTGGCATTATACAATTTTAATAGAAAAACACCATTCAACTCCTATTTTGAACTTTTTAATCTTTTCCTGTGTGCCAGGAAGTAGAATAGCTAAAGCTTCTCTATTTATGCATGTGCCTAAGTCTTCAATGCATATATAAATTTAAATCTCATTACACTCTAACACACTGCTTTAAAAATATGGAGACATATTTAAGAGTCTGCTACACATTTTTACCAAAAAGTGGGACTTCATTTTTATTTTTCTTCCACATAAAGCCAGTGAAATCCTGCATGTTAATACTTCAAGAAAATAAACTTGTGTAAAGATTTGCCTATCCAAAGTACAGTATAATTTAAATTTCAATCCCTTAGAAACCCAAAGCGCTGTGTTTATAATATGAGAACAGCGGGCAGCCGTGCCCTTGACTGGAGGGCATGTCATCTAGTCCTCTCCTTCTCTGCAAAACCATCAGGCTGGCAGTAGTGACAGATGAACAGCTTACCATTAATTTCTCCTCTTTCATGCCTTCAATCCAAATGGTGCAGATTCTCCACAGGGAGGCATCAAGGTCTTTGCCTTTATTTCTCTTGCATACTTGCACTGACTTATAAATCAAGTGCAGATAAGAAGAGAGGGCAAATATCAATCTTTTTTTTTTTTTCTTTCCTGGCCAGTGCCCACTGGCACACTACTGAGCTTTGACTGAAAGGTTCTTCAAATCTTGATGTGATTCATAGGCAAGGGAGCACTCCGTGAGGACAAAACAACAAAGGGAATTTGAGAGAGCGGATTTGTATATCTTGGCTTATAAATTAGAAGCCTCCTCTCTGCAATGTTTAAATATGGGTTACAAAAAAAAAATGTGAATCTAAGTTGTTATTACTTTATTGAAAAAGAATCTTTGTTGAATATAAAACAGGCAGCGCTTCTTCACACGTGGCTACCGGAGCAGCTCTAATCAGAATGTTGCATTTTCCCAAAATAGGCTTTCTTTTGGGGGGCCTCTTTCCTCTTTGCCACTGAAGCAATTCAATCCTTCAAAACAGATTGACTTTTACTATTGCTTTGCAGCGTTAATGATTAGCTCTTGTCTCTCTGAAAAAAATAAGAAATCTTATTTCAATTTAAAATAAAAAGGGCTGGATCTACATCCCATGCAAAACAGCAGAGCTCCAAGGGCTCATCTGCAGCTCTACTGATTGACAGGAGATGGAAAACTGTCCCACAATGGTTTTTAAGTACAGTGGAGAGAAGTTTACTAGTTTCTTAGTTATATTTTCTTTGAAACTGCTACTGCATCTTTCAAAATTCAAAGAAAAAAAGATTTCTTCTTTTTTTTTTTTAAACTTTCACAAACCATCTTAGTTGGCAGTGATTTTGGGGGTTTGTTAGAGACTTACTACTAATTCTGTAACCAACCTGCCAGTGCCATGAAGGGGCAGGAAGGGTCTTCCTTCTTTCGCTCTCTTTTTTTTCTTTAAGTGCATTACTAGAAGAATTTTCTATTCAGTTACAATAAATCGATCTTGCATTTAAAACATATATTAAATCATTGGTGTGAGTGATGCAACATTATTACGTGTCAGGAAAAAAATCTATATTATGATAGTTGTTGACAAATGATAATATTATTTTCCGGCTAAGCATGAGGTGTTAATGCTGCTAAATGGCTGCAAATGTTGACGTTAAAGGCTGCCTGCTGGCCATTTCCAGGTGACATATCTGGGGATTCAGGGCTATTTCATTTTCCAGCCTTTTTTAAGGCTTCAGGCCCCATCCATAAATTACAGCTGATGACAAAAGTGGAAGCTAACAGTGGCAAAATTAGGCCCACAGGCAAAATAATTATATATACAGCCTTTAGCAGTGAGGGAGAAAGCCATCAATCAGCCCCCAATTATTCACTAGTTAATCAGCTCTGCCCTTCCTTTATTGAAGGGTTACAGTGTAATTAAGTTGGCAGCATCCTTTTAATTCATCAAACATACAACACATGGCGGTGTTTGCTGCAATCAGGGGACAGCACCTTTGTGTGCCTGACCCCTAGCACTGCTGTAGGAGAGGAGGAAAAACTTCAGAGGTAAGAGAGACTATTTATGCGCAAGCAGAGCAGCCTCCGGCCGGGCAGCACTGTCATGGAGGGAAGGCAGGGCTTTAACAGCATCCCTGCATTTCACAGGCCTGAGAACCACGTGCCTGCATGTATGCGTAAACTCGGTGGGTGCAACCATTCCAGAAAACTCGTAGTTAATCGGGTTATTCCTGTATTGCTTAGGGCAGGTGGTTCTAGACTACGACATTTATGGATATAACATCCCACGCTCCTCTTCTGAGCGATCCCTCTCTGATGACGGGGCAGCAGCAGAGAACCGAGCATCGCTCTGGGGTCATTAGATGGACAGTAGACCACAGCTGGGCACTTCCAGGTTATCCAGGCAAACACAGCCAGTACATACATCTCCCCAATAAATGATTTTGTGTAGGGTTTTATCCTCTCAGATTAATAGCATGAAGTTCTTGTATTATACAGATTAGTATTTTCAGTGTTTTTCGCCAGAAACGAAGTATTTGGACATTGATTTTATCTCACCAGTCATGGAAATTACTCAAGATCTTGCACTCTTCTATCTATACTAAATTTTAACCTGTGCATGCATGCATTGGCTATGGCTTCTGTGTTTGTAAGTAAACCCAAGTAATGCTATATATTGTGCATGTCTTTTCTCTCCCTATATTTAGCTGACCATAAATCTGGTTTCCTGCCACATTCACCGCCTGCTCATGGCGTCCTTAGAGATGCTGAATGTCCTAAGTGTCCTTCCTACCCTGCAGAATAGATACAGAATTATTTATTCATAAACAAGCTCTGTGTTTCTAACCTGCTTGTAATAATGAAATTTTATACGATCATTGGCTATACTGCATGATATGGGCAAACAAACCCAAAGCCCCTCAACATCTGAGAGTGCTGGGAATCGCGATGTTCTGAAGTATTGGCTTTTTTGACAAAAATCGTTATTGCTCTCAAATAAAAGTGAAAGAGCATCACCCTGCTGGACACTTTTTAATGGTTATTTCACCTCTTTCAGTCTGATGGAAGACATTGGGAAGTTTCTCACTATATAACAAAATACCTTTCCTAATGATGCAAAGAATCCTATTTTGTTTTAATTTGGCTGTTTTGGGGTGTTTTTTTCTTTGGTGGGTGGCTGGGGAAGGCATGGGATGACACACAAAATCACATGTCTGTCCACAAATCTCCAAGACACCAAGAGCGCAGCCTTGGCCGGATCTGACCAACAACCTCAGTAGCCCCAGCAGCAAGCCTTTCTGGACCTTACCCTACTCATTTGCACGTGATCTGGAGCCTCACCAAAGAGTTACGATGATGGGTAAACACGAAAGTCAGACATCCTTTCAGCAATGTTACCCTGCCAGACACCCTATATTATGCTGACTTCGCAGTGTTCTGCGTTCTCTGGAGTTGGGAGCTCAGACCGAGAGAGAAAGGACAGAAGGTGGAAACATCGACTTTCCTGGCCAGAAACTGTTCTCATCTTAGTCAACAGTATGACTTCCTCCAATAGCTAAGGGAGCCTGAGGTTCTTAAGTCACTTTGGCTTTTTAGACCACTAAATGTCCATTTGGACGACATGCCGCCATCTTAGTCTAGGAATCAACTTGGTTTGCCATATCCCATGGAAGGAGATCTCTTGCTGACAGCCACCCACAGAGATTTCCGATGTCGATCTGCTCTGCCATGATCCATTTTCCTAACAGTACTGGAGACTGAACTGAGCCACCAAACGTCAATTTGAGCTACCAAAGAATCTGCCCCAGCAAAGAAATTTGCATAAAGTAGAAGTCATGTTCTTGCTAACAAAACACTAGTATTTAACTATTTATTTACCTCCTGGTTGTACACACACATCCTTTTGTTCTTTGGGGTTTTTTTCATTACAGAAACTTAGGCTGCACAATTTAGATTCGGCATTATCTCCATGTCAATAAGTATCATCTTTTCCTAAAGGAAAAGCATGCCATATTGCAGTCAACCTAAGTCGTAAGTCAAGACAACACAATCATGTCATAATATAATTTTATACAATGAGATTGTATCTGTTGTTATTGAGGGTCATTGAATTCCGTCTGTCAGTGTTATGTTATTGAATAGGTTCAAGTAATAGTTTATGCTGTTTATCAGAAAGTGTGTTTAAAAACTGTCACTATGTTTATATCCTTCAGGGTTGCATTTGAATTAGGCAGATAAACAGGATCAAACACTGTATTGCAATGAAGTACAATTCCTGGTAGAAACTGCAGAAGAATATTTATATGAAATTTTCTGGAAAAAATCTTTGCATGTGCTGGCTCTGTTTTAAAAGTATACGACTAGTTATACGTAAAACACATCTTGATTTCTTGACATTAAGCATACAGTGTATTCGTAGACGAAAAACAATGACCAAAAAATAAAAGCTTCCTCATCTGTTGTGAAAAGTTACATGTAAGCAAGAATAATTTTTTACAGAAGTATTAATTTGAATTTTAAAAATATTTAAAAATGGTTCAAACCCATCAGGTCAACACGGTCAAGGTTAACATTTTCTGTGGACAAGATTCAGGCTGGGGTAAACTGCCATCTGCAACTTCTAATTATGCAATAAAAAATTTCCTAGCAGTGAGTAAGAATGTAAACCACATCATATTTTTTCCTAACTACCTAATTTTTCCATTTTAATATACAATTTAAAATTCATTGCATCCTGGTTAATTAAATAAATTATCCATTGGGAAAAAAGACAATTCATCATACCTACTGAAGCTGAACACAACAGCACCAGTTGCAATTGTATATTTTGTTTAATTTGAATAAGGTTTTGTTTTCATATATTTTTCTATTAAGAATATTTTTGTCATGTTCCTACGAATGTGTTCACTTTTTCACAGGCATTTTTTAAGTAACAAGATAATGAACACTAAAGAAACATGTATTCTGTGCAAATTTATTCTCTTGGCTGTTTGGCTTAGATAATATATTGAAGTACAACCAGAAAAAGCACTAGCACTCCCGCTAGGTTTCTAGGTAAGACACTGCACTTTGGTTAACCACCCCATTTTTCTGTTGCTGGTGAGACACCTCACCATCTTGAGCACAATTTGGAACAGTCCTTTCTAATTGCTATTTTCTAGTGACAACTCTTTTCCTAAGAATAAAATAAAGCTATGTACTACATTGCTCAGAGTAAATAAAGAAAAAATATACTATGAAAATTCAGTCATCTTCAGGTTTTCTATAATCAAGAACAGATCTTTTTTAGGGTATACAATCACAGTCTTTGTCTGGATATTCATATTTACTGATGCAGAACACCAAATAAATTCAAGCGCGCAAACTAACTGTTCCCAAGATAACTTTGAATCTAAATACATTTTCTATAGTAAAGATACTAAGTGTAGAGTGGAATTGGAGGGTAAAATTCCTTGAAGCATTTTGGTAATACCCATACAACTCCTCTTTCCTCCTCGCAAAAACACGTTTCAGCTATCTATTAATAGTCTAGAAAAGAGATTATTTGGAATAGCTACAAAAACACAACAGCTGATCAATCTGGAAATGGGATACTTGGAAAAACTACTGAACAGTCAACAAAACAAGTACCAAAATGCATGCTTTTGTGTGGACAATAAAAATGACATTATATCTGACTTTCTAAACGTGAGCTTGAAATAATATTTGAGGCAAAATAAACTTCCTTACAGACAATCACACAAAAAGAACACCAGACTAAGACGTGGAAGCGAATGATTTGCTTTGATTAGCACACAAGGTGAGGGGTGGTCCTCACCGCGTGCAGACATTTTTTACCCAACAAAGTTTCCTACTTGTTTATCCCCTGGAAAAATATCACCTTTATGTGATCATTTCCAAAAACAGAATCCAGGAAAGGTATTTGTTAAAATCATAAGAGCTCCAAAGACTGTATGGAATAGGTATCTAACTGGCCCACAGTTACATCACATCAGCTAATTCATCACAACAGCGCACGATTCACAGCCAAGAAAAACAGAAAGAAGCATCATGGGAGCTGACAAGGACAGGAGGCGGAAAACTTCGCATTCTCTTCATAAAAACTCAAAGGGGAATATTAAGCTGAATAACTACATTGCATGCATAAGATGGTTGTATGGCTGCTAAGAAAGGATTTTTCTTTGCGTTCACACAGCAAGAATGTGTTTTAGCCTAATGCATCAGACTCATTTGTTTTGTCGAGTTCAGCTAATGGGATGAAGACAAAGTGACTTCCAGCCAGAAAACCTTGTTAATCAAAAACAATTTGGGCCACTTGTACATGTTGTTGTGACTTTCCGAGTAGGAACTTCCATTTTTCACAAGAAACGCATATGCGTGCAACAAAAAATTTACCACAGATGGCCTTTCATTTTTGGACAGTTACTCATAGACTATGTTAATGCTTTTATTGAGATATCACCCATAGACAGAGTTTTCCTCCTTAAAACAAAAGACCCTTGTCTTTGGGAAAGGCCTTTTTCTGTTTTAGAGGTTATTTTCAAGATGTAGTTAGAAGTGGATTCACTGCTTGATATATTTTGCAGAAATCTGTGTAACTTGATTACCTACTGGAAGCCTGGTTCGCAACCTGGAGAGAAGAAAACCTGAAGAAAATCACATAAAACTGGCCTTAGAGCAGAATAGTTTTGCATGTTTTGGATGCTTGTGGTAACTTAATGATTGGTAGCTTGACAGTTTTAATACATTATCTTAAGAGACAAGATGGAGGACTGTTCCACCACTGAGGCAGACACGAGAACAGAGTAAGTGGCCAATAAACACCAGCATTTTGATCTCTGTGGAAATGCCATCTTTTCCACAGATTATTAAGATAGTATGCCACAATAAAAGACACTCAGGAGGAGAGACTGTTAATATTGAAAAACCAAGCAACAATAACTAACGAAGCATTCCAATGTTTGTGAGTGAGAAGTCAATGTATATTTACCAGGGATCTTTATTAGAAATAAAAGCAGAAGTGTTGAATGCAACATCTTGTATTTGTGTAATATGCATCATTTAATGAATTCTTCATGGAAGCCTTTTTCATTCTGATTAATAGATGCTCTCTAACCATTACAGCCCAAACAAAGACATTAAGAAAAGAACCAGGCCATGTCTCCTGCTTTATCTCTTTACGTAGTCCCCTGCTTTCCTCTCATGCTGTATTTACATTTAGTTACAAGGTCAGAATCAACACCGTATCGCTGTATCTGTTGGACTGCTAATATTTCACTCACGTTTCAACTACACATTTTTCCTGGAATGGTGCACTTATTAATACTTTGGTATGATGGCCAGCATCCTTGAGTAGAGCACTAAGCACCACCACCTCGGAAGCCCACCTTGTACTTGAGGGCATCGCATCCCATGACGTGACTGCAGGGAGACAGGCACCGTCTCGGCATCGGGCTTGTTCCCGAGTGGAAACCACGCATCACACACCTCCCTGGCAATGCCTTTTTGAGGGAGCTCAGCATGGAGCGGTTCTTGGCCAGGACGCCCCTGGAGGTCGCAGGGGATGAGCATGGCCAATGCTCCAGAAAGGAGATCAGGAGAATGGGAGGGGTTAACAGGGCGACAGGAAAGGCTCCAAAATACCAGTTTCTGAATGGCCCCACAGGAGATGTACACACCATCTACCTACCACATCTGATGGGGTTTTTTCATCTGTTTTTGTTTTGTTTTTTTTTTTAAACAACAGCACAGTGCAACTTATGCTTTGCTGTCTAGCAGCACCTCACAGCACTAGGTTTGCTGTCTGCGGTAGCTCACGGCACTATATCTCTACCCCCTTTCACACCCCAACGCCTGTATTTGCCTTAATTTCTCTTCATCTTCAGGCAGATCAGCATAGAGCAACAATGGATTTAACAGAGCCNGAGTCCCCTTTCCTTTGCAAATTCAGACAAACCAATTGTCNGGTTGTCCNTGTTCATCTAGACATGNGTGAAACTCAGTCCGGGGGTTTAGATCTCCATATATTTATGCTTCCTCTACACTGGGTTAAAACCTCTGAGCAAAACTAAAAATCTGCTGGAAGAGGGAGTAAAGTAAGTCAGCAGAAAGTTTTTCACAGTTTCAAATGAATTATTAAATCACTTTCTGGAGTCCGCAGAAAGAAACACAAAACTGCCCTTGGGAGCTCAAACTCCCGTGAACTTGGTCAGTGCTCTGCATCTCTAACAAGTCTTGTAATCAGACCAAGGGGCTTCTTTGTGGACTTTTTTTTTTTCTACCACTCTAGTAAACGCATCTCTTTTTATCCCACTTACTTCTGTTTGCATGGTCCATGTATTTCTTTATCTGTGTTTTCAAATGCTGTTAAACTCCCTCAGTATTTCTGAAGAAAGTCTGAAACTCAGTAACTCTGTATTCCCAAGGCAACCTGCAATAACAGCCAACGCAGGATTGTAAAGGATACTCAGTCAGGAAAGGGATTTCGTTTCTAGTGGGCAATTGCAAACAACAAGGGAAATATTTTTTTTAAATTAAGATAAATACCTTAATGGTGTACTATTAAAATAATGTGCCCGGCTTACACAGACCTAAAAAAGGGAGACCACTATCAAATTTTCTGTCTTTGGGGATACACTCTTGTTACCAGTACAGCAACATTAATCACACCGAGACTGCCTGTTGGAGTTGCACTTAAAAAACGGTCCCTTTGTCCCCATCAGTCTGGAAGCCCCTCTTCATCACGCCCGCCAAGGCTGCCAGCACCACCGCCTCCCAGCTCCTCTCCGATGGCCACTTCATCACGAAGATACTAGGGGTGAGACTCAACTTCTCCTCCTCTCCTGAACCCCCGTCATTTAGCTGTTATGTCATCCCCCAAACCACCGTGCGCATCTGCAGACACCACCCACTGCACCGCGCCTGAAGGGGCTGCCTCCTGCACCCAGCACCGTGCCTTGCGCAGGAGCTGCTCTGGAGTAAGTAGTACAAGGATATTCATGGGATAGGCGTAGGCTGGCTGGAGAAAAAAAAAAACCACAAGAGATGAGCTCAAAGAACTGCATTTCTGTGAGGACAGAGTGCAGCGTGTTGACCTCGGGCACGGAGAGCTGTAAAGCCAGCACTGCGGGTTTTGTGAAGTCCCGTCGAGAGCGTGCCAGGAACACCTCAGGTTGGGGGGTCAATACGCTGGGGCAAAAGTGCCATGGTAAAGCCTGTGATACACCTACTCAGCTCTTGTTTAGCAGGTGGACCTCTGCTTATAAAAGAAAATACAGAACCAACACTGAAAGCAACAGTCCTGTCCTCTATTCTGCAGGTCACATTATTTATACACACTAAGTAAGGCAATGGGAAAATAATGGCATGCCATAGAGTTAAAAGTGAATGCCTTCATCCTTTTGTTGTTTATCAGTTAACAAAATGACATTATAGAGATGCTTTATGTATTTATTGAAAGGGGAGAAACATCTATCAAAGCTCATTTTAGCTATTGTTACTGCCATCAGACTTGTTCTCTTCTGCCATGAGCTGGAACAGGACTGTCAGCAAGAGATGACTGATATAGGCGAATGATTTTGCATCGTTTGAGATACATACAGAAATATAATCATACCCAAGGTCAAACATTAGAAAAAGGTTGGGCATTTGGGGCAATGAAAGCAATGCTGTCAGATATTGAAATCTCAGCAGGAGATTCAGCTCCATTAAAACTGAATACACAATTACTTTCAGCTTGCTACTTTCCATGCATGTATAACTAGTTTGTTCATCTTGGTGCCCCCTGTGTTAGAAAAGGTAAGATCTGAATATTTTGAGGAACGGGTATGATACTTCTTTCACAGGAGTCTACCTAAGCGATAAAATGACTACACAAAATATGTGCAACTGGTGAATCACTTCAGCAATTAATCTTCCTTGAAGAAACAGACCTAAGCAATGCAAGTCACTGGTTCTGCCCAGGTATCTTTAAATTCTCTGCAAGTATCTGGCTGACTTGACGTACGTGGCCTTCCAGAAGACGCTCCTTTGGTGGCCAGGAAAAGCGACGCTCAGCGTCCCTGTTCAGCAGGGCCATTGGAGCAGCGTGACAAAGCCACAGAACCAAAGGAAAGAAATGAGGAGAGAAACTAAAGAAAGCTCATTTGGAAAATGAATTGTAAGTGGAGATTGCAAAGGGCAAAGGAGAAAGATGAATGGCAGGGCTTGTCTCAGACTGGGGTTTGCACAGGGAGAGCAGGGAGAAACTGCTGGTGTGGTTAAATTTGGATATTTTCAAAAGATTTACTCAATTATTGTACAGATATGAGATAAACTCCATGTGCCCTTGGCTACTTGTGCTACCCTCTGCCTGTTAATGCCTCTCTGACGAGAGGCTTCTGATCTTTCAGATGCCCAGCAGCTTCAGACAAAAATTTATGAAGAATTCACCCTCTTACAGGATGTTTCTTCTAAATCTGGGCTTTATATCTGAAAGAGCACACTAGCTCAGGCATTTTAGACTCTGAGATCAGCGACAGTCCGGTGTTTTGTGATCTCGGGATCAGGCTAGAGATAAACCTTCTGATCCTGCCTTAGAAACCACGGAATTCTTGTAATATTGGGGAGATTTTCCATTTTGTATGTGCTTTTCTTATTTCTGAGATTTCTATACCGGAACTCAAAAAGACACCTGATATTAAACTTTAAAGTTTTACAGAAAAAACAAAATCCTAATATTTTTCTACTTACATTTCCACACTGTTTATTTTAAGAAACTACATGTGAAACAATTATATGCTTATAGAGTTTCTTGTATTGACGGTAGCCACAACAAATCTCCAGTTTATCTTATCCATGCACTTCATACCATCATTTTCTGATCCACCATTTACAGTTACGAGTATCCATGTAACAATGCCAGGAAAGTACAAATAATTACATTTACTAAGTGCTTTTAATGTATTACCATGCAGAGTTCAGGCAAATTAATTTCTAACAGTACTCCCAAAATTTCTAATTCACACAGAAATTTTCAATAAGCAAATATTATTAATAATACAGATTAACATGAAATGGTTTTATTATTTATTGAATTTATAACAAATAAAAAATATTCATGTAGCGCCCCTCAACTATTTCACTATTACGAACAGCAAGATACTTCTTTACGTTCACAGCTGCAAATACCAAAGAAATGTTGGGAACATCGTTTCCCTTTCCCTGCTAAAGCATTTGTTCTCCACCTGCAAAGACTACGAGGCACTACACTAAAAATAAAAAAAAACTAAAATCTTGACTTTTGGACTAATGTGAAACACTACTTGTTTTTTACAAATTTCTAACTGTGGTGACTTTTGTCTCCTCTCAGTTATGGGCTACCTGGACCCACAGACCTACTGCAGCCAGCTTCACCACTGGCAGATGGAGAACGGGTCACTTCATTCACTCTTAAAATCCCCGACCACTTCACATGTGGTTCTTCTGCTCATACGCATCCTGAACCACAAGTAGCAACAGAAAAGACGGTATAAAGCTCTTTGAAATTACCTGTGTCATTCTTTTCTTGTTTTCCCGTACAAACAACAGAATCCTCCCTAGTCAGCAGATTTCACTTCACATACTTGTAGCAAAAAATACACCAGCTGTAGGAGCACAGCACGCTAATTCCACTTACTAGAATTAAAGGTGCACCAGGGCCTGACAGCCAGGGAATGTTCTCCTTGCTAGAAGCCACAGCACAACGTGTTACGAAGATGTGAAGATGCTGTATGCACTCAAGCGTCTGGTTGTCTAATGCAGTTGGTCCAACACAAGTTGTTTTGCCTCCTTTATGCTACTAACCAACCCCCCCCCCAAGTGCCTAGGCAGACCAGAACCCTTATGGTTTCCTCGTGCTTTAAAAGAGAAATTAAATGAAAAAACACAGCCTGTCACAGCCCTCTGGCTAACTACACCTTGCACATCAGCCTCCCCAGGGGAACATCTCCGAGGTCACGGACCCCCTAACCTTTCCCAGATGAGAAGGTGCATCATTCCACCCGGGGACCATGGTGAGAAGGCTAAGCTTCCCTTACGGTCCACTGCAAACAGCCCTCCTCATGCTGACCCAGTGTTTCCTCTTGCAACATCTTATTATAAGACATAAAAATAACCACAATCTATAATTCTACTTCTCCAAATCCAGAAATATATTTTTGAGGAACATCTCCCAAAAGAACAAACCAGCCCAGCGTGTTACCCAGCAGTGAGAGATACTGGTACACATTCTTGTTTCTTAATTCCTGGCAATGTCTCCAGCCATGTCTCCTGACCCAGCCCACTCCCTCCTTTCTTTGTGAAGCCTCCTCAACGGAACGAAGACAACTATTTAATTCTTCTAGTTGGCCAAAGCTCTCTGAGTTACAACAGTTACTCCCTCTNCTCTTCCCTGGAAATGCCAGGGGCACAAGTCGTGCACAGAAATGTGGNCATAGGTANGTGTGTATAGGTGTTTGTGCATATATGNGAGAAGGACAGAGATCACCTAAAGCATTGATAGAGCAGTCTTTTCTTTAATTTTATTTTTCACTGCTCCACATGTCCATGGTGTCTAACACATCTCAAAGGTCTTTGAAGTTTCCATGCTTTCAAGGTCTCACATCTGTCACGCTATCAGTACCCTGCCACAGATGAAAAGAATATAATTATGGATTTAGTGTAATCATTGATTTCTGGGCTCCAAACCATTCAAAGAAAGGTCACAAGTCCACATGGCTGCCCCTCAGGAAAAGGATTTGCATCTGACTATTTTATTTAACTGAAGACACCCCCAATTAAATGTAGAGACTCTTCTCTTCGGGCTCTGCACCTGAGGCAACTTGAAGACAACGGATCAATCTTCCCTGTACCAACTGTGCCTTGTTTGCACCAAGCTGACACCGCTCCCACCTGTTAGAGGCGGCAGCAGTGACTTTTTGCTCAACAGCCCCCTTTCATTCGCCAGGCAGCATCTCCCTTTGGAGAGCTGCCACAGCAGACGTGGAGGACGTGCGTCTGAGGAGCTGCACTTTTGGGAAGGTGGCAGGGCGCCAGAAGATTGTGCCTGAAGCAGGGGAGCTGCTGTCAACCCTTCAAAACATTTAACTTGCTGCAGTTCTCCGAGATCCGCAGTGCAGATGTAAAGACATAATTTTGTCCACAGTGTTTGGATTAGCGGTAAATCTACTAATCCAAAGCAATATCCAAGGGGGCATGGCTAGATCTATGGGTTCATAAATTCACGCCACTCCTTTTATTATTCTGGGCCCCAGATGGTTTCGAATGGGCACGGACATAATGAGATCTTGGAAGATATTATTATATTCTTAGGTCAAAATTCTCAGTCCAATCTCTTTTATCAGGCTCAGCGTCTTTGTATCCCTGAAGTGCTAATACTTTATGCTGATTGACTAAGCAGGCTTCCATGGGAGTTTGCATTATTTTTGATACAATTATTATTATTATTGACAGCAAAAACTCCACAAAAAAAGAACTCCATTTTATATTTCTTATGGTATCATACAGTCTGGAAAATACAATGCCGGAGACCTTCATTGTAGTTATGTTTTCATAACAAAACAGATGAGGGGGAAAAAGAGGGCAGGATAAAAGTATTATTTTAGTAACAGGAAGACAAAGTATGAGCTTGAGCATAAAGACTAGTGAGCTTTATAAATGCATCTTTGAACTGCGTGAGGCTTTTTTTTTTTTCCCCCAATAAATGGTTCTTTTGAACCTGGCAGTTGTAAGGAAGTGAAACAGAACAAACTTTGAAAAGCGTGCTTGTCCGAGTCTCCTTACACCGTATCTGGCTGAGAGTACAGGTGGCCAAGCACAGAAAGTTCCTGCCAATTTCTAAAGTTACACTTTTATCCACTAAACAAGCATCCTGATCCGGGTTACCAAGCAGGGCACTCAACAGGAGCCTCAAAGTGCAGATATTAAATATCACTTATTCCACAGCCTGGGCCATCCAGCTTAGTAAAGCTTGATCTAAGACTGTTTCACCCTTTTCCTGTGCTCGCTGGATTTTGGGTAATGGACCTTCCCAGGAGACTCCTCTCAGAAAGTATCTTGCAGAAGAGTTGATGCACATGCTTCTATTTTAAAAAGCACATGTTCAGCAGATTTCGCTTTTGTGAAATGGAATATGGTTTAAGTTTGTTTCAATAAAAAAGGGGATTCTGCTGGAAGAACTTATGTCAAAGTGCAAAAGGTTTTATACACAACGAATTGGGGTTTTTTTTTTTCTTCCTCCTCTTGAGGGCCAAAGAGGAGACGCTAAAAAGAAATCTTTCTGCCACGATAGCAATTGCTGTTTTACACACAGAGAATCTACAAGGTGGCTTGTTATGAATTCTCCATCTCTGTATTTATTTTGGATTAGACTGATTTAATCTAAGCGTCACATCAAGAAAGCCAGACCTTGTCTTTAATGAGAAACTTAATATGTATTCACAGTAAACACTTTAAATGTCAAAATTTAATGGACAGTATTCAAAAGCCATTATTAGAGTAACTATGCTTTTATATCATCATGGCTGATGAGGAGTAATTCTTTTAAAGCCACTCTTCAAAAAAATCAATATAAACATTTAACAATAATAATAATAAAATCCCTACAGGGCATCTTAATACAGAGACAGTAACAGAAACCTGCATAACCGGTGGATCCAAACTCAAGCCTTGCCAACAACTATCAACATGAGAAGTAGTATGAATTGAGCTAGCACAGTGCCAGTTACCAGGGAGAACTATGAACAGATCAAATTTGTATTCAGCCTTCTTGTCCCCAGAGCTAGTGTCTAAACTCACATCAGCATCAGCCTCCCTGAGCTTGGCTGTTGCCTGCTCTGTGCTATCTTCCTGCAGGTCCTCCTCACGCAAAGAGACATGAACTACCTTCCTACATATGCATCTCCTAGGAGTAATTTCCCCAAATCCCAGTGTGTAATTTAAAAATTCTGTATAGCAAAACTTCAGAGGAGAAACCTTCTTCTTTTTATAAAATGTCTCAGAGTCTTCCATCTCATTACCAGGAGCCTCTTCCCTAGGTCTTCCATCATGCCTTCTCCAGCTCACTTTCGCGGGACTTAAGGGCAAGGCACAGGGTGGGGAGTGTGCTGGAATGGAGTGCTCGACCCAGCAGGCACATGAGGGTTCTGGCATAATTTTCTTTTGAGCTCTGACTAGGCTTTTTTTTTTTTTCCTTCAATAACTTCCTGCACTGTCCAATCAATCCTTTGTCCAAATACAGAAGAAGTTTCCTGCATTTCCCTACACACAAAGTCCTTTATATCACAGTCTATTTGCAGATCCATGGCACACACACTTGTTTTCTCAACAGTATTTAAGGAATACAGATATAGCAGTTTCATAAAGATCCTCAAGCACATTCCAGCATCATTATGGTTCCCTGAAACAGAAAGTGGACAGGCTCTGGTGTGCCTGTGTGCCCTCACCTGTGGTGAAGATCCAGCTTAATCAGAAAGGAATTGCTTCATACATTAGTCACAAAATCAAAGCCTGTGACATTACAATGTCTACCGAAAGTCTGTTCAAGCAGGCTCTATTTTTATTTACAGTCATGAATATGTCTACCAAGTCATAGACAATTTTATTTAATTGCGTTCAGAATCAATTAAAACACGTCACGTATACAGAATGACGTAGCAACCAGAAGCTACTGTTTACTCATTCCCTACACTGAGAAACTTTCCCTTTGGCAGCAGGGTTGAGGTTTAAAAGGAAATGATAATCATTCTTGCATACTCAGAAAGGCACCAAAATGATTCCTTTTCAAACAGATTCAGAGAGATAAAAACCTCTGGTTTACATGGATTCAGTTTGAGCAACCATCTACCACGATGCCATGCTATTTTATCCAGATATGCAGAAACGGGGAAAAGGAGACATTTTCTTTAAGTGTTGTTACAGTAAGGAGTCACTTGAGGAAAATGAGTAATTAATGCGTATTTATTTATTTTTCTAACGTTTGTGTATTTGCTATTTCATTTCAGCTACATCTCTGCTCCCGTTTCAGTTGCCTATGGTTAATAAGGGAGAATTCACCACAGAACCTGCAACAACGGAATTTCCAGAATTCTCCTTAAACTATTCCTAGAGAACAGCAAACAGTAAAAATGTTAATTGGTTCTGACTTATTTTGCTCTGTAGTATGCATCTCTCTTGTTCTGTTGCCAGCTGATAAGAAAAGGATATAATTCTTTGGCAAGGAATAGTGACCGCAGTGGAGTGGCACGCACCCATTGCGTATGTTAGGACCTGATTCTCTGTGAACTAATTCCCTTGCAAATCAGATCTGTCTCTGCTGAATTCAGAGTTTGCACTGATGCAAAGTGTGTTGTACCTAAGAGCAGATGAGGTCCATACACAGCCCATGTAAATGAAGAAAGTGTCAGCCCTAAATGTCTGCTATTGAGACCCACCAGCCATAGCAGCCACTTAAAGGGATGCGGCATTGATTAGCTGTCGCTTACGCACTCAAGCTCTTGACTCAGATTTTTCAGATAACGACAGAAATGAACAAGCCTTTCATGTGAAGCATGCCAACTAGTTAAAAAAAAAATGAAAGGAAAAGGGTAACGATTCTTCAAATGAGGCACATTTTTGCCCCCTTGTGTTTGTGGAATCGTTCAATCTTCCTTCTAAACACTCACCAACCAAAGACCAACAATACTCAGAAAGTGTCAGGATTGGCCTCCTAGAAGTTCTTACCCTCTCCTTGTCCTTTAGAAAGAACTACGTGGCTACTACTCTGAAAGAAGTTAAAAAAGCGTGGATTGATCACAAATGAGAAATCTGCAAAATCTACAAAAAAATCCCAAACCGAACAAAAAAATGTACTACTACATTTTAACATCAGGATTCAAATAAAAAGAGAGTATTTGATGAAATAACATATGTGAAGATGCTAAGATGATGTGCAGTATCATCTTCAATATTAAATAGTACATTAAGACTACGCAAGCAGAAATTTTCAAAATAATCTTATAGTATTTGTTAGAAGTTGTCTTCTCAAACTGCAAAGCTGCAGTTTTCTAATTGGCTATATTTGCCTTGATTTGCACTTAAGAAAAAAAATGCAGAAGTTTTTATCCTTCACCTCTCTCCATTTTTTCCTTCCAGCAAAAGCTACCTGCCCTTGCTTCTTGAAGGCACTGGAACACATCAGAAGCCTGAACAGTCCTTACCCTGCTACCTTCAGCCCGTGGATCAGCCAAACTGGACGTCCCTTGAGTCAAAAGTGGGCAGCAGTAGGTCAGCCCCTGGATGTGCACCCGCTTGCTGGGCTATTTTGAATTGCTACTCCGTTTAATGACGTTATGAGGAGTTTAGATCCACACCTACTGTGTGTGCTTTCTGAGGAGTCAGAAATGAAAGTAACAGGAATCTGCTTTTCACATATTTAATATGTCGGGTCACGTCCTTTGTTCAGTTTGAGATCACAGAGATTACAAAATTATCTCTCTCTCCAAAAACTTTGAATCCTTTTCTCACATGTGAAATTGTTAAAATTGCTTTCTGGCCTCTTTTCCAATGGTGGTTGCTGAACGATATACACTGAATGCTAAATACAGTGAAACTTTAAATACCCTGTGCTCCGTGTTTGTACCATTCAGCCTCGGAACGTGCTAATTCTACATGTTCATAAAACAAAAAAGGCCTTTTAATTACTAGGTGAGTATAAAAAGCCAATGCAATTGTAACCTTCGACAAGCTGCTGATGTGCAAGAAAGAACTTTGCTGGGCGCTCCTGACACTCTGAAAAGGAAGTATCACAGAAACAGAAGGCACAACAAAAGGTAGCACAAGAAATGGGCTCACTTCTGTTTTGAGGACCTGTTGTTACGTGGGATGAGGAACGGATGGAAACCTGTCAGCCCCAACGCGAAGGTTACGCAGAGCTGACTGCCGCAGCGTGAAGCAAAGCAACAGAAGCAGCGAGAGAAGCCTAGCACAGCGTCCAAAAGGAAAGGATTAGAAAACAGATGTATTTCCCAATAAAGCAGATGAGTAAAACAATTGATAACTGAGATCCATTCGAAGCTGGATTTTCTCATGAGAATTGCTGTTCTGTTCGGGGCGCTGAAGATGGGTGAGCAACACTACAGCTGTTTTTTGGGGGGGTGTTTGGGTTTTTTTAGGATTCCAGAGATGATTATCATCTTCTTTAATATTTTTTTTTTATGATTCCACATTTTCGTTGTTCTTATTTTAGTCAAAAACTGCTCGTGCAAGAAAAATAACTCAAAACCACTTTTCAGCCTTAACAACTAAAAATAATTGAGCCCTTTTCAGCAACACCTGAAGCTTTAACATGTTCTAATTCACAGAGAGCTCTTCCCTTCCCCCAACTAAAGACCACCAGGATACAGCTATATTAGTGTTCCTGTCCCAGTATTTTGCTTCGGACACTGAGAAAATTCTAAGTATCTTTCTCTGGCCAAATATAGCCCAAAAACCTCAGGCTGCCGTGTCTCCAAATCTATCTGCATTACCAAAATTCGTCCAAACTCTGCTTCTGAAGCCATCAGGCTTACTGCTGATCCTTGTCAGGGGGACAGCAAAGTAGTGAAACCCTCTTTTTACACACATGGACACAGGAAAACATGCATTGCACAGTGTGACTGCATGGGTGATGCTCATAGCCCAAATCTTCTATGTTACGTGACTGTTTAAGTATTTCACCATTCCCATTTTACTATAAGACATTCAGGTTTTCAAATCCAGTTCATTTAGTGCTACAAGACTAGGTCAGCAGATACTTAGACCCGACTCCCAGGAGTGAGTTAGCATTCCAGATGTCTAGGGTTGGCTCAAAGTGGTTCATGTATGGATGGTTCAGCCATTACGGGGTTTTTTTGCAGCTTTGTCTCCAAAATGAGTAGTATAACTGAAAGCTTCACACTGACAAGAACCTGCAATTTTCCCCTGATACCAAAGACCTAATCACTGAGATACAGCAATTCATGTGTCTTCATCTATTCCTGATGTATACGTGTATATCTGACTTGTAAAATTTACTAGGCAGCTAAATTTGATGCATTTGTTTATAGAGAATGTAATTTTGTCTGGAAAGTTTACTACAAGTGCATCCTTGCTTGGAAAGTTTTTTTTTTTCTTTTTTTTTTTTTTACTTGCTAAAAGACTAAGCATTATCTACTAATAACACGAAGATGCAGAAAAGAAAAGGTCAATTTAATTGGAACTACTATTTCCTGGGGTTTAAAAGGAAAATGTTGAAGCTAAGATGACATTGACAAATTGCTACTATTTATTTAAATTGTGTAATGCAATCTACCAGTAGTTCTATAATCTGCATGTTTGAAGCAGTTGACCCGTCCAACTAATGCAAACAAATTAGCCTCCCGGGTACTAGCCATGTCCTGTAAGCCATTAAATATCCTAATCTAACATCATTTCATGCACAAACTCTCTGAGTTAAAGTGTTATAGTGAATATGCGTTATAAAAATTACAATATGTGGGGTCTAAGCACAGCGGAGCCCAGGTCAGCAAATTTGTCTTTTCTGTCATTCACGCCAAGCGAACGCAACGGCAGCATGGCTTGGATTTCACCGCGCCTCCCGAGGCTCTGCCCGGCAGAGATCTTCATTGCCGCGGGATTAATTTCCTCCGAAGTTCAGCACTGGTTTCAACCACTAATACATTGTACAAATTTCATTCCAGTAAGTAAAATCTGTCTCTTGGAAGTGTTTGCATACTAAATATTTCTAAGAAAATTAGAGCTCTAATATGCCCATTATACACCGGCTAGGAACAACTCTGTATTCCTCGCTGGTTTACGGCAATGCCAACCCAGACATGTCACAGTTCACACAAATAAACTCACCTTTAAGGAATGGGGTTGTTTGCCCGAACAAAATATGAACAAAACCTGGTGAAATTAGTAAAGCAGTAATTCCTACAGGAACCCAATTCTGGCATTCTGTGAACTGGGAAAATCACTCCATTATGACAAATATACCAACAGGAACATACATAACTACTATTTTTTCACACTGAGAGGTCTGCTCTGGAACTCATCCATGAGAGAAGCCCATCTCATGCAGAAACAAGGTCCAAGAGCCAGGTCTGAAGGCTACCATGCCTTCCCGTCGATTTCACTTGCCCTTGTATCAGTCCTTAAAGGCTTGGCCAGTCAATAGAGTTTCATAAAAGCAAGGGGATTGATTTAATCATTCCTCTCTACCTTTCTCTATCAGGAAAGTAGTAGTCCCATAACCAAAGGAAAGTCAATAGGTTATATATCACTGACAGGCTATAAAGTCATTACAGGAGCTTATAGGACTGAGTCACACAATTAATTGCCTAAGAAAAATCTCCCAGTTGCAGTAAATAAAATATACTTTTAGCATGTTGGTACAAGGAGGGAGATCCTTTACATGAACACTTCTGGAAGATAACTAAGCAACAACAGCAAAAATAACCCCACAAAACTGAATCCCCTCATATTAACTAAACCATGTGGAAGAAGCTTTTTTCCAAGCTGTTATTGAACTTCCTTCTTACAATCTATGTTTTAGGTGGAAAAAGAGGACATTATAAATATATGATTTTAATAAGGACGAAGCTGAGTCTCAGTTTTTCACAATGAAAAGCAATAGATGGCATCAAGTACTGCCTATAGAAACCACAAAAGTGAGGAGAAAAATAGAGATTCTGCAGAAATTTGGGAAATGTTGCTGCCGGAGTATAGATATTAATAGTTTCGTATGCCTGGTTGGGAAAAGCACAATGGATCTGCAGAGCTAATTGAGGAGATTTAATTTCAATGAACGTAACAGACAGCAAGAAGGAGCTGAGCAAAGGGCTCCGATTCAGAGCATAAGACCTTCCTCAACAGAGCCATCAAGAACTGCACCAGATCTTATACACAGAAATATAGAAAATAATCCTTTTTCTTTTTAATTGTCCTTGATCAATAAATTACAAACCCAAAGAGATCTAACTGAATCTGATCATGGGACCACAATCTGCGCCTCCCGCTGCAGGAACTGACAAGGTGTGATGATTTTACCCATCAGAGGCAGTTGTTTTTTCACTATAAAAATTACCATGTATTTTCCTTTCTCTGAGGAGTAATTAAGTGAGTCATGGATGAGATCTAGAAAATCGATACTTGTCAGAGGTAAAAAACAATGATCAGTGAAAGAGGCAAGTTTACTGTAGGATTGTGATTTCAGTCTTTTTCACGTTCCTTGCCAAGTTTGGAACTGTTCTGGTTCTTAACAATCAGCTTATTGTCAGCTGCTAAATATTAGTTTCTCCTGGCTTAAGAACTTTTATGCTGAAATTACGCTGCAAGGTGATTTGAAAGGTAAGTCATTCAACATTTTCTGAATTCTGGTTCAAAAGTATATGCTCTTTAATACAACAAGTATTGGTTGGTGGTTGCATTTTCCCTTTCTATAGCGTACTGCAATGCCTTGGACCTGCAGGAAAAATGCTATTACCTTGAGAAACCCAAGTTACTTTGCTGGGTAGTTCAACTTAAAGTTAGGATTTACAGAGAAACATTTACAGAGAAACAAATCCGCATTAACATGAATGATAACATATGAGGTATTTTAAATGAACAGTAATTAAAATTTAGTAGGATGATAATATGGTAATTAAATATCAATTGTTTGCGCAGGACCTCTTATTGAGTTTAATAAGTATGTAAAAGATATTAATCTAGTTGTCATGCAATTACCTCATTGAGGGGGAGTGGGAATCTGTGCGTGTGTGTGTGTGGGAAGAACAAATTTTGAAATGCAAAATCCAGTTTAAAATCTGCACTAAGGTTATGACAGAACTAAAAAAAAAAAAAAGCTTCTTTCTTTTCTTACCTCAAGCTACTGCGATATGTAGGGGGATGCAGCTGGGCGAGCTGTGGGCGCCAAAAGGGCTGTGGTAGCAGGGGGCCAAGGAGGGGACCTGTATGGAGGCATCTGGGGGAAACAGAGACCAACTGCAATAAAACCACGGCAAATGCAGCACTAAAGGTTAAATTTTTAGAGAACATCCAGGCATTTACTATAAGACCTCCACGCAGCTAGGTATCAAATCGCCATACTTAACAAATGCCATCTAGCACTCCAAAGAATTATAGGCATTTTTCCTTGCCATGGGCTGCCATGGCATGAAGTGCCCAAATCACAAGAAGGAAATCTTTGGACATTTCTATGGGACTTACAGATTAACGAAGTTTTCTGAAAGGTTATTGTGGCAATTGTACCGTACTTCTCAACTCCTCGCCCCGTAAATAGAAATAGGCACTTTTTGTCCATGTATCATAACTTCAGCCTGCCAGGTTTTAAAAACCAGAGATGGGATGATCCCCACATTTTTCTTATAAATTATCCATCCTTTGTGTAACAACTTTGGAAGCAGTGCCAAGTCTTTTATAGCTCAGAGCAGTGATAAAATATTAACCATATCATACGTGGTTCTTTTTCACAACCCTGTGTGGAAAAAGGCAATATTTTTGTGTTTCTGTGTCTACATAGGCATTAGAAGCAGAGAAAGGTGGTAGGAAACTTCATTTCACTTCCCTGCTCTCCAAGGGGGACGGAGTTCACCTACGTTATTCCCAACAGGACTTTGACACGCCTGTTCACAAAAACTCACCAAAAAGAGGATTCCTCACCTTCCTAGCAGGGCTGCCTGAATGTTTAACTAGCCTTTTTATCCAAAAGCTTAGCTGCAAAGTAAGCTAATTTCTTCTTTTCCTAAGCCCAAGAGGGAGAAGGAGATATTGACTTTTCTGCTGAACAAACCCAGCTCGTTCAGCCCTGTCTCCAACCTACTGTTCCTGAATCTTTCATCATTTTTGGTCCTCTGCAGAGCTCTGATTTCTGCGCAGCATCTTTAAAGAACAGTGTTTAAAAATGGATGCTGCCAAGCCCACAGCAGCACCAAGAGCCTGCCCTGCCCCCAGGCTTCAGAAAAACAATAGAGGCATCTTGGAAAAATGTTTTAAGCACAAACAGAAATGAAGAAGAGGAATAGCTTTGAAATAAATTACAGGGGACAGTGCTTTTCCCATCACCTCCCAACATCGCTTTATGATCCCCAGGTTTAAGAGAGAAAAGGAGAGAACAGGGAACAAAGAAGTGTTTTCTTCTTTCAAATAAAAACTATTAGACAACCAAAAAGCTTAATATGTGGTGGGAAGGAAAGAGTGAGAGAGGTTAAAATCAGGATTTGGACAACCTCTGTACAGAAAACAGAGCCAAAGCAGCGTAAAGAGCCCCCAGCTCTTCGACACTGAGCCTGTTCCAGGGGTAGCACAGCAGGGCAGCTCTGCTGAGCCTCTCCCAAGGCAGATTTCTCTCAGCCTGTATTTTTTTCCTCCTGACCGTCCCTGCGGCCAGACTTCAGCACATCCATGTTCTGAGCCTCTTTAATTAATTAAAAGGAGAGAATAATTAATGTAGCAGCTCTTCTTCTGGTTTAGGTCATCAGAGAGGGTGCAAGGGGAGGTGGGATGCAGATGCACCTGAAACCAAGCTCTTTCAGTGACGCAAAGCTGCTTCAAACTCGATAAAGAGATAATTCCAAGCAAGTTTAGCATTGCTCTGCATCCCCACAAAGCAGCTGCAGGATACTGGTGAGTCCAACTGACAGAAACAGCAGAGATGGAACTCTTTCTAGCAGAGAAAATACTGTAATTATTAGTAGCTCTGCAGTACCGTAGGCTCAAATATGCGTACGGGTCATGTCATTTTTGCAGATCACACCACTAGATATTGGGAAGACTTGCCATACCATATGTGCACCCTTCTTCTCTTTCAAAATGATCGGTTGTTGAGAGGAAAAAATAAGGAGTAGTGTTTGGGAGAGAAAAAGCAATATGCACTGAAGCTCAAAAGCAGGCTTGCGTTTGAAGTGTCACTTTTCGTTTTTATCACCATTTTATCACCGCTAAGGGAAAGTGCTCTGCAGCATACAGAGCGCTGCCTTATTCAATAACACGCTAGAAGCAGTCTTTTTAGCGTGGAGATAGAAACAAACAAGCGGGAAAGGTAGAGGCGGATGATTAAATGGACTGAAAATCCAGGCTGACACCCTAGTACCAGTTGAACAAAACTGGGGTCAGGGGAAAGCTACAAGAGCACGAATGAGAGCTTAAATTATCCAGCTTGAATTCCCACTTTTCATAATACATCACTGGTTTATGGCATGGTGTCGCCCTGATTTCATGTCTGTATTCTGCAGACGGTGGAAACCTTCCCAATTACAAGTCTGCAGATTATACAGATCTGTAGATTAATATTTCCATGACTGCAGGCTTATTCAGCAGTCCAAATGGTCCTCCTAGCACCATCACCACATCCACGGCTGTATAAAAACACGTTGTTGACTCAGACCACGGGGCCAATTCTCTGAAACGATTTGTTAGAAGATGTAACGCTCTAATATCTCTAACCCTACTTAATTTTTTTTTTTTTTTCCATTTGAAGATCACTGACCTGGTGCAAGAAAATATTTTCTCTCTGCAGGAGGCAGACCTCTTCCCTTCCTGTGACTTTCAAACCAGCAAAACTTTGAAGAATTACTGTACATCTTTTCTCACTCTCTAGAGCAGCCAGTTCCTTATTCAAGCAGACCCCCTCATGTTTTCAAAAAGTAAATAAATGCTATATACATTAAAATTCTTAATTTACATTTTTACCTGTGTATGTTTTACAGATTTCCCCCCTAGCCCACTAGAAGTGTTATTTTTGCCAACCTCTATAAGCAACAGTCTTTGGCTCGCAGGATTAAAGCGAAAAAAAAATTATTTCTATCCTTGATTCTGCTGTTCCTTTAACACCACTTCTGTGTGAAGGTATGGCATGTTTTCAGCAAATAAAGGTCCATTTCTAGGTTTTTCACAAAATGCCAGAAAGTTGACTTTTGACTGGTCTGACCTATACTTAGTTGTGATACTGCCACTTGAAAGGGCTTGTCAGTCATTGCGTAGATATTTAGGACTCTAGTAGTATAGAGCTAGACAGTCCAACATTGTGTGTGCCATTGACATCAAGCTTGATGTGATATTTCATTAAATGGAAGAATTAATGACAACACAACATAACAAGCTACTTTGTCTACATCACAAACACATGCTGAAAAAGAATGCAAAATGCAAATCCATCAGTCACCAGATACAAATAGCTAGATCAGGAATATTTTTTAGTTCTAAATAGTTTACTTCCCAAAACAATCTTCCTCATTGCCTCCAAGAAATTGGGGATAGCAATAATTAAATGGCCCCATATCCCCAGTACACCTTGTGCGCTTCTGTCAGTTCCGAGTTCACCGAGTACGGATTGCAAACTTTACATTTCTAAATTTAAGTTCCTTTACAACTCAGAATATACAGATTAAATAATTTGTACAAAAACTAATGCTAAAAATACTGCAATCTTTGCAGCAGAATTTCAAATGACTATTTTTCTTAGGAGATATTATCTCATTCAGATATTTTTCTTCTTCCAAACCTTATCCTTCGCTAGCATGTTTCCCACGCTTTGATATTGTTTACCATGGTAAAACATTAGGCCACCAATGAAATAGCATAACTTGATGAAATGAGAAAGACCTCCATTGAGAATACTAAATGCAGTAATTCAGTGGAAAAGAGGCATAGAAATTCTGCAGGCGGACAATTCAGAAAGGATGAGCAAATCCTTCCTCACCAAAGACTAGAGTGATCCTTAACAAAAGCCTTTTTCCACCATACTGTCCTCAGGCTGCTCTGCAAGCTGCACCTTCACCAAAACTGCATGGGCTGGTGTCACAACGGCTGGAAATGACGACTATCTGGTGACCAGGGATGACTCAGGAAGCTCTCTGGCATGAACTTGAAGAACTTGAAAAGTTTGTGATGTTGAGCCATGTGAGAGCAAGGTGTAGGGAAGAAGGTACCCTCAACTCAAAGACACCCTTTCTAGAGAAGGCCCCCTGCAGTATTTTAACATAAAGGCTTTTTGATTTTAATACCCACTGGAGGAGAAAACCATCTGTGTGCAACAGCAGCTACCCAGCAGGTTGACAGAAGAGAAGCAGGACTCTCCCTGCACCTTCAGGGAGAGTTAGACTATAGCCATATACCAAAGAAAACAGTCCTCTTTGTGCCTGTATGCGCCAAATTTGACAGAGAAGATCCACATTTTTGGAATGCGGTTGTGCTTAGACATTCAGAGCAGAAAACACAGTACCCTCTTAATTTGAGCTATGCGTACCATCACTCTCACGATGGTGAACATACCCCTGGAGAAGTAAATCCAGCTCACCGCTTATAATCCTCTAGCAATTTCATTGCAAAGTGAAACAGTAACGTCACAATGAGAATAAAATAGGGATACTGTTGGTTTTGTTCTGTTGAAACCGAGTACTGAAGTAACCAGGTGTGTGACCTCAGAGCCCGGTCATTATGTATGTTGATGTTAGTTAAGACCAGGCAAGTCAAGCGTCTGGTTATGATAAAAAGATCATGGAGAGGTAGGACTCTACCAGACCGGCTCTTTCAGTAGCAGGGATTTAGACATGCTGTAAAATCAAGGAGAGAAGAGGAACTGTGAAGAGATTTATTCCAAGATTTTAAGTGAAATTTTCACTGGACTTGAAAAAGTGATTGAATCTAACAATGGATGTAGCACATTTGAAAGAACCAGACTTCAGTAAAGCAACTAAGCTGTCAGAAAACAAGAACCGCTGGAAAAATTGTTACTTGTTCAGACATCACCATCTTTGAACTTTGGAAAGGTCCTTTCCCTCTGTTGGAATTTCCAGGTATAACAATAAAAGATAAAATACTTTTTAAAAAGATTCCAGGAAAGCAAATTAAGACTTTGTGGTCATTCTCTATTTCTCCCTCCCTAGGTCTCTGCCCACACCATTTTTTGTATAAAAATATTATTGTCAGGATGCTCCAAAATACTCATAACACCTTCCTGTTGGGTCGTAATAAAAATAGCATTCTCGGATATAAAATTTCAGGACTCACAGCATTTCCCAGGTGAACATTGCTGGAACATGGGCTAGCAGACATGGTCTGGCGAGGGACCTGTTAGGGTTGCCCCCTTGGAGGTAGGGTTGGAGGGATGGGGCAGAACATCCAGGAGCTGTGGTGGAGGACTGATGTCCGTACAACTTCTCCAGCTATTCCCAGCTGGTGCAACCCCCTCTGGGTCATTCCTTGTTCGTAACTGTTAAAGATGGAAGCTAACAACTACCCAGAGTAGGCTAATCTTTCTTTTATTCATATTTACAAAATATATAACAAATATACTCCAAAAATTAAAAGAAGGTCTGATCCTGATTCATTAATAGCACAGCCTAAAGCAGCAGATGGACTGCGGCTACATTACTTCAATATATTCATTATTTAGGCCATTAATTTCCTTTTCACTGAAAACATCTGGCTTCTGATGCTCAGGGGGAAAAACAACATGATCCAAAACTAGTTTTAACTACAGGTTCATCTCCTATGAGACCAGGTTAAACTCACCACAGAGTAGAAAAAAAGGAGAGAAGTTTATTTACAGTTCTTGAGGACGGAACGAGATGTACATTCTTCTGTATAACATGTTTTAAGTGATTTTATAAGGGAAGCTCACTGGATATGGTTTTCTAATTGCTCCCTGTAAAACCCGTGGGAAGAGCTGCTTCTTTTTCTTTCCTCGGGTCTTTCGTGCAAGCAGAGGCATAGAAGTAACTAACACTGTTCAGAATCCCACGCGGTGAGCTCAGAGCATCACCGGTCCCCAACGATCCTTTCCCCGAAAGACTCCAGCACCGACAGGGGTTCGCACACACGCCTGCTTTCCTCAGACCATTACCCACAACACCAAATGTGGTTCTTGTAAAACTAGCAATATCTGCTCAAAACTAGGTTTTTAAAAATAGACTTTTATAAAGATTACTGCTGAGAAAATCTTGTGGGGGAGAGGTATTTCACACATCAGGGAAGGCAAATCCCACCTAATAAGACACGGAAATATGGCATAATAGCCTTGAAATTAAACAGTATTTTTCTAATAAGTAATCTCAAAAGAAACACTCTTAGGAACTAGTGTAACCAACTATTTTCAGACACAAGATCTAAGTAATTAGCTTACAGTAATGAACTGCCCCATGTGAAAAAGGACTAAAGTTTTAGTTGTTTGAAATACTAATAATCCCAGGGAGGAACTACTTAACTGTTTCCAGAGTGCTATTGTTTTTTCTCAAACTCTCCAAGTTGCATGGTCCCAAGTAGGAAAGACAGGAAAGAGTAACCTGGTAGAATTACAGAAGAGGGGAAAGGCCCCTTGCCTCCAGCTCTTCACCTCCTTCCATTGCCCAACCGTTCAGAAGCACAGGTGAAGTTTTTCTGCATTCTCATGTCAAGATGAGCTTGCTACATGTTGGCTTCTCACCTCTCAAATGACAGAGGGTTCACAGGTTTGTAGGAAAGTCTGAATTTCAGAGCCAACATATACTTTTTCCACGCACATTCATAGTTCTTGAGATAGAAACAAGCCATTGGCAAGAGGTTACATCTGCAGCCGTACTCTTTGACAGGGACCTGGGGACTTTGACCCCACAGCCCAGCTTATTTACAAACCATCTTCCTAAGGACACACCAACTTTGGAGAGGAGGACTCTCAATGTTTTGACAAAAAAGTAACCACTACTTTAGATTCCTGCTTTTGTAACTTTTTATCTTTATGAAATTACTGTTGATTAAACAACAGAAAACATTCCAGCAGAGCAAAACTGTACTTTCAACCCATCATTTTGAAAGGAATCGTCCTCTTGCCAGGTCTGGAAGCTTTCTAACACAAAATATGAAAAGATCCTTGAGTGTTTGTCATTACAGATGAGCTTTAAGTTGCTCATAAAAGGAGATAACTTCACTGGCCCGTAAAATAATTACTGTAACAAGATGAATTATGCCTAAGCAAGATTTCGAAGGTTAGATTTTACCCTTCATAAGAAAACACTGCTTTAAATCTGAAACTGTTCTTCAGCTACAGCATTGTGCTACTTTGTCGCTAACCTAAATAAGAGTAGATATTTCTGATAATTTCCTGCCCAATATATTTTACCTTTAAACAAATGGAAATTAAATTCTTAAAGACCAATGGGGAGAACATGAACAGGATGATGATGTCCTGCTTGAAAGCAGAGATGAGAGAGAACTTAAAGAGCACCTCACTTCTGCAGTGGTGGCTTTTAAAAATCTCACGTAAAAAGATCTGTAACTTAAGAATTACCAGCTCCTGGCTAGGTTACTCCTCACCAGAAAGCTGATGCCATCAGAATTCAGCTATAACTGGGACAAAGTCAACTCTTCAACAACTTACTGTACAGCCATAAAAATGGTCAACGTGCTTCACTACTCAAATTGTGAAGCAGCTCTCATTAGATAACGATCTCTGCAGGAATAATGCACTATTACGTGTTTAGGTTTAATTAAATGTAATACATAGAATTTTCTTGTAAGGAATATAGGTATCCATCTGCCTCTACTTTACTTGACTTCAATAATTCATCCATTTTTCTCACATCCACTTATGTGGGCAATATGTCATATTGTCAGACTACTAACACAAGTCTTTTATAGGAAAAGTTTGTATAGTAATTTACAGGCTGAATAGAGTTATAATGCTACCACCACAGATACTCAACTCTTCCGTAAATTTGTATCAAAAGCAGTAATTCTGAATTAATAACTACACTTAGAAGGAAAAATAAATGGTGTCCTGACATGATAAAAGGATTTTAGGAGGATTTAACCTTGTATTCTCTGGTTCTCATATCATTAAGACCACCCTGCGTGACGAAAATTCTACTGCTTTTCTTTCAACCCTTCTCAAATAGGTGATTAATTCTTTTTATTTTTTTTTTTTTTTACATTTTTTGGTGCATAGCCCATGCTGATGGATTCTATGCATTTTCAGTCTGTGAGTATTGGGAGATTTAGCTGCTCTCAGACTCCTGAACCTGGAAACTGTAGCTTGAACTCTCCAAAAGAGCTTTTTTTCCCCCTTTAGCAGGAGTCACCTTTTACTGCAGAGAAGTTCTACTTTACACTTCCAGTCCCTAACAAGAGGATATCATGGAGAGAAATTAGTCCCATTTCAGAGAAGAGCCTCCTTTACCCATATCCCTGTAGTCATCGTGTTTTGCAAACCACCCACCCGCGTTTTTTCTGGAGCCCAGCTGCAGACAGGTCTAACCTGCCTCAGCTCCCACTCCTACCTGATTTCTGCAAAGCAAGGAGTATTGCACTTCTACAAGTCTACTCCACGTGCCAGCATCTGCAGAGCTGATTTTGCTCTGTAAATAGATTATATCCAATATTTATAAAAAGATTAAGCTAATCTGACATTTAATTAATGGAAACGGTAATGTTTGACTTTTTATTTTAATAAGCAACACGCTTTGTTCCCACAGAAATCATTACTAGCTGTACGTTAAAAAAAAGCCAGATAGATTTAACAAAAGGTTCCATTAAATTAGAGAGCAATAAACAAACACAGTCAATTTATGAATCGGAGTCATTAAATGCGTATCCTCTCCAACACTTTCTTCACAGCTAGTACTTAGGTCTGCTACAATCGATCCGCAGGGAGCAGTTACCTTAATTATAAAATGAAACACCTCTGCTAATGCAGTCTTGGAGCCTTGTTAGTTTACACCCCAGACATGTGGCTCCGAATGGGCTCCAAATGCTAATGCCAGTAAAGGCAGACATCGTCAGTCTCTGATGCGCCGTGCTTGGCAGTCCATGACCGCACTTGCCTACCAGGCACCCCTGGTTTTTTTTCTCCCTCTTGCCCTTGGGGTGGAAATAAAATGCGAGAACTCTTTGGTCCAGCTCAGCATGTACTTTTGAATAGTTCATTCATGGGCAGCCATTTGTAGAAGAAGTCTTTTTATCTGATTATCTGCCCTCATTGTTAGGGCTTGTGCCTAGATGTGATGAGCCTTGCAGGAAAAATTAAAGAAGATGTAAACAGTAAATGCAGACATTTTGCAACATAGCTAAAAATAAATTGCACTACAGGCAATTATGCAAGTTTTACTGGATACATTAAAAAGACATTAAATGCACAGCTGTTTTAAGTGTCTTTTAAGCTGATAAATTAACTGTCTAATAAATTGTAAGATTTGTCAGCTAATAATGCTATTTTATCTGCTTTAACATATGCCTTCCTAGTTCATGAAGCATTATTGTAAGTGCCAAAAGGAGATAATGTGCATTTTACAGTGTTATGTCTTAAGTGGAATGGATCATTGGCCATGAAGAAGTGTGTTAATAAATCTCCTAGGCTTTGTTAATTGCACTCAATGAAGTGTCACTGTTAAAACACAAAAGATGTGATAGAGAAAGCCGAACATAATGTCTTTCAGTTTTACAATTAACAGTTCACTAGGCAAATCGACCAAAAAGACCATAATTTGTTGAAGCCTTATTAACTTACATTTTTCTAGTCAAGGTCATAATTGTGAATGGCTTAAAGCTATCTTTTAATGCTCATCAAGAAGAGTAACCTTGCTAGAGAGAATGAACTTTTCCATCTCTCAGTAGCACTTATCACTTGCTTTGCAGGTAGAAGACAAATAAAGCTGAACTTTGTTATACAGCCATCTCTCTCAGTCGCTCACCACCAATAAATGCCACTCTAAAGGTGGGAAGCATGACTTTAAACATCTTTTCTCTACAGCAAATAAAAAAGTGCAAAAAAATGGAAAAAAGATCTGGAGAAATATATAAGCCTATCAGAGCTAACACAGTGCACAGAGCAGAGCTATTCATCACCATTTGATGTCTGTGGGTTTTTCCACTCTCCCCTGGAAACTGAATTCAGTGCAGAAGAGAAAACAAACAATCCAACACACATGGCAAACAATTACCAAAATCAAATAAAACCACTAAATACCCTTGATGAAGAACCATTTCCATATTTCTTACTAAATATTGATTATTGAACCTATTAACACTTCACAACATCTCATCAGATTAGCACTGCTGGGCTTTGTTGCAAAATCTTCCCACTACAGACCATTTTGTGACAAAGTATTTTCTCCAGCAGGGTGATCCGAGTAAATACCGATCATGTTGAATTGGCACACGTGAATACAGATATAGGATCATTTCACTAATCCTCATGAAGTAATGAAAGCATATGATAGCAGAATAATGACCAAGTCTTAATTTAAGTCTCCAATTTCTCCCTAAATACCTCAAAATGCAGAATACAATGATTTCATGGAAATCATCATAAATTTAAATCTCAGATTACAAATACTATCACTTCCCATTAGTGCAACAATTACATCGTGCTGCACCACTTCAAATGCAGCACTTGGCTGTTTGATTTGCCTGATAACAGTTGTAATGGTCTTCCATGATGCACAGGAGATGTAAGAATACATATAAAATACATATTAATAAATCATTCTGCAGGCATTAAAAATAATGAAAGGCACCCAGCTTTGCCATGAAGAGATTAAAGGATGCCACCCTGAACAATGCAGTTGATCAGAGCATGATTCTTCAAGTCTGACACACAACACACTGGTGGCCCATGGCTGGACAAAGAAGGATTCTCCTGACTCCAGGACTGGGCTCCTGGCTGCGGGGTAGCCCTTGCAGAAAGGCAGAGGAAGAAGGTAGACGCTGGAAGAACAGGATGGGTGATGCCGGTGCCCAGAGCACCGGTATGAGGATGGGTGCTGGTGGGACCATATCCCATCTCCATCAGCACCTGCAGAGCAGGAGATGGTGCAGCCCCCCCATATGGTTCAGCGTCAGTGGTTCAGGGCTTGTTTTCCATCTAGCAGGTTGTGCCACACCTCAGCTTTCCACAGTGCTGGACACAACACCTGCACGTGCCATGCTCTACTTGCCTGTTTGAAAATCAAGCACAATAATTTTTACCTTTTACCTTGAGACACAATGAGGTTGAACCAATGTCTGCCAGGGTCTCTGAGATTCCTGGTTACCAGGCACTGTCCAAAACACAAAGCCTTACTGCTAACAAAAAGGAGCCTTAAATAACACCTGCCAACAATCTGGGAATATTTCTTCACACTTAAAGTTTCTTCAACTTGCTCAAACTCTTAAATCTTTTTTATGAATGCAGATTCAGAAGGATCACAGTTCTCAAATCTAGTCCTTGGACATCATAGACAAGTATGTCCAAAAAGTGGCGGTTTGGGATTATCCCAAGGGACTGTGCATGCACAAGTCTTACAGGAAAAAGTTGCCGTCAGAGAATGAAGAGAACTCCCCTTCTCTTCCTGGAAAGTTGCCTTTAGTAACAGGATGGTTTAAACAACCAGCAGTGTGTGTGCATATTGGAGAACACCTACAGAAAATTAGTATTTTCAGCTAGTACCTGTGAACATGCACCCTAGAAACCTTTCCAGAGAAAGCAACTCATCCAACCAGAAAAGGGAAAAGGAACTCATCATTTGAGTCCCAGCAAAGGAACCCGTGCTTCAGACTCCTTAAGATAGCCATGAGGACCAACAATTTTACATAGTGCATAATTATCTAATAATTTATAAAATCAGTGCAGGGATTGGACTAAAACTTCATTGAAAACAGTAACTGGTATGAATATGTATGCGCATGCATGCGCATGTAGAGCAACATAAAGTTATACACATAAATAGATAGGCGTTTCCAACTCACTGTTACTCCACAGCAGACAGAAGTAATTTCAAGAGATCATATTGAAACCACAGACACCAAGATAACACAAAATAGCTGAAACACTATGTTTTATAAACAAAGAGATTTATGCTTGTGCTAGAATAGCTCAGCTGCATAAAAAGAAATATCTGAAGAGAGCCATCCAGGAAAGCTGGGAAACCTTTAACAGTTTGAATATCATGCCGTCACAGTTGGCTTATTTTCTTTTTTCGTGGGCGTATCAGCTATAGGACTGGGATAGGAGTACATGCAAAAATTCAAACTCTTCCTGCTCCAGCTTGGGGATGCACTGCTCTGCTCCCACTGGGATGCATCCACTCACACAAGACTTGATACTAAGGCACAGTCTTGCCACAAGCCGTGCCTCTGCCTGGGTGCAATCTTGTATTTGATATTTTAGGGACAATCAGCGAATTGCTGCCTACCAGCTAGGTGCAGATAACTCCCACACCTCTGGGAAGTTGCTTCCTTAGGAGTTTAAAATCAGAATGAAGAAGTCTGTTACTTGTCTTTGTGTCCTATTTCTAGAAATACGATTAGCAAAAATTCCCAAATGATTTGTGATTTCATTTCATGTGTAAATCATGCAGGCATATACCCATCATAAAAGGAAATACAAACTTGTCTCAGTCTGAGATTTCATAGCCTGTTTTAAGAAATCTAATTGGGCTGTACAGTAGGATGACATCTTTAGCGTGAAATGGAGTCCAATTTTGAGATAATATACCTTAAGATGATTTAATATGATGCAGAAGAATATATCACTATTCATAGATTGTTAGTATGAAAGCAGATGAACACAGCTGGTTTTGCCTCGGTAAACTGAGGTCCCTTTAAATCTCAAATACAAATCGACGCTTTGAGAATTACAAAGGGAAGGTCTCAGCCCTGCTCTACTGATCTGAGCCCCACAAATAGGCTTTCAAAAGACATACGGCACAAGTTTTGCAGAACTCAGCTACCCAATCTCCTAAAAGACATTTAATAATTCACTCCCCTGGCCCCAAAACATTTATCTTGAGTAGCACTATTTCCTGAGATAAAAAATTGCTATTCTTTAGGTTAAAAGAGGGTTGCGTGACTAGGCAAATTTCCTGGGCCAATACCACAGCACACTAAAAAAGACCCTGGAAGCTACACTGGAGTGGAAAGGCCACTGTGACTCCCTGGAAATGAAGCTGGCTCACCATCTTCAGAGACACTTCTGCAAGAGCAAACAAAGCAAACTTCAAGGTGCTCTGCGCTGCCTTTTTTTTTTCTTTAAGATGACTTCAACAGTTCTTAAACAGTTCTTAAATCACCTTGAATTTAATTTCTCTAAGCCACATTTAAGAATTACCATCTGTCACAGTTCGTTGATCAGGATCAGTGTACTACAATTCATTCTTTTCTTTATTAAAACAATAACCCTTCAGTTACTAAATTTTCTGGGAGCTTTTCCATGGAGTCAAAAGCTGCGCTTGTCCCATAGGAGCTACTGACACCGCTCACAAAAGTTAACTAACCTATAAACAAGCACAAGGATGCTGGTGCATATAATGTTGCCACATCAATTTTAATACCTTGAGCCAGTGGTTTATTTTTTATTTCTTTACTCTCTTGTGAAGCTCTATGCGTGAACATATGATTCAGGTAAATGGCCACCCCATAAAGACAGGGAACTTGTAGAAAGTGGAGTCACCATAACAATATTAAGATTGTAAAAATAAATGCTCTGCTAGCGTCCATTTGGGAAACAATACACTCAAGGAAAATCAGTGAAAAGAACAAAAAACCCTGCACTCTACTAGATTAACGCATGCGAATCCAGAGGAGCCTGAGCGTTGACTTAACCAAGCATGGCTAAAAGCTGGAACAGTCGCAAGAAAAGAGATTGCAATTTTCTCGAAACTGTGAACAAAAGATCTGAACGGCAGCAAAAAGCAATGAATCCTCTTCATTCACCGAAACCAACTAAGTGGGAACAAATTGTGAGTTTCCAGTTGGAGACAATTGGCCAGGAATAATTATGGGAGATGCTGAAGGCTGCCTTAACTCTTTCTTCCACCCGATTCTGCGAGGCGTCAGAAGGGAGAGCTGTAACAAGCGTTGCATGCTGGGACCCACGCCACGTTACAACCAATTTACTTGCTCACAGAGAAGTTCGTCCTGCTGAGAGAGCAGGTTTCCATAGATAAAAGATGGGATCTCAAAACAAATTAAGGCGACGTGAAGCATGCCTGCATTTTACTGTAGTAAATTCTGCAGAGCTTGCCTGTTGGCAGGGGTAAGCTGTTATGACTTCAACAGATACCAATCAGAGATATATTTAATAAATGAAAAAGCTGAAGTTACTTAACCGACCTCGGTACATTGGAAAGAACAATAGTGGATGGAGCCTTTTCTTCCTCTAACATTTCACTCCTTCATTATTTAGTTTAGTAACAACTTCATGGGCGATTTTGTTGGTAGGCAGAAGAAAAGATTCACAAAACGAGATAACGAAGGATGTTTTTAAAATCTTTTGTGACAGATCATGATACTGAAGCACCCGGGGGCATTCAGCAAGTGTTCTGCGGTACTGTTGGGTTTCACATCTAAAATGTTGCATTACCAGTTTCTATTAAGCATTTAACAAGGTGTACAGATAACAAGAAATTTTTTGAAGAACTGTGTTTTCTGAGTCATTTTGCTTAGGAGACGGTTGTTTCGCATGCATCTGTTTGAAAGCACATTTTGTTTTGATCCATCCTTCTCAGGCTTGCAGATAGGAAGAAACGCTGAAATTATTTGTAAATGAGAGTCATCATCCTCGCATTCAGAGACTGTGGAGCAGGCAGAACAGAAACTGCTAATCCTAACAGAAATTGCTCAGCATAGGCATGTCATTAAATTTCTCACTGAAAGAAAAAACCCCATCTTACTATTTGAAACGGGAGATACCTGAGCTTAAAATTTTGGCCAAAAGCTATATGAAGTCAGACGTCTAAATTATTTTCTGTATCATGGCATTAGCATGGATTTAGAGCTGCAGTGTTTCTGAAGGCTTTTCTTTATTTCTTTTACTTATTTCTTTCTTTTCCGTAAGGGTGGTGATTGCCCTCCAACATCACTCGAGCATCCGCTTCTCGCTCAAACTCTGGTAGACTCATTTGTTCTTGGATTGAAAAATAGTCTATAAATCAATCATTAATGCATTATTACACTGAGTGTAATAATACAATAATTGCAAATTAATTACAAGGTATTATAATAACATAATATATTAAGAATATATAATTCTGTAATAATATAATAGTTGGAAGCTAAAATGCCTGGATAGAAAAAACCTTGTTAAAACATCACCCTGCAAACTCTACCTGCACAACTAAAAGCCTGGTTCTTCCAAACCCCACTTCTGGCACTACCACTTTCTTACCATCCTGTCGTACACACGCAGGTGTTAGTCACACCTTCAATTCGGATAGGTGATTTATTAGGAGATATACTGAAATGTACTTGCCAAGGCAGGATGCTGAATTTACTTTTTCCTGATTATGGCCCATTCTTTAACAGCTCAGTAAATGTTTCCCTCATCTCTAATATATATTTGAAGGACAAACAACCCAAAGGAGGGAAATCAGAGTGAAGAAAAGGCCATGCAGGTTTCCATCAGCTGAAGTATTTATTTTGGTAGCAAATAAAACCGACTGCAAGAATCCCCAAAAGCAGAATGCACAAATTTGGGGGAGATTTGGTGATTAGTCTGCTCGCAACTCAGGGCAAGCAATCGCTAAGCTGCCTCCTCGCTAGACTCCAGGATACGTATGTGCACTTTCGATATATGAAGGGTTATAAATAAAAGAAGGGACTTGCTATTAGTTTATATAGGATAAAGTCGAATCCACCTTCAGTATTTATATATTCTCCTAGTATTTCAGCACTTCACATCTTTTCTCAGAGCGCCGCTGCCAGGTTGCGGAGCCCTGCTGTCAGCAGCGTGTGTACGGGGAAGCGGGCATGGATTTGGAAGACTTCGCGCTGGAGACACCTTGCTGAGGTGCCCACAGACCAGGGAAAGGCGTTGTCTTGCCAGTCCTTGGAAAATGGTCTGTCACTCCTGTGTACCCCCCCATCCTTTTCCAAGTCAGACCTAGCATTTACACACACACATAAAACAAAAAATCACTACTTCTAAGAACCAGCCTTCAAACTTACCCTATTCCTGGAATTTTAATTATTAGTAGGGACTGGCAACAATAAAACAAATACTAGACCAACCTTTTTCTTGAGCTTCACCACTTCTGAAGCCTTCCTATGGGATATATATTCACTCTTCTCCATGAATCTCACCACAGATACCACGGGTTGGATCAGCACACCTACTCTGTCACCTTCTTCTCAGTCTTTATCGAAGTCTAACATATTTTAAAGCCAAGAACATTTGGTCTGAGATGCAAATTAGATGCAGATATTGGCATTATCATTCTTTTTATGCTAATTACACATAATAACCAAGTGCTACCTTCATATAGACTGCTTAAAAACTGTGTCAGGGTTTCTGTGGCGGATTGTTTTGATTCCTTGTTGATTCCAGCAAAATCAGAAGATTTCTGGTACCACACCAGGAGCAAGGAGCCAAACCAAATCACCTGCTTGGTTGCAATCAGAATTTTATTTTTTCAGAGCTTAAGAGCAATTTCTAATATCACAAAACCTTATATATGGACACTAGTAAACATACTTCTGAAAAACTCACATCAAACCCTCTGTCAGCCTCCACAAGGAGTAGCAGCAGCATGCTTAGGGTAAGAGCTGAGGTGTAAACAACAGTTCTTGACCCTTGGGTCTAAGCAGATGAGCGATATCAACCTATTAATCACCCAAAAATGTTGTCTTCTGCTCATTTCGTTGTCATAAATCCCCACTGAATTCAATGCAACTGTGCAGATGGAAAGGCGAATGTGGAGTAACTGCAGTCCCACACCTGACCCACGCCTCTGCTGCCAGCCAGCTCGCTCAGTCCTTTCGCCCCACTTGCCCAAGATAATCTCATTTAAACAGACCATCACGGAGGGTTAACGTGGCTCTCATTACCTTCTGTGAGAATTTCAGCCCCAAAGCATTTATAAGCTTAAAAAACAGAAGGCAAACAAGCCTAACATTCAAACCAGAGCTTGTAGCAGACAGCAGGATTTACCCTGGGTATTAAGCAGATTGTGGTGTGCGTATGCTAACACCACGGCACGCAGCGAGTGTCCAGCCCCCCTATTCCCATCGCAGCTACATCTAACCCTGCAGCATTGCAGATCTGGGATCGGCATCTCCCTTTGTTTCTTTTTCAGCAGCCATCGTGCAAGAACAATTGCAAGTTACTAAAACATATACATATTTTTATGTTTTTTCTCTATATGAGGTTGACACCTCAGTGTCAGAGATAAGCCTTCCGCTCTCCAGATGATAACCCTGCTCCCGCAGCACACACTGTGGAGGGGGAAGGTGGCAGAGAGCCAGCTGGATCCCTCGTCCTGACAACATATTTTTTGGCAGATTATGCAAAACCGGCAACATTTAGCTTTAGAGGAACATCACAGCTGTTCTCCTTACCCTGTCAATCCCAGTCTGAACCTTGCAACAGGTTTCATTTAGGAAGAGCCTCACATACTCCAAAAGTGCTGCTTTCTACATGCATGGCCGTGTACCAGCGATGCGAGAAGTTTAACAGCTGCCCTTCAAGGGCAGCATCACGTCTATCAGCCAACAGAGATATCACAGGCTGCCAGTGAAGGGACCAGCACAGAAAACCTCTTTTTGTCATCACATTAGGCACTTGTGCCAGATTTGCTTCTTGATGAATGACACAAAAAATACAGTATCAGGCAAGCTTCATTCATTCTTACTTATGCAAAGGGATCGCTCAAAACCCAGAAGGCTCCTGCTTCGACCCAGAGGCTGAAGTCAAGGAGTCCTTTGGCCACAGAGGCACCCACCTGTCTCTGGCCAAGTCAAGCAGGGCTCCCAGAGAGCACGGGACCTCTCTGGGGAGTGAAACCAGGCTGAAAAGTCTACTGACAGAGGCAAGGGAGACTCAACAACACACGTTGGAGAAGATACTTTGATTTTAAAACAGGAGGCAGCATTGCACTTGATAGTGCACAAAGTATTATAATGCTCCAGTCGTCTATAGCCTCTAATCTCTTTGGTTCATGGCTTGTTTTGGACCAAGTGCCTTCACGTGGTGCTACAAAAGGATGTTTGCCCATCAGCAGGACACTAATGTGCTTATTAATACATTACTCGCGACAGCAGCACATAATGATTTTTCTAACATATTTCTAAAGGCCTATATGGGAAAAATTATTTGTGAAAAACTTCAGTATTAACCCCATAAAATTAAACATGGCATCTTATCACACGATCAACCAAACGGAGGTGACACTGAATGCATAAGTGTGTTCAAAGGAAGCAGGGACACAATATAACAAGCAGCATCGAAAGTCTCAATGTACATCCAAACATACTTTAAAATAAAAAAACCCTAAATAATTTTCTGACCCCGTTAGACCCAGTTCCTTCAGAAATTTTCACCCTGTATAAAGCCTGCAGATCTTCCCAGCCAGAAAGAAGAATGGTAGTCCCCACACAATACCAAAAAAAGAAATTCACGTAAAAATTGCAGATAAATGTTAGGTCACTGTCTCAGTTTGCATAAGTCTAAGCCTGTCGTCTTACCTCTGTGTAGCTGCACAACATGATTTTATTTACGCAATTTTGTGCAAAGGAAAGTGGGGCCAGCTCCTGCTGCAGTCCCTACACTCAGCTCAGGGTCTCCAGGCATTCTTGCTGACGCAGCTGAGCCTCCATGCCTCTCACTGAGTTTTTTTATTGTCCATTAGTGCCATTGCTAGATCTCTGAAACAAGCCACGATGGGTCCCCAGGTTTATGGCACATTACACCATACAGTGCTCAGCTCTCCTCAGGGACAAGACCGCCAGAAAACAGAGTACGGTATGACTAAAACTATTAAACTGCCACAAACCTTCATCGGTCTTTTCTCCTTTTTTCTTTACATTCTACTAAGAGACCTATGGAAAAAAAAAATGAGATATTGAAAGACTGGAAAAGGTTGAAGGACTTGAAGCTTTGTGGCAGAACTTCTTTCATTGAACTCCAGAACGAGAAGTACTATCGCAGCCTCCTGCCTAAACCTAGAAAAACCAATGGTCACTCCAAAGCATCTGAATTGTGTTTATTTCTCTAATAACAGGTTTGTTCCATGGTTGATCGTTAGCAACAGCCAATAGATGGTGGTTGCTCTGGATTAACCGCTGATAAATCAGAATAACATCAGAAGAAAAGCAATTGACCACGGATGATCTCTGCTCATGTGACAACCACGACACAGGGCAAGGTTGTACTTATGGGAAATCCCACATCCTGTTGTAGGTACCTTTTAATTACTGCTTAAGTTTGATCAGATTACTAATGACATGTCTAAGATTTGTTTGGTCATACAAAGAGACAGAGCTCTACTTGTTCATGCCTTTCAACTAAAGTTATCTTTCCACAAAATTCATCAAACCCCATTCAGTGGAAGTAGGGTTAGCCCAAACACCAGAAATGTAACATTAAGTTGAACTGCAGCAGTTCTTCAAAGGCATTTGAAGAGAGCAGATGTCATGGCTGTGAAATGAAGCAGTACAAACAGGAGGAAGGGAGAGTCTGCACAAAGGTTTGGTTTCACTCGCAGATTTGCAGGATTATTGATGTCCTCAGCACCCGCATACTTGAGGCAGAGGGTTGCCAACAGCCACATTTGATGGGCAAGGGGAGTAATGAATTTCTTATCACAGGGAGACATTATTTCTCAGATCTAATCTTGACTGATATTGGCAGAGAATTTTCATAGCTTCTTCATCTACTCATAT
>Ga0065711_1028143_pt1 | contig 43367 bp, 29 predicted proteins | sample Hoacrofraction12_FD_59098 | JGI IMG/M metagenome (GOLD analysis project Ga0065711, IMG submission 59098) | Hoatzin crop microbial communities from Cojedes, Venezuela - Epithelial fraction 12 v2 (version 2) | ecosystem: Host-associated > Birds > Digestive system > Esophagus > Crop | place... | reverse complement strand
TTTTTTTTTTTTTTTGTGTTAATGGTGGAAGACACTCACTGAGCCCCAAATAGAGGATGTTTCTCTGAGATGTGGAAAGTAAACTTCCAGGAATGTAGTATTTTAACAGATGTTATGCTGGTTCCTTTACAATAATTTCCACTTCTTGCCTGCTGACCTAAATCCACTCCAATTAGTGGCAGAATTTACTTGTGGCTCTTTCCTGTTGGCAGTCAGTACCCCAGTCAGTAGGCTCATGGGTTTTCTCTAGTTTTGTACTGAGATTTATCAGGTAGCCAAATGCTTTTGTAACTGAATTTAACCTTCCTCTTTTTTGGGTTTGGGTTTTTTTTTTTCTTCCCCCTCCCCCAGCAGATATTGGATTTTTTTACCTTCTTGTGTGATTTATGATGGCTGTTGTTATTATTTTTGCTGCAGAGGAAGAAGAAAGGAAAAAAAATGTAAATTACAAACACAAAGTAATTTATATGATGTAGCTTTAAAGAAAAAACAAAGGAAAAACTAGTGGCTAAATAATTGTCAGTTGACTGACATCAATTACTTATCTCGGGTGTAAGAGAAACACTTTTATCAGTGTACTTGGTTAAATACAACTCCCCTTGTCTTTGCCTTTCTAGGGATGGAGTATTTAGAACCACCACATAACAGCAGCAGTAATAAAAAACCCAATCAACCCCCTCACCCCCCTGCCCCCAGCTGCTCAAGAAACAAAGGGCTGGTGGCTCTAGGCATACTTTAGATGTTTCTACTGATTGCACACAGAACATGATCTGTGAAAGTATTCAAAATATCTCTTACTGATGCTGCAAACACTGGTGTGGTCTTGGCATCTGGGCATGCTAGGGGTCATTTCCACCAGCACAACCTCGAATTCATCTATCTCCCCCTCCACGCAATCTGAAATATAACAAAGCCTCCTGCGGAAGTATGTCCCAGTGATCAAAAGAAGGCTCCATAAGAAGAATTCTGTTTAGAGCTAATGAGGCAGTAATTGTGGTTTAATTAAATACCAGCTGATTGCTATCCTTGCATATTTACTGGAGGCAATGGCAGCTGCTAAGCTACAGCCTGTGAATTACCAACTGGACCCAGGACTAGCCCAGGTATCACAATTCTTATGATTTATTTTATTTTATTTATATTTAAGCTAATTGGAACACAGTGCTTTTCCACTGGTCTAGACATCATGTTGCTCAGGAGATTCTCAGCAACACTGAAGTGCTGGGATTTGGGAAGGCAGAGATCAATGGGAACTTCCCAACAGAATCAACTCAAGGCCCCCTGGCATTCATGTAAAATAGAAATTCAGTTGTGAGAGAGTTGGAGAGCTGGGAAGTTATGGCTGCTTCTATGGGCTGGGCATGACTTTCTCCCAGTTTTCTCCTGTTTCCCCTGAAAGCCTTTCCTCGAATTCCAGCAAAGAGGAATCCTGCGTTACTTGCTGGAAATTGCTGGAAGAAGGCAGTGGCGGGGATCCTGAGTCCCTTCCTAGGAAGGAGAGGAAATAGCGTCGCTGGGTCCTGTGCCGCTTGTTGTGCGGAGGGATTCTCCAGGCTTTTCTATATCTTCATCTTTGTTATGCTACAAGACTGTACAGATCTCAGGTGTTTGCTTCCCTTTTCATGTTCTTTCCAGCCCCTGAAATGTTGTATCACCACCTTTTTGTTTCTGTGTAACCTCCTGTACACACTGCAGCCTGCTCGGAGTTGTGCTCACCAGCAGCACTCAATGCCCAAGACCCAAATCTACCACCACTGCCCTGGCCTCTCTCACTGACAGAGAAAGAGCTGTGCGTGGGCTAAAACAGGGAGAAACAGCTGCATAAAAAAGACACAACTTCCAGGGAGATAACGAGTGAGGGGGAAGCTAGGAATCATGTCTGTGGGCTAAAACTACAGTGATCTTTCTACAGTGATTCAGGCTGCCCTGTGATGAAGATGCTTTGTGAAAAGTGACAAGTGATTTTTTTTTATTTTTTCCTTTCCTACACATTTTCCCTGTTTAGAGTTAGAGTCCTTTTAGACTAACATGGAGTCCTGGCTTACATTTACCAGGAAGACTGGGGGTCCAACTCAGGTGCTATACAGTCTGAGGATTTTCAGAGTCCCGACTCCAGGGCAAATTCATCTTCTTCCCTCCGAGACACGGTTAAACGTGAACTATTCCTCTATTGAATAAAGCCTTTTCTATTCTCTCTGCTCTTTTTCTGCCTCATTAAACACAGACCATCGATTAAGCAATAGTGGCAGATAGGAAAAGGCAAAATGGCTTGGAAGTAATTGGCTTCTCTTGAATCTTGGAGGAAGAAGCCATAATCGTCTGCAGCAGTGATGCATCTGTCTGTCTGCTGTGCATTTCTGTATGCAAGGAAACATAAAACTGCTCAAAATTCAAGGACTTTTGCATTTCAGAATATATTTGAGAACAGCTCCTTGTCTGAGGAAAAATGTTGCTAAGTTACAGAGTGAAAATTTTGGAACAACGAAGTCCATTTCTGGGGAAAAATGAGTCCTTGTTTCTTCAAGCAGAGCCGATTTTCACAGTATAATCATAGGAAGAGTATTGTGCATGTAGGTGGCTTCTGGGCTATTTCTTCACTGTTTCTCAGCAGTGCTGGATCTGAGCAGTGCTGACCGTTGTACAACATTGTTGAGCCATTTTTAATCCTGTCTGTCATAATACCAGTACATGCAGAAAATCCTGCTCTAAACTGTGTCTGTGTCAGAGCATGCTGATGGTGGATGGACAGATTGCCTTATTCTTAATGTCCTTGCAGTTGGAGCCATTAGAAAGGGATTTTGTCTTAATGTGAAGGAGGGATGAGATTGTAGGAGGACTCTTATGATGCTAAAAACTTGTGCTGTAATGGGAGGGCTTCAGTCTCTTTCACTAAAGAGTGCTGTATCAGGTGAGAGTGGTCTCACCTAGAGTTACTTGCAGAGAGCAAGTGAAGATGTAACAGCTATGGCAGGATACAAGGACCGGAATAAATGGAAAGGTAGGGCCAGATTTGGGACAGCAGAATTGGAAAATGGCCTGAAAGTGTCATGAGAAGGAGTACTCTGTAAAATCTCAGATGCTTCAGGAAAAAAATAAATTAAAAAGCAACATAATAGATGGGAATTCAGTGTTTGCTACATCTCATCAAACAACCCAGAAATCACAGACCCCTATGTAGCTAGGCTGTATGCAGACTTATCACTGAGACTAGCTTCTTCAAGGTGTGATAGTTCAGGCATCATAAACAGGTCTCTGCTGGGGCACTGAAATCCATCAGTGAGCATATGTCCCCTCTCTAGCTAGGGAAGGTACTCTCAGGGGGCTATTGGCCCTAACCAGTGGGTTGATAACAAGATGCAGGTACAAACTCCCTCAAAAATCATCAGTGTTAGGTAACATCAGTGGTACAGACTGAAAGGTGGATCTTGATGATGCTGGTAGTAGCTACTGTTGCAAAGAGCAGAGACATAAACAGCCCCAAACCTGAGAACATAGAAAGTGATAGATGATCTGCATCAGACAAGAAAGGCAGGCAAAACCAGACTCAAGAGCAGTGATCTGAAGAGAAATGTAAATAATGTCTGAGTTGTGGGCACTGACAGGAAAAATATAAATGCTTGTAGAGTAAGAAAAGAGGCTGCTTTGCAGAGGTGTGCAATCAATTACTGGAATAGGTGAGTAAGAAGGACTAGTTGAAACTACTTCACTGAAATGGCTTTTTGACAGTATGCTGGATTTGTGGCTGAGCAGATGCCTTTGAGAAAAAGTGGCTGCTTTCCACAAAAAAGTCTTTTCTTTTTCCTATTGAAAACTTGAACTCCTGAAAACCAAACATTTCACATGTCTTTTATCACTGGAAATTCTGCCAAGAAAACTCCTAACTACTTTTCATGGCAACTGGAGGCAAAATATCTAATGCTGCATTTTATTCTTTTCTTTATTATTTTCTATGACAATAATGACCAATGCCACCACTGCCTCACAGTAAGCAGGACGAGCAAGTTACGTCTCTGCACAGAGATTGCCTTCATTGTGCTAATGGACTGCTAGTGTGAGGAGAAAGAGATTATTTGTGGAACTACAACTTCAGCCGTCACAAAGACAGCCAGCTCAGATGTTCTCTGTCAAGCTGACAAACTCTGTATCAGATGTGAAGAGCATGAAGCGATACTGGAAACTTTGACAGGGTAGCTCTCCATAAATCACTGGAAAGCAAATCCAGACAAAAACTCTGCACTGGTTTATTAGCATCCCTTGGGACTGTGAAATCTGTGGAGTGGTACAGGTGGGAAAGAAAGGTGGCAGGGACCGCAGGAAATCATCTAATCCATCCTCCCACCCAAAGCAGGCTTGGCATTAAATTCAGACCGCATTGCTTAGGGCTGACTCCAGCTGGATCTTGAAAACCTCCAAGAGATCACAATGCAAATGTAAGATAGGATGTAATCACACGCAATGCCAGGGTGGCTCCTTTCCAGCTGCTTTATGCTTCGTGTGAAGGAACAAATGCTTTATCATTTGTGGGGTCCTTTTTAGAGGTCATTGATGTCTCCCTATAAAAAATCACTTTGCATTTAGCCCCTAAAGCAAAGCAGTAATGCAAATGCTGGGTGTTAAAGCCGGGTCATTTTCAAAAAATAAATTTAAGAAGAGATTGAATGTAATCCAGAACAGGCTCGTCACTGGCAGAAAAAAACATCAAGAAATGAGCTATTAAAAAAATGGACAAATTCTGCCTATTGGTTGACCCTGTGGAGCACGATAAAGCTGGAGACGATTCACGGTATCTTTTCCACCAAAGAAAATCCCTGCCAAGATTCACAAAAGCTTTTTCAGCTTTAGCTGCCAAAAAGCAGTTTGTGGCAGGTGAAAGTAAATGAGTAACAGCTATGTGAGGACTGCAACCTCCCATCTTTGTATAAGCAACTTTCTAGACCAGCAGCAAGCTTATAACCAACCTGTTGTCAGCAGCCCAGATCCCTGCTATAGTCAATCAAGGGCTCAGCAGGCTATTATGGATATGCGGGAACTATTTCAAATATTATAGTTCTGCTGGCTCCAGCAAAGAGATCTCGAAAGCACTTTTGACTGGACCTGACTACTATTTTCTGTTCATTTCCAGCTGAAGTACAAGAATATAAATGAGCTCCAGTCAACTGTGCTGGTCTGTTGGGACTCTGTACCCTGAAGTCTGATCAAATTAGCTTGAAGCATTTTAGCACACAAGTGTGTTTGGCTCTCCTCATTTTAATTTCATATAAATTCAAGCACTGAATCATAATTCAGCAGACTGGAGCATCAACAAAGAAAAAAAATATCTCTGGGTTTACCATTAAGCAGCAAAAGCTGGCAGCTGCCTCCGAGATTCTCAGTCCCATTCTGGGCATCAGAAGAGTGCTTTGTGTGAAGAAAGGAAACCTAAAGGAAGCCCAGGTCCCTGCAGAGCATCAGGGGTGTGCAATCTGCCTCTGAACTCTGCGGGCAGGACGTTGATTGAAGGAGACAGACGTGAAACAGTGACGCCGGGCCCAAGATCGCCCCTGGCCCTTTTTACCGGCTCGGGGAAGTCAGAGCAACACATGGGCTCTGAGCTCTGCGTGTCTGAGTCACAGCTACTTAAAGTTTGATGATGCCACCAGGTTTTTCAATTCCATTTAATCTTTTGAACAAACGAGTTGTGAGCCTTCAGGGCTGGTGAGTGGGGGGCAAAGCTCCTTTTCTCCTCTCTAGCCTGTTTTTCACCTCCATGCTGCTTGGTGGGTTGCTGCCATTTGACCTGGGAGACCTCACTCGCCGCAGCAGCTCACAGTGGTGCCTCACTGCCGCAGCAGTGGAATCAGTGCCTGCTCGTTGGGACGCCATGTACATGAGGTCACATTTGGAGCCGTGCTGTCACTGTGCTGTGGGTGTATTGCTATCAGTCAGCAGCATGGATCTGCACGGTAATGTGTCCTCTTGGAAGGACCTTTGCAATTTTTCTGTGCCAGGCTGTGTGACACAAAAGATGAGAAGCAACAACAGGTCAGTTCAGCCACTAGGTATCAAAATGATTGACAGCTTGAGGAGGCAAAGCTGTGACTACACTGACTTGTCCCGTGAGAGTGCTTGGATACGTAGTTCTGCTCCAGGCATTTGTCTAAGGAGTTGGCACTTAGATTGAGACTCTAGCGTGGGACCATGGTGGGGAAAGGCCACCAGGAATGTGCAGGGAGGAAAAGGGTCCGTGGCTTAGCACAGATTTGGGGAGGGAGAAACTGCTGACAGGCAGGCTTTGTAACTGCCTGCAGTCTTGGGAGTATAAGCACATCAGGGGCTGTTTGCCAGCAGATCCCTCCTCTGAGCATCTCTGCTATTCCCAGTCAGATTAGTTCAATTTACATGGCAAAATATTTCTAACCACCAGCAAGGAAAACTCATCCTGAGATCAGAATAATAATAATAGTAACTCTTAGTCCTTATACAGCACTTTGGAGCCTTCAGAGCGCTGAACAAACATTAGCTAATGAATCAAGCTGTGCTGCTTCTCCTGCCCCATCTCTAGCAATAAATGCTCCAAGATTAGAAACTTGCTGACACATTTCTGCTGAGGGTGCCCGAGGCAGAGGGTACTGTGGCTCTAGAGCTGTGTTGCTATTATGGTGCTGACAGGGGTAAAAACAGATCGTCATGTCAGCAGATATGATCAGGATATGTGCAGGGTTCAGCCTTCCTAGACTGGTGTAAACACAGATTAAATCTGCTGGAGGCTAGGGTGTTGTTATGGCCGCAGTTCCATCCATAGGAAGCAGAAGCGCTGGATAATGTGCCAGCCTCGCAGACCTGTGGCTAAAATCTGGTCACTCAGTGGCATTGGGGTAAGCAGGGGAAAAACTCTGAGGGGTTTATGCACAATTCTAGATGTATTTCTAACAACCAGGAGCAGAGTTTGGTGATTTTCTGTGTCATCCTTGTGGTTTTCAACGGGTTTGTGGCAGTTTCCCCATCACCACGGCAGGGCAGTACCTCCAGCTACTTGCAGCAATATCTGTTGTCCCATTGCTTCTGATGCACTGTCTTGCCTGAAACACCTCTTCCTATCCTTGTCCCAGCCTCTCCCTAAGAGGGGCCAGACAGTTGCAATGCAAAATGGCAAGTATTAAACATCTTTATTCCGGTAGTCAGTCATAGTGATTTTGGGGCATAGGATGCTGATTTCAGAGCTTCCCCCGAAACGAAGTCTAACGTTTTCTCTGAAAACCTGGGGCACAGCCCAGGGGAGAGACAAAGGCAGAGCAGAATTGTAAATCCTTCTTTAATCTCATTAACTGAAGTGTTTTGTGGCTTGAAAGACTCACTATATTTACAGCATGATTAAATGCTTGGATAAACAACAGCTATTAAATGGGCAGTATCTAGATGCTACTGAAATGAGATAACACGTTGGTTTGGTTTTTTTCTTCTCTTCCCCTTTTTTCATTTTTTTTTCCTCTACTAATTGCTAATATGTAGAAATCGCAGTGACCAGACAAATCGTTGCATCTCTGACAGCTCTTTGCTACTTCTGGAATGGATGAATGGAAAAAAAATACCCATATATACACTCCAGTCATGATTTTCAGGCACTTCCCAGGAACTTAGTTCCCTAGACTGCTGGACTGCACTGCAGAATGTACCTTTGTGGAAAAAAACCTCATCTGGCTGGGCAAGACTGTTACCTGTGTGCTCATACTGCTTGGCTTAAATGCTCCCATGATGTCTTTTAATATGAATGAATGATGTAGAGAAAGAGAAATACTGCTTAAGGTAATTATTGTAATGTGTTTCCAGGGATTTAGCTGTGGGTTTGTAGCCGCACGTTATTTGAATTTTTAATTGGCGCAAGAAAAGGGGGTGAGGGAAGTGGAGGAAATTGTAATTTATTGGTGGGGGGAGATAGTTTCCCAGCAGTTTTGCTTGAAAGGTTTGAAACTGAGCACAAAACCTCTAATTTATAATGAGTCAGGGTGGGAGAGCAGAGACATCTACCCGCTCTGTCCGGCTGCTTGTTTGGCTGTAGTCGAAGGGAACCAGGCCAGGACTGGTGGAGTCAAAGAGAACTGTACAGTGACAGACCTTCCCAAGGACCTGCGTTCTGCCCTGAAACCCACCAAACCCCCTCTGGCCTCAGATCCTGTCCCAAAAGTAGTCACAGATGTTTTAGTAGAGATAAACTCTTGGGAGATAAACCCATTAGTATAGTATAAAAAAGTCAGAAAATCTTTATAGCTCCTTGCAGTCCCACTCTGTGAGACAGGGACGGTGACCAAGAGGTTAACTCTGAAATATGGGATAAAAATGAGACTGAGAATTCTGAAATAGGAGAATGTTTCATTTAGATATTAATGAACTGGAGTTTCTCATTATTTCAGTTCAAAAGAGCTTTTCACTCTAAAAATGATTCCACTTTAATTAGGAAATAATTTTTAAGGGAATCCAGTTTTTGTTGAAGCTGAAAAGGATTTATTTTTATTTTCAGTTTGCAAAAACAAACATATCCCCAAATACTACTTTTCAGATTGAGCAGGAAAAAACAGCTTTGTTTTCTGTCTCCTTCCCTCTCTGTCTATCCATTTTTGATATGGCTAATGAGCTCAAATTGCCATTGTTCACACAGCTCCACTCTGATGTGCCCTCTTCATTTGTACATATGGAAAAGGTCTTCTGAGCTAGACAGAGAGCTTGAGCAGAGAAAAGCCTTTAGTTAGAACAGAAAGCACGAGAGGGCACAGTGGCTGTGGAGGCAAGGCAGGAATGGGGGATCTGTACGGAGGATCTGTAAGCCTGGGGTTTCTCTACTCCCTGTCCTCATGCTGACAAGTTCTCTCTAACTGTCCTGTTGTTACAAAGTCTGATTCTCTTCACTGTGAGCCCTTGCTGTTTCTTTTGCACAGGTGACCCAGACAGACAGTAGCCTTGAGGCAGCCTGCAGGCTGCAGGAGAGGCATGCTTTATGCTTTCCACTGTCTGGCTGCTTTCCGATGCTCCCTGCAGCGTGAAGTAAGCTGGCAGACCCGCCTCAACAGAGCTGGTGACACTGGCTGGGAGTGCTGAGGGGGGTGAACGCGGAGCACCTCCTGTCCTGGGGCTGGAGCACCAGCAGGCCCCGGGCAGGGGAAGAAACCTGCTGCGGTCACGACTAGTTATTGAGTAGGTGCTTCCAGAGCAGAGGGATCGGGGATTTCTCCGAGGGGTTCAGGGGTAAAATGTAGGATGCCAACAAAGTAGAACTCCTGGGGATTTCCCAGACTCTGCAAGCGTCTGCAGCCCAGTATGAGAAAACCTGTCGGGAGGCTCACAGTGCCTAAGAATAGGACGGTGTCACTTTTAGTAGGCTGTGTAACCAGCTTTTGGCAAGGCTTACAGCTCCCACCAACGTGTCTGTGTTAGAAGCCAACCCACAGGGATACCAGCTAGTAACCGAAGACATGGGGTTTTAGCTTTTTTTAATGCAAGTTGTTCATGTTTTCAGCTCTAGAGATCTCCTGTTTAACTCTTTCAAGGGTAGCCATTACACAGCCTGTAGCACACGAGCAGTGTGTAGTTCAGCCAACGCTGAGCTAACCCCAGTCAAACTGCAATGGGCAAATCTTTGGAAGTAATTAGCAGTCTAGACCTAATTGCATATTAAAGAGTGGTGTATAATCAGTGTAAAACTGCATAAAGATCCTGAGATGTGCACATGTCTGTAGTTACAAGGAACTGGTATATAGTTTTATGCTAGTTTGTATGTCATGCAAGACTGGTGAGGTACTTCAAGTGCAAGAACCATGGCATGAATCATGCTGCACTTCCATCATGGCTCAGGCCCACAGACTTTGTCAAGCATTCTCCGTCGTCACAGGACTCTTGGCTGGTTTATTGTCCACTTGACTCCTGTCATGACCTGTGGAATGAGCTGAGCAGTGCAGAAAAATCCACACCCATTACTGGGTTTTGAGGGACCATTTCAACACATTCCATCTCAGCCAAATGCACAACACCCACAGAACCCACCTGGATAAAATTTCCAGCTGGAGAAAGAGGAGATTTCTGGAAAGGCTGGCCACATGCTTGCCCTGTGTGTGAGGTCTACAAGAAAGATGCTTTTAGAAGTCAAGAAACAGATATATGATGTTGACAGTTCTTCATCAGGGAGCGGTAGTAGAATAGAGTAAGGTTTCGGAGGCATATTAGGAAGCCATTTTGCATTGGTTGGCTGGTAAATGTGTCTCATGCACGGTGTTCATTTGCTCAGAAGCTGAACAAGCTCTTGCTACTGAAAAGTTTTACCTCTTGGTAAACAGCAGCAGCTACCTCCTGGAGAGGGAAACATGTCCCTTGCTCCATCCACTTCATTTTCCGCATGAACACAGGAGCTTCCTTTATCTAAGGATCAGGCTTTATTCACATGTCTGTGCACTCCACCCTGGTGTCTCTGCAGCTGTTGAATTACAACAAATGACAAGCAGTACGGTAAGGGAGGAAGAGGAGGTGGACAGGCACATAGTGCACAAGAGACCCAAAAAAGTTTCAGTGAAGCTTTCCTTCTGCCATGGGCCAGGCCTAACAGAATCACAGGGAGAAGCTTAGCATTGAGGGGGAAGAGAGAGATGGCAGCAAGCTGAGAGAAAAACCTGAGACAGGGAGAGAAGCAAAGGTGGGAGAGAAGTCAGAGCACTGGTGCTGCCTAGAAAGCAAAGGACCTAGACAGCTGTCCATGTTCCTGACCAGCCCCATCAGCCTTGTCCTACTTTGAAGGGTGTTTAAGCCTCAGCAGACAGAAGGAGGTGTCTCATAATGAGAGCATTTGGTTGGGAGCTCCTATGCTCTGGCTGTATAGCAGTGACATGTGACAGTGACTTTATTCTGAAGCCTTGAGGATCCTGATGAGGGTAAAGGTTTTTTTTATCCCTGGCACCTCTGAGACACTGTAATCAGGAGGGGTGGATGGTACCTGGAATCCTGCTGCCTTAATCTGAGGCTGTGAAAGGGAGTGAGAGCTCAGCAAGGAGCTTCCTGGTGATCCTCTGTTATACTTGAGAAACAAACACTGCCAGGCCCTGCTCTGTGCAGATCAGCTGTGCCGGAAGAGGTCTGAGAGTTCAGCCCTGAACAGGCCTTGTGTGATGGTTGTCAGCTTTAATGAAATCAGGGCCCATTAACAGAGCTGTCCGTATCCTCATGCTGCTTAATAACCAGCCACTGCAGCCTGTGCAGGGAAGTAGCTCTTCGGCACAGCGCTGGTGCATACAGCAAAGCCCCCTTCCTGCAACTGCAGTGAGAAAAAGGAGGCTGTTTTTCTTGAGAGATTTAACTCACTGAGCAATTACTCATTTCAGTGGCTTTACAGCAAAGCGTGCTTTCTCTCTGCTCAGGTTTTAGCTGAGAGTAGCTTGAATAATTTAGAGCCAAGAGTTTAGGGGTTATTTCTGTTTGATCTCTCATTTTTGTCTTCCTTTGTCTCCCACACCATTGCAGTTGTACATCTTTTAACTCAATTCCTCCAAGCTAGTGTGAGAGGAAGGATCTCGGTCTCCAAAACTGGACGAATTATTTGCTGAGAAGGATCAGTCATTTTTTCAGAGCCCATAAGAAGCACGGACTGGATTGGTCTCTGCAACTGTTCAGCCCAGCCATGCAATTGTCCAAGTGCCAAATACCAGGATCTCTGCATGTGTAGAGCTAAGCACCTTCTTTCTGGCTACGCACTGCCGTGCCCTGGCTGCTTATTCACACTCCAGGAGCAGTTGTGTACTAAGGCTGCAGTATGTACGGTTCTTGTTGTAACGTACCTTGTGCGTCTTTGGGATGAAGAGTACTAGGTAAATGTAAGCCCTATTCCTTGCTCGCTGTAGTCTTGTCACTGTATGAACGTAGATTGTGCAGACAGTCCTATCAGAAGATGATTAGGTTTCAACCACCAGTTTTGAGCTTTTAATCAGACTCTGAGTACACATATGCAGTGGCAAATGATTAAATTACTCCTGCGTATCAGCTGAACCAGAGGAAGTGACCCCATAGATCTCACTTTAACTGCAAGCCAAACTGCATTAGCTTGTTCCGGTGATTAATTTGTCTTCATGCTCACAAGTTGGCATTTCATTGCTTGTGTGCTGGTTCACTTTGGCGGCCTTTGGGATCGGAGTCTGTTGCATATAAATGGAGGACTGATAATGAAAGCTCTTTAGTTTCAGCTTATTGATGTTTTATGTACCCCAAACCATTTGCATTCCTTCTCCAAATGTAGAGGTGCAAATGCTGTTTGCCTTTTCCTGAGGTCTGGTATGTCTCTTCCTTTGGGGTATGTCCATGCAGGTATGTCTGAGCTTGAGTTCACCCTCATCCTAATGCAAAAATGTGAATGTTGACAGTTTGCTGCAGCACTGCAGCTCAGCCCAAGTGGCTGCCTTAGCTTTTGGTTTTTTTCTGAATTGAACCCATCTGGATATATTTTATAAAAAGTTTTTGTTCTGGAAATACAATTTGCAACCTTTGCAGTAACACAAGTTTTTACTTGCTGTAAGAAGTATAAACAGCCATGGTATTTCTTAATACTTCTTACGCATTTCTTATACTACATTAATTTGACTGCTCCTATATGTTTGCTTTAATATTTTAAACAAATGTTTCTCTGGCAAAATGCACTTAGCTATAGCCATCAGTTATCTCACTACTGGGTATTTACTGGGAAATTTCCTCCCAAGATTTGGTGGCACAAGTACCTCATAACCAAAGTGCTTACTAGCAGTTGCAAGTAAAGCAGTTTGTCACTCCTGTGGACCTCTAAGTACACCAGATTTTGGAGCCTATTTGAAAATAAAAATAAGCAAAAAGTATCTTCTAGCAAAATTCAGGGTTATATTCTTCATTACTATGTGGCAAAGGAAACCGAAGAAGTATAAACTATGGGTATAACCCACCTGCAGTCTTGCCCGGGTCCTCAGCAAGAGTTCCTCTCATCTCTTTCAAGGGTGGGAGTCCTGAACTCACTCAGCACCACTTTACCTCTTGAGCAACATTTTCTTCCACTGCCTCATTTTTGCTTGCTGGCCGCTCCTGTTAGACCTGGAGGTTATCTAGAGTCTGCTGCATGCAGATAGATACCCAAAGCGCTTCTGTAGGACAGCCTGCCCTTCCTCTCTACTGCTTAAGGAAGACTGATTGCATGGTTGCTTTGACTTCTCCTTGTCTATGAGAATGCACATAAAACAATGCTAATTTGCCTGGAAATGATTCCCATCAATACAAAAATATCCTTCAATATGGGTATTTCCCTCTTTAGATTTATCCTTCTGCTTAGGAAGTAAATTGAAATAGCTTTATGACTCCATCCTATAACATGAAAAAATTTATTGTTTTTGTAAGACCTTGCAAATCACAAACTGAATGCATTTTATGACACAACAAGCTGTGTCCCAGTGTTTTTCAGAGCCTGGAAATATACTTATGACTGACTTTGCATGTTTTGATCATAAGTTTTCAGTCTGAGGGACTTAAGCTATCAATTTTAATAATAAGTTCTTTCACCAAAATGAAAACACTCAACTTTATCACAGAATATAATGATATTTGCCTGTTTGGGGAAGTTAATTCTGTGACGCTTTTAACCTGGATTGTTGTTTTTTACTTGAAATTAAATTATTCTAAAGGTCAGAATTTCCCAAGGAATGTAAATGAAAGAATCCAGTGGACTCAAGTCTTTATACTTCTTCTGAAAATAAGAGAAATCACAAAGGAAATATTTGACCCAAAATACTGAAAAAACTGTCCTGATAACCTGAAAAAAGTTCAATTTCCAGTTAAAAAGTTGACATAAATCATGCTTTTCTTTAACACCTCCATGCTGATAAATGTTATTTTCTTTCATGTAAGTACTTCAATGTCTTCCTTATCCATGCCAAAGAAATCTTGAATTTTCTTTCAGATAAGAGAACAAGAAGTATGTATTTCAGTTCTGACTTTGAGCTTGTTTTAAGCTCCAGAATAGAGCTGAGACTTGATAAGTTTTTAACTGATCCTGATGCGAGAATTGAAAATGGAAATAAATCTGCTGCCCCATTAAGAGCTTCTTCCCAGGTAGTTTAATTAGAAGATTAGATTGTAGATTGCATTGATATATTGGAGAGTGGTTTGCTATAGCGCATTTAAGCTCATGGCTGGAAGATAACAGGCATTGCACATCAGAAGTATAAAGACAATTTGTGAACAGAAGTGTTGCCGTGTGACACAGAAGTGCAAGCTTCTCAAGACCATCCTCATTGTTACCTGTCAGTCCCAGAAGAGATGGTCGGGAAGGAAAAGGCAAAGGCTGTGCAAGGGAGGGAGTCAGTTCGCAGGTTGAGACACCTGAGCATGGCTGCTTACATGGAAAACAAACCTCCAGGCCTGCTCTGGCAGCTTCCCCAGCTTGGTCCAGTTCACTACAGTTGTTTGTATGCCGCACAAGAGCCTTCTGGGCAGCATGCACAGAGACTGCGTGCCATTGGGAAGGAGGAATACTGTTCAGTGTTCCCTTCATTACCCTTGATTTCAGATCCTTATGTCTGATCTGGTTGGATTTGTCTCACCTGATGAGCTGGTTTCTGGTTTTCTGGTGATACTTTTCTTCTTTGCAAGTGTTTACTTAAACTGAAGAAGGAAAGTACTGAATAGAAAATGGAAGTGGCGTTTATTTGAAATATTTGGGTTAGCTTGAAAAATGAATGTGCACTCACCTTTCTATGAACCATAACAATAAAATGTGGCACTGCAGCAGGCTGGATTGTACATTGCTTATGTAGAGTGGCAGCAACCTTCAGTCCTCAGTCTGGTGTGCAGGCATGTTCGATTAATGTCACCACCCCAAGGGCTACAGAGGCCATTCTTGCCCTTATTGCTTCTGATTTCCCCTCCTGCTCTCCTTTACCCCTAATAGATTGGAGAGGATGAGTAAGGAGGATAGAAATCAGATTTTTAGATACATAAACATTTAGGAAAGGAAAACAGCAGAAAACTGATGCAAGAGCAGAAGCAACCCAAGAGAAAGCCAGATTCTTACCCATGGAAGGAGGAACTGGCGAAGGTGGAGATGGAGCACAGCTAGGGTGAGAGTGAGCGTGACTCTTGTAAGGGGGAGAGGGAAGAACAATGGAATAATGGTAACTTCCAATGCACTTAGAAGCAGGAGATGAGATTTCATGGGAAGCAGATCCAGGGGGGAAGAAACTAAGGAGAGGGCTAGGCATTTTTCGTTTGATAGCAGGACTATGAACACAAATCATCTCAATTTAGAGTAAGAATAGAAGGTTCAATAAAAGGCAGCTCAACAAAATAAAAGCTTTCCATTGATTTCTTGTTTCCTGACTGTGTTTGCAGAAAATGGCAAGTAGGTTAGATCAGAAAAGCTGGACTTTAAGAACAGTCAATGTGTGGAGGGACACAATCAAACAGGCAGCACTAAATAAGACACAGGAAGTGAGAGAAATCCTGGGTTAAATGAAATGATATGATGAATACTAAGAGAGGCCATGGAAAAACCTTTCACAGACGAGCCCCACAATGCTAAAGAGGCGCTCACTAAAATGCTGTCTGTGAGGCAGTGGTTAGTGTAACTCCAATGGGCAGCAAAGCCCAGACCAAGGAGAGATCAGAGGAGAAGCAATTTAGGTCAAACCAGCTGCTCCTAAGGAAATTTCTCAAGGGAAGAGGAGGGAAGAGTTAATTTCTGAAGGATTTCTGAGGAGAGCTCAAAGGGACCCATACCAGCCCGGCATGTGGGTACAGCCAGTTTAAGAGTCCCCCAACGCGGCCTTGCATCCGTACTTCCACACTGAGATTCTTCCTTTGTTCCACTGTCCTGAAATTCTACCAGTTTTTTATTAAAACCGAAACCTTTTAATTTACCCAGTTTACAGGGATAAGCTGTATGGTGCAAAGGGCTAGAGAACAACATTCAATGGGCAAATAGAGGCAGAAATGAGCAGTTAGTAGAAGGAGAAGTCAGCTGAACCTGGCTTTCTTTTTGAAAGAGGAGACAGGGGTTTCAGCTTGACCTCAATATCTGGAAAATACTGAATAAATAACCTTAACTGTTTGTTGAACATATGAAAGATAGCAAGAAGATGAGTTGCAGCCAACCTGGATTAGAAAAGCATAAATCATGTCAAATAAATTGAATTTACTCCTAACACTGAGAAAAGCCTTTTTGATAGTAGAAAAGCAGATGTCATGGAAAGCAATGTACTTAAGTGCAAGAAATATGACATTTTCATAAGCATGTTAGAGAAATATAGTCTAGGTATGACTACAGTAGGGTGGGCCAGAGGAAGCTGGAAGAATTAATGGAGTCAGGCTTCATTAGGACTTGTCCTGTGTCCAGTTTTGCTCAGTACTTCCATTAACTGTCTGAACTATGTGAGAGTGGATGCATTTATTACATTTGCAGAAGGCTAGGAGGAACACTGTGTGTATGATCTTGACAAATAGCATGCTGGGGAATGGTTTCATTAGAATACAGATATACAGCAACTACAGCAGCTACTGCTAAGCAAAATAGCCAGCACTCCTCAGGTGCACAAGTGGGTGTTTAGGAATACAGATTTGGGATAAGAAGGGGGAGCAGTTGAGTTTATAGCGGATCTAGGAAAGACATGGACCTGTTGGAGCGGGTGCAGAGGAGACTACAAAAATGACTGGAGGGCTGGAACACCTCTTGTATGAGGAAAGGCTGAGACAGCTGGGGCTGTTCAGCCTGGAGAAGAGAAGGCTCCAAAGAGACCTTAGAGCAGCCTGCCAGTACCTGAAGGGGCCGACAAGAAAGCTGGAGAGGGACTTTATACAAGGGCATGGAGTGAGAGGGCAAGGGGTAATGGCTTTAAACTGTAGGTGGGTAGATTTAGATTAGATATAAGAAAGAAATTCTTTACTGTGAGGGTGCTGAGGCCCTGGCCCAGGTTGCCCAGAGAAGCTGTGGCTGCCCCCTCCCTGGCAGTGCTCAAGGCCAGGTTGGACGGGGCTTGGAGCACCCTGGGCTGGTGGAAGGGGTCCCTGCCCATGACAGGGAGTTTGGAACGAGGTGTTCTATAAGGCCCCTTCCAACCCAAACCATTCTGTGATTAGTGTAAAGGAAAGCTCAGGAGGAATATGTGACAGTCATTCAGTCACATGAAAAACTGTTTTAAAGCGGTTCTCCACACCACCAAAGGTGCATTTCAAAATTAGAGAGGAATTCAAGGAACCCCAACAGAACTGACCATTTCAGAGATGCAAGCTGAATAGACCTTGCAAAGAATCTGAAACGAACATAGCAAACGATGAATAGTGCAGTGGGAAAACTGTGCATCTGCATGGTCCAACAGCTGTAACCCTAAGGGGAAGAGAGGAGTGTTACACCTAGCATTTCTAGGCAATGATAACAGTTAGGGCGACTGCTGGGGTTATGTCTTAACCAAGCACTATGGCTTGAGTTACAAGCATGCAAGAGTCTTCCTACAACTCTGAGAAGAGACCCTGATAGCAAGAGAAACTGTGTGTCAGAGGAACAGCATCTCTGGGCAGGGACTAATGTAATTTGAATGCTGATTACAGTGACAGAAATGCCAGTTTAGCAAACAATGTATCAGCTTCACTACCAGACCATGCACCAGTTTCACTGCCTTCTAGCCACCTAATTGTGTGTATGGTAGTTAATGGAGATCAGACTGTTCTGTGTGAAAAGTTCAGTTTCTAACACTTGCTTGCATTAATCACCTTTCTTATTCTACATTCCTTACATGTAATTCTTGGTGTATATTGTGGCCTAACTAATCTAAAAAAATTTTTATAGTATTCGTGTGGTCTTCAGTGGAAAAAATCTTTTCTCCATGTCCAGGAGATGTACAACCTGTAGCAAAACAAAATCGCAGCAAGATTCAGTTTAGACACTAGTGAAATCTTTCTAATGCTGTGAGTAGTGGTGCACTGAAATGGATTACTTGACAAATTTTCTCATCATTAAAATGGCAAATTGGTTTTGCTGCTAATGCCTTTCTGCGGAGACAGGCAGCTGGCTTCCAGTTCAGTTCAGTGCAGGCTGTCTGAAGTTGTAAACAGACATTGTTCTCTCTACTGGAGACGACTTTTGTTACTTGTTTCCATCTATTTTTAAAAAAGCCATTCAGGCTTAAGAGGGTCTATTGTTTGTGTAGTGGAGCAATTATTCTAATAATAATGTAGAGTTGTGCTTTATTTAATATTAATTTTAGTGACTTGGATACGACAGCAATTTGAATGTATGAATGACTAAAAAAGGCAAAATGTTTATAGAAGTACATAAAACTAATATTATGCATTCCACTTTACAAGTAGCTTGAAATGGATTTTTACTAAGCATTTAAAATGATGTGTTCATGTCTGTATAAAATGTCATATCTCATCTTAGGAAAAGTGATTTTAAATAGCTCTTGTAATTAACTATTTATTTATCATTGTTAACTTATTTACAAGGGTATGTTATTGGAAGCATTAAATGCGTTTGTATCGGAGAGCCTGCCCACTATTGTTATGGTTGGTTGTTCTTTGTTGTATGCTGTGGCTGTGCTAAGACGGGCTCTAGTAGAGAAGAAGGACTGTCGATTCACTTTGCTGGCAGTTCATGTACTTCCGTTGCTTCTTCTTAGCATCTGTTGCCTTTGTTTAGGATGAAATCGATTGATTGTGGTCACAGATCCTTGCCTAGCCATGCTGTTGTCTGTCATGAAACCCTGAGGTGATGAGGTATTCTTATTTTACTAAGACCTAAAAATGATATTTTCCAGACCTTCCATCAGGTTCTTTCTCTGGTAGGTCCAAATCAGGTTTAGACACATGGATTAAATTCAGACAGTAATGTCGTTGTTGCCATTCATCTAAAACTTAAAAGATAATTAAAAAGAAGATGGGCCTGGAGGAGGTCTCTAGAGGTCATTTAATCCAATCTATTTTGCTCTGAATTTGCATATCTCTACCCAAAGCTATACCGTTATATTGTTAAACTCCAGTGGTAGAGATTCCACAGCCTCCCTAAGCAATGTGTGCTGGTGCGGTCCTATCCTTAGCACTGGACTGAAAGTTTGATTCAGTGTTCAAGCTAAACCTCCTTATGCCAGACCTTGGTCAGCCTTTGCAGATTCTTGGGACGGGAGCACCAGAGATGCTGCAAAACCCTTTCCAAGCTGTGCCCTTGTCACGTGGAGATTGAGGCGTTCAACTCCTGTTGGTAGCTGGCTCAAGGGCAGAGTGCGGTGCTTGCTGGGAGGGTCTGAGCAGCAGTCGCCAGAGCCACAGCCCTTCAGGGCCTGTTCTCTTGCTGTGGATTTTTTTGAGGTGGTGAATAAAGGTGAGAGATAAGCCTGCATGTCTCCCATGAAATGATTTATAGCAGCAGTTAAAGGATATTAATTGATATTTAGTCATTTAAAAGATCTTAAAATCAAGGCTCAATGGTCGTCTGCATTATGAGGCGGGGGATGGCATTAGCACCAGTTCCCTGATGCTGTGAACATACCCCACAGGGAATCCAAACAAGATGAGCTAGAGTAGGGGTTTGACTTTCCAGCTCTGTTTCCACTGGGAAGGGGAATGAATTTGTTTCGTTTCCAGCTCTTTGTGTTTTGCAGTCACAAAATAAGCACAATAAACATGAGAGGTCCCAGAGCTGGGGCTTTAGGGACACACCGAGGAGGATGAAAAGCTTCTTGAAAAGGTAATTTTGGCTTCTTATAATGCTTGTGTTCTTATGTTGCTTTGGTATGCTTAGAGTCTGCGTTTACTCTGGTGGGTTTTGCTTATTTATTTGTTTAATAATTCCTACTGGCACAACATAAACTCCTAATGAGCAATATCTTTTAGTGCTTGGAGGTCCAGTCAGTCCTTGGTTTAGACCTTGGCTAACGTGGGAATTCCCATCCCATAGCAAATCAGAGGGAAAGAGCTGAGCTGTACAGGCTGTTCTCTAGCATCAAGGGTCAGATCCTCAGCTGCTGTACCAACAGCAGTCTAGCAGCAACAGTTGCAACCAACTCTACAAGTTGGAGCTGTGCTTCCGCATCCCACGCTGACACAGCAGGGACAGCAAGCAAGGTATCTGTAAGGCAGTCAAGCGATGGATGTACTGGCCCATCTACTGCTTATACCATGATTTCTTGCAACTGGTGTGGGTTGTCCAACGTGTTCTTGCTACCACCTCTTCACATGTGCTACCGGACTTGCAAAGAAACCTTTGTAATCCCAATCATGAGCGTTTCTTTTCTTGAGGCTTGTAACTAAAGTGCACCATCTAGGGTTAGAAACAGAACTGCAGAACTGTATTCCTCTACATCTGATTTCGGAGGAGACAAAAGGAAAGCAGATGCAAGAAACCAGCCTGGAAAAAAAAGTTCTGGAGACTAAAGGGTTGGAGTTTAAGGCAATCATTTGTATCTGGAGATTAAAGGCCAAGTAGCTATGAATGCTGGGGCAAACTGGGAACCAGAGTGTCAGGCTTAACTGATCACAGAGCCATTCCTGATCTCTGCAGTAACTAAACCAATTATGTATACAAGTGCAGCATTCCCTTCCTTGCCTCTGCAGTTTCTCCTTGCCCTTTAGGCTTTCTAATCCACAGGACTCCTTTTGAGGCCCCCACATCACAAAGCCCTCTACGAGCCCTTGGACTGCCAGGCACGTGATGCAAAACTGAGCGTCTTCTACTGAGAGCACGGTCAGTTTTGGCCCTCATCCCTTGTGTGTGCATTATTGCTCTTTCCCTTATGCACTGCAGCAAGAGGCAGGGAATGAATGGGCAGGTGCTTGGTGAGAATGCCTGTCCTTCCTGGTGTTTGTGTTTGAATGAGAGATTTTGGTTTAATCAGCAGAATCTCTAGCTGGAGCATCTCCTGTCGTGCTGGCAGGCTGCTCTGATCTGCAGGCAAGGTTGATGGGAACTGATCTAAGCTGAGCTGGCAGACACCAGCTCGCACTGAGATACACCCCGTCCTGCCCCGGTTTGAGCCAGAGGGAAATGGGAGCCAAAGGCATCAAGGGTGCGAAGGTCACAGAGTTGAACTCCATAAGAGATGGTTCAGACACAAAGTGAGACATATCACTTCAGGCTGCATGTTTCTTTTTCTTTCTTTTTTTGCCAAGACCTTTGCATCACTCTGTTAGTAGGAACTAAGAAGCAGTACCTCCTAGGTCCCTGTTGCTGTCTCAGTCAGGGCTGCACCATGTCCTTGGAGAAGGGGTCCAGTGAATGTCTCCTGCAGGTATCTGGGCACTGTGCTCTGCTCTGGGATTGATACCTGCTTTCCCACTTGCACATGTAGCTCATTAAACATCTTTTAAAGCAAGGATTTAAATCTGCATCTCCTTGTAATGCACGCACTGACCAGTAATAAATTTGATTTCCAACTGAGGAAACATTTTAGCATCCCTGAAGTGATGGAGATCTCTGGGGTGAGATGATGTTGTCCTGCATTCGCTGTCCTGGCTGAATTCAGTTCTTCCTGCCTCAGTGTTTGAACTACAAAAAAAAAAGAAGCTTCTTCTATGGGAGAGGAAAGTGAGTGATGGAACCTTTCAGCCTTTTCATGGGCAGCAGAGGGAAACAGGCACTTTTATGGCAAGGTTTGCTTCACACCAGAATGTCTGAATTAAGTAATTTATCTGTCTGTCTCCCTCCACTGACTCAGAGATTAGACTTTGGCTGACTCTGAATACCTGCAGTGCTTATATCTCTTTCAGATAAGTCAGGTGAGACGAATCCAGTCCACTATCTTCTCACTTTCCTATGGCTTGTAACACTTAAATGTAGTAGACCATTCTGTTAAACCTAACAAAATGGAATTGATAGAAAACCAGTATAATCAAGAAGGGAGCTGGATCTGGTGGAGCCAAATTCCTGCAGCATCTGCCGTGTGAATTACCAAGTAAATCTATGCAGAGGGGCAATGGACCAGAAGGCCAGTAAAATAAACCCCAAACCTGTGAAACAGCTGGGAAAAGGGAATAGAGCCAGCTAGCTAGGATGTGTTTGTCCTTGACTGTGCTAGGAGGATCATTACTTCAAATCCGTGTGATTTCACTTATGCAGTTCTCTGTCAAAATGCCACAGAAAAGCAGGGCAGTGTCCTGTTTCTTGCAGAGCTCCCAAAGTAATTTTTTAAAGCATGCCCTGGGTTGTCCTCTGCTTGGAGATGTCCCTAGCTTGGAGATGTCCCTTCAGCTGCCCCTCCATTAGACAAACAGGGCTGCCAGCCTCCTTGGGAAGCCTAAGATGGATGGATGGATGGATGGATGGATGGATGGATGGATGGATGGATGGATGGATGGAGAAAAGGAGAGGAATGGAAAACATACTCCAGTGCCTTTGCTCTGGTCACCTGCTGAGCATGCAGGAGCAGTAATGCATTAAAGAACCCCACAGTTAGTTGTTTGAAAAAATTGTGAGCAGTTCAGGTCTGGATTCTTTCCTTTCAATTTTGTGTAAATTATTCACTGTATTGGAAAGAAGACCCTCACACCCAAGTTAATCATCTGTGATCTAAGAGTTTAATAAGCTCAACAGCACACACCTATCTTTCTCTCTCTCCTGCTGTGCATAACTACTGACAACTGATTAGCATCCGACATGCGATACTAATGACAAGAGGGCTGCAGTGACTGGTCAGGCTGGGAGCTGGACTGCCAGTGCTGTGGAGACCCCAGAGCACACGTGCAACAACCTCTGGGCTGTTCAGCAGCAGGAAGGAGATGTACAGGCAGGGCTGCATTCTAAGGATATTTGTCTTTCTTTTTTTCCACTTTTCCTTGTGCCGTCTCCTCTCTGCCACTGCTGCAGCAAATTGGCCAATTCCAGGTGAGTATGACTGCAGGGTGAAGGCTTAAGATGGTTCTGTTCTGTAACTGTAGAAAGAAGTGGCTGAGCAGGAGGCGGAGTCCTTGTACATGCTGCACTTGTGGGAAGAGCTGCTCTGTGCTTGTTTCCTGTAAGGGAACAAAGAGTCTAACCCTTATCTGGTACAGAGAATAGGGGAGAGAAAGCATCAGTCGTAACTCACCCCTGTTTGATACCAAATTCAGAGGACCATACAGCAATGGAAACCAGGCGGCACTTCATGACATTTCTCCAACAAAATACGTCGCACTGAAAAGGTGATTTTTCACACAATGAGGAATGCTGTTCTGCTTCTAAACTTGGTATTTTGTGATGAAAAATGGAAAATATCAGTTCTATGAGTTTGGAGTTCAGAGTCGGCATCTTTGACAGGAAATATGGAGAAGCAAATGAACCGTATCTGACCATCTGTAGTTGTCGCCTGGAGGCAGCAGAGTCCCTTGGTCAAAGACTGTCCCAGTGTCTGTTGTGTTGAGTGGCAAAAACTGTTCTCTCAGTTTTGGTAATGAGGAACCAGGAAAGGCCACGGTCTCTGAGCTTGAAATGAACCCAGAGGCTCCTGAGTCCAAGGCTGCTTCTCCCACTGGAGTTGCAGAGCCCCACAATCTGTTTTGCACAAAATGACCTATCAATCCTGACAAGTAGCGCTGCCTAGCACCTGCACAGCAGGTTGTTTTCTGTACAGTATTTACTCTTCCAGCAGCCCTTGGGGGTCCAGTAATTTATCTGTGTCTGTGCAACGGGTACATGACCTTTGATACAGAGCAAAAGCAGAAAAAAGCTTTGTGGTTCTGCTAATAGAAATCACCCTGTGTTGCACATATCACTTTGTCAAGCGACTGATGAAGAACGTTGTTTCTGACTGTGGATCCTGTGTGGGGATAAAATGCTGGCTTTTTGGCCCAGGAAACCCTCATCTCACGTATGCCTCACCAGCCTCCCAGGTTACGGTGTCCACTGTGCATGCCCTGTAACAGGACTTTCCCCAGGAGACATCACCCTCAAAGGAGTCAAGGCAAAGACCCTTCTTTTCAGAGAAGGCTTTTGTTGCAGCCACTCTGCTGTTCTGTAATGTGGGCCGTGAAGCTGGGGTGGCATCTGGAGATGCTCCAGACTGGACAATAAACCCCCTCCATTCACTAGCTAGCAAAATGGGAGCTTGACAGCCGTTGATGGATATGCTGAATTTCTTCCATGAAATGAGTATAGCTTGGCTCTGTGTCTGTTTCATGATTTTCCACAAGCTTTGCAAGACTGGTTAAACTTAGGAGAAAGGCAGAGGGGTGCTTTGGTCAGGGAGAGAGCCTAACTCAGCTCTGGGCAGAGACCTGCCGTCAGAGCAGACAGCAGCATTGCAGGATGCAGGGCAGAGAGCAATCTCTCCCATCTGCTTCTCTGTGCATACACCAGATTCCTTTCATCAGCAGAAGTCTTTTATCCATAACCTGTTTCTTCCCTCTTTGTAAAGACAGATTTGAATGCAAGTTATTTGCAGCAAGGAAAATTACCTCATTACATAATTTGCATTAAAACATCATCCCACAAGGCACTACAAACCTTTAGCCAGGTAGAATTAACAGATGTTAGCCAAGCAATGGGATGTGTTGGAAATTATCCTCTCTTTCCCTTTGCTTTTGGGATGAAGAGTGGTGAACAGAAGTTTCTTTGAAGGCTGTTTCCAAGCAGCTGCCTTAGCTGAATTTCAAAGGTGATACAGGCTTAGAGGCTGCTGTAGCCAGCCTGTGTGCCAGGGCTCTCTCCCCGCAGCCTCCTGCCTGTGGGATCCATAGGCAAAGAAGGAATTCAGGGTGCGGATGAGGCTTCGTGTCCTGTAAGGGAGAATGAAAAGTGCCAAGCGCACAATTTGCTCTGTTGCAAAGAGATCGGGCACGTGGTGGCTATCTGACTTCCTACCAGTGAAACAGTTGCTTTTCTCCATCATGGGTTTAATTTATATATAAATTACAGAAAAAAATTCCAAATATATAAAATTATAAAAACTATATAAAAAGCTTGTTTCCAGTGCCCATCCCGGTGCCCTGATCACTTCTCCAATAACCTTGTCTTCCTCTGACTTGATGGTGCCAATAAGGCACAACAGCTTCAAAGGGCTGTTTGGCAGTAATTGAGTTTAACTGTGGATGAGTTTATTGTGTGTAAGCTTCATTTCCTATTTTCCTGAATTAGGCCATATTTGAAACAAGGTGGTCACCTCTCGGGGGAGTGGTATGACTACTTGTGTTTATGAAATTCCTGTTTTCTGTTATTTGACGAGTTTTGTTTACATTTGTGTGACAGTGTCTCCAGTTTTCTAGTTGGCTCTGATGTGTGATGGAATTTTGTAGGAGGATTTTGTTTTGATCTGTAACATTTTTTTACTGGACTGAGAACTCCTTTTCTTGCCCAGATCCACTTACTGCTTCTTCTTTGCTTATGAGAGTGAGAAAAGACCTTCTTGCGGTCCCCCAAGCCTTTAGTTTGGATAACTACTTTTTGGCAGGCAAGGGTGGCAGTCCCAACAATATGGCACTTCAAGTCTTCGACTCTCAGCTCCTAGCGCATGCTGCCTAGTGACCCAGCAGCTCCTATTTCTGGCCGTATGAAATCCCCAAGGTGAGAAATCACAAATTTCAGGTGCTGAGCTGGCTGATCCATAAATCTCAGCACCAAGACAGATTGTTCCCTTGCTATCTTACAGCCACGCCTTCTCCGATGCTTTTCAACCTCATTTCGTTTTTTCACTACAAAGCTCGGAGAGTGCAAGTCCAAGCCGCTCTCCCGGCAGCAAAGCCAGCTGTGAAGCAACAGCTCCATCCAGGGGCCACGGGACTCGTTTCCACGCGTGGCTGCCGATCCCGTGGAGGGACCCGCGCAGGGCCCCCACGCTGCACCCACTCAGATCCTCTGCACCTGCGCCACTTCCTACTCTGTGTTGTATTTTGCTTGCAGCAGGTAATTGAAAATGGGGATTTCAGCTTCTCTGCAGTCCCGTGTTTGCCCTGTTTGTGCCACAGGAGAGCGATCTCTGGGGGACGCCTTCCTGGGCGTTTTGCCACGGTGTGGGTTCTTACGTGGTTATCTGCATTCGCTTGGAGAGATGGCTGATGGCATGCCCAGAGGCTCATTGACCCAAATCTTTAGGCGGCTATAAGTAGTGCCTACGCCAAGAGCCATTCATGTTGCCTGTTGTATACTACGGCTGGGTAATATTCTCCCTTCTCAACTGTTTTTTGACATAACATGGAGATTTCGGTTAAATTTGTGAGTGTCTGTTTGCCACAGAATTTTAAAAATATGTGTTTTTCATTTGAACCATGCACACCTTAAAATTGACAGGTGTATCACTTACTGAGTTTACGTAACCTCTTGTCTGTATGATAATTCCACACTTCTGTGCTGCTGACCCCATAACTAGACTCATTTCCCGTCACATACTGTGGCCTGTGACAATACCAGGAACTGCTGATTCATTCTCTCTCTGTTTGCTACTGTTGATGAGAAATTCCCTTTGGATCCAAGGAACCTCACTGAAGAAAAGCTTTGGTTTCAATAAATCAAAATTTTCTGGTGAAGAGATATAACAAAAAAAACAACAGAAAAACATCCTGTGCAACCTGTGGTGAAGGGCACTAGTAAAAGTGCAGGTACGGGGGCAGACGCAGGTAGTCAAAGCTGACTAATCCACTGCTGTACTCGCATCAAAGCTCAGCTGTTATATTTAGTGATACAGAGAGAAACAGAGATGCTAACTAGACCTTTGAATATGTCACTAGGTCTCCAGTGGGAAGGCTTCCATTAACTCTGTCAGATACTGGATCAGTGAACAATAATACTGATGGATCTTAAGATTCAAGCTCCTGAGCTGCTACCCAAATAAGCAATTATTCATTAAATTAAGGTTAGATTCAGGAAATTCAAGACAAAATTTAGAGGTGTGTATGTGAATGATGGAAATTCTACTTAAAACTAACTTTTTAATCACGTAAAGGCAACAGGATATAATAGGAGTAAAGTTGCAAAAGAAAACATGTCCTGATCAGATAGGAGTCTTTAAACACGCAAGTGAAATAGCAGACAAAAAAATTAGAACTGAGTAGGATGTGTTTTGAATTTTTTTTAAAGTGAAGGTTCTCTCAGAAGAAATTCCTTGCATTATTTTGAAGAGTCTGATCCTGACCATGGCTGAGATGGCATTGTGGCATTTTAGGCTAGGTAACACAGAGATCTAATCTGGTCTGATGATGAACAGGTCAGGCGGGGGTTGAAGTTGAAATGGTTGGCTTGTGCTCCATCTTTAATGTGCATCTGGGCTACATCTAACCACTCACCAGCATTTCACTGAGGGATGCTGTGCATCATGGCGATTTTTTTGTGCTGGGATGGTGGAGATGAAAAGGAGCAGTGGTGGAGACACCAGTAATTCCTGTGAGGGAACCTGGTTGCATCTTAAAAATCACAGTATTTAAGCTAGTTCTGAAATTTCTTTCTGCTTTCTGACATCTGGGGAGTGGTTTTGTTTATAATTTCCAGAGAATCTTTGAAATTTATGGCCAAAAGATTTATTCAGTTAAAAACTCTGGTTCCTAGTGAGAAACAGTTTGCATGGTAATTTTATGACTGGCTTTGTTCTGTGGCACTGCCTGAGCAAAAAAAATCGTGATACCTAATAAAGTTGTGCATGGTATTAGCAAGTTGGCTGTTTTACAGCAAGCTTGTCTGTGTCTACGTGATCTGCTGCTATAGAAATGCTTATTCTTGTATCCTGTAGATACAAGATAAGCATCTCTGTTCATGCAGCAAATTGTGCCCTCCCCAGTGCCCCGAGTGCCCTGGTGCCCTGTATTTTCCTGCTATGAGCTAGAACAGTCCCCTGCATTTATTAAGTTGAAAAACATGTTTTTCTCCTAGCCTGGAAATGCATGAGCGCTGAATGCTGATTCAGGAGCTGTGTGCTTGTCATGTAGAAAGCCATATTAGAATGCAGCCCCAGTGTTACACTTCGTAAGGCACTGAATAAATCCCATTCGTTTCCAGGACACCATACATAAGCGTCAGGGTGCATTTGAGAAACCATTACATAGAACTGATTCCACATATCAAAGCCCAGTGATGCTCCCGGAAACCTTAAGGCGCCACACACTCATGTCTGGTTTTACTCAGCTCACTTGAACATTACTTTTAACAGAGTTACAGAAATCCTTTGGGACAGCACGTTCACAGATGAGGTAGAAATACCAAGTGGCTGTTCTCAAAAGCGTGCCTACCCCCAGTGCCCAACTCACTAAACGCTGTTGATGGCTGCTGGGGGCTGGTTTTCTTTTTGGCTGTGGGCTTTGTGCAGGAGGAGTTGCTGTCTCTATGGAGGAACAAGGCAGCCTGTTCACATCTAGGTCCCATTTGACCTCCCTTGTGTCTAGAAAGGGTTGCGGGAATGTAGGTGGATTGGTCTCTGCCTTTGAATCTCAGATTACAGCTTCAGCAGTGACTTCTCCCATATAGTTTTATTCTTGGAAAGGAACTACCTTAACACAAAACCAGGTTGTGCAAAGGGTGGCTGAGGGAGGACCAGGTTGATTGTCTGTGAGGTATTGGGTAAACTGATATTCAGACACCCAAACCAAATGTTTTCGTTTGAGTTGATCTGAACTAAATGGATTGCTGTGAGTTTCAGAGGGGGTAACGGCATAAAGAGCGAAATCGTCTTTGATTATGCTGAAATTACCTTGTCATGGCAACGTACAGTAAGATTTTGTCTGGAAAATTTCTCATCCTGTATAGATCTGGGTCCCTGAGAACATTTTAATGTCAGGCCTTGGAAGAAAAATTTTTTTCCTCTAAAGAGAATTTCTGCTATTCCCAGCATAGCAAGGCCTCTAGCGTGCCAGTGTAGGCTAGGTGATTTGAGATTTAAGAACTTTTTAGAGACCTGACTAAAAGCCATTTTATAAAACTGTGATTGGTCTTGATTTTTCGTTTGTCTTTGAAGGGGCTCAACAGTATACAACCATTTACCCGTTAGTTACAGTTTATGTTCAGTCAACTTTCTCAGTCTCCACAGAAGTGGGGTCAGCATATGGCTTCACTGCTCTGGACCCCAAACCAGCCAACAGAATGCTCAGTGGCTCTGGCTTGTCCCTATTTCCATATTTACTGGTGCTTGCCACCATGTTAGATTAGTCTCATAGTATCTGATGGGAAAATGGCCACAGGACATCATGCGCCGGTGATGTGGCTAGAGTACCTTCATGAATAAATTGTGTCAGTTTGGAACATGCTGAAAGGTTTGAGGGGTGGAGTAAAATCCCCAACAGTGACTTAGGAGTCTAAGATACATTTTCTTGACTTGGACTGAGTGACTCAGACTCTTGAGAATCTCGTTTAATAGCCTCAGGTTTTGCATCTCTGATTCACATGTCCTGAAGCAATCAGATGAAGTGTTTTTAAGACTTTTCTTTCCCTCCGCTGTCTATTCCAACTCTGTGTCAGAAATTACTGCTTTTTCCTTATCTTCATCACAGAACTGGCAGAAATGACATTGCTTTAGCTCTGCCTGAAATATTTGCGTAAACTCACTTTCTTCAGCAGTTTAAGCTAACACATTGGGTTGAGAACAGCAAGGCCTGCAGTGCACATACATATTCCCTGCTGTCAGCTCTGCTGTGGGATGGGAGAGAAAAGACTTCAGCGACCGTAGCTGTAGCTGCCAGACCTTATCAGCCAGAGCACATAGTCACCCGAGAGTCAGACCCTGACCATCTTTTCTAGGAACCAAACCCTACTGACATGAGTACTCATGACATCTGAAGGCAAGAGATCAATAAAGGATTCACAGTGCTGCTTCGCCCAGGCTGCCAGCCGTGGCCTTTCTGTACCAAGGATGGAGAGGAGTTGCAATGGCAAGTTGGGCAGCTCACTTTGTATGGTCTGAACATGGCTCCTGGTGGAGAAATGGGACTAATGGTTGCTTTTATAAAGTTCTTAGGGACCTAAAAAAAGTAATTTCAGAAATTAAGAATGTGGTGGATGATCTGCTCTGCATATGTTTCTTTGTGGAAGTCTCTAGCTTCAACTCATGTGTTTACTGGTACAGTGGCTGTGCTGTGTGCTCCCAACCTCCTCGTTGGGTCCCCAAGCACTGAGAAAGGAACTGTCGAATTATCCTCTCAGACTAGTGGGTGGACAATATGTAATGATGGATCTGAGTGCCCGTTTGCTTCTGAGCGTAGCCTTTGACATTTCTGGAACATGAAGTCTCAGCAGAGGTTAGCATCTGTACTGGTTTTGACTGGGATAGGGTGATTTTTCTCCATAGTAGCTTGTATGGTGCTATGTTTTGGATTTGTGATGAACGGCATAGCACCTCTCATGAGGTGCAACTATGGGAGGTACATTCCTTCCGACACACCAGTCTCTCCCTTGCATTTTTGTTTGAATTCCTTTAATCTAAAGGAACACTGTCATTAGCCAGGCACTGAATTGTTCCTCTAAAGGCAGAAAACTAGCTTTTTTCCAAAGCTTTCAGACAATACAATTTCCAGCATCATTTTCTTTAACGCAGCATTTCATTTTGGTTTAGTTCTCCAGCTGGTAAAACCTGAACTGCTCAGGTCTCTGACCACCCAAGGGAAAGTTTGTCCTCAGACTGGCAGCTCCTTCACTCTCTAGAACCAAAAGAAGAAATTTCCTCTAACTAGGAATTCTGTTATTTTGGCATTCTGGCATTCATTTTTGTCTCCTAACTGAATCAAAAGCCAAAACATCAACATTTTAGTGGCATTCCGGAAAATGTTGGTTTGGAAACAGCAACCTGAAAATCGTTGTCTGTTTTGAGCAAAACAAATGCCTAGTTTCAGAAAAATGTCATTTTTGACAGACTGAAATTTCAAAATGTTGATTCAGAAACTTCAGTTTGGAGTCTTCTTATAGGAAATAGCCATTTTGACAATATTCTGTGTTTTGTCATGTAAACTTGTCACAAGATCTCCATTAGATCTACTGTTTTCCCTGTGTTGTTCATTGCTATGCAGCCCTCCATGGAACGCATCATTCAAACCACCAAAACATAAGATCATGAAAGCCTTCAGAAAGAGTCTGGCTCCTCTGGCAATCCTGGACAGAGCCGTGGTTTTTGGATGTAGCCATGGAAATTCCAGATTTGATTGCTTTGCAGGCCATTCAAAGAGCAGAAAATAAAAGGAAAATGGAATTTGATGGTAAAAGTAGCAGCTGGAAGTTCCATGTTCTGGCCATGGATTGATTTCTACAAGAGCTGAAGCTTACTAGTTATTTTTGTTTGTGCCTCAGCTTCCATCTCTGCCTTTGGGTCAGGACCATTTTTTTCTCCTTCATCTGTGGTGAAGATTTATGAAGATCTGTATCATCTTCCACAGTGTATTTATACAGTTTAAGCAACAAGATTCCAGACTGCACAGGGAGTAAAAATGAAGCTCAGTCTTAGGACAAAAAAACCCCTTTGGGACTATGTTCTTTCACATGGTTTCTAGATCAAATATATTCACTTACTTCCAAAAATCACTTTTCACCTGCATGTTTAGATTTCATTTAACATTTCACATGTTTCTGCTTTTCTTTCTGCAAAGCTAGAATAAACCCCAGACATTTTGGGTTCCCCCTCAGTTTCCATCTCCAGACCGAGGTGATTATCCAGGTGTGTCCTGAGGGCTTTTTACTTATCACCTTTATCACCATTGCCTTTAATTAGAGGTGCAGAAATGTTAATATCAGGTATTTCAGCGCCACCTGTTATTTTCTAATCATTCATGTTTGCTGATGTGTTCTACCCAAATCCCCCACTAGATGGTATGAAGGGACTGGAAAGAAAATTCACTCCAAAAATGGAAAGCCAGTTCACTCTGAAAAAACTCACCAAGCCCCAACCCCCTGAAATATCTGAATAATAGACAAGGATAGCAGAAATAAGGCTATGTGTTGGCCCAAGGGACGTCAAGACGCTTAGTGGTCCTGCAATGTTCATCAAAGTTGAACCCTTCTGTAATGCGGAGGGAATTTGATGGATTCCAGCAATGCCCAGCCCCAGAGGGTGATCTCAGTGCAAATATGAGTTTTACCCTCAGTTGTAACTCCCTTGGAAAACCAGTAATCTGCTCTTTACAGTAAATGCTTTTGAGTCAATGAGGAGCCAGGACTCCTGTACATCCAGCTGGCACTGTGAAACATCGTTTGCCCACGCCTTCCAGCTCCGCAAGGAAAAGCTCTTCGTTATGCTATCCCTCCCATAAAGAACAAAAGGAGCTTATTTTAATTCCCCGTGGAAATGCGTGGGCCACCCACAGCAGGTTGCCTTCCTCTTTCACATGCATTTCACCTGCAAAGCACATCAGGTCAGTTGAGGGGAGTGCAGAAGTTTCCTTATTTGATTCATCACTCTGGCAGAGAAGGTGAATACTTGGGAAAATTGTCAGCTACTGGGGACACACTGCATCTCTAGGCCACATGAGAAGGCAGCTGTTGAGTACCTAATTGCACAGCCAGCTAATTAAGTAGTATGTGGAAAAAAGGCAGAATATGTGTTTCACTTGTAAGCTAGCAGGCATCAGATGTGCTGGGAACACCTGGTGCATTGGTGGGTACCAGATTTCTGCTGAGGGTATGGAAAATTCTCTTTCAGGCCTCTGGAGAAAAGTGGGTGCTTATTTTTCACAAGGCCTTTGGTCACAGGTGAACAGCTGGAAAACAGATGAGCCCCTTTCTTGAGAAGTCACCCAAAAGCTCCTGTTCTCTGAAATCCCAATTTTAGAGACTAAGAAGTGTCAGTTCTCTCTCCAATCCTTGGGCCTGGAAGAGATCTGGTAGAACAAACTTGAACCAGATCTTCAAAGAACAAATGATCAAACAAGTTGGGTTGCTTTGTTTGGTTGTTTTTTTGCAAAAGCTGCTCCTCCCTGCCCCAGTACAACAAGGCTTCCTTGAAAGAAGAAGAGCCGGAGAAGAAAATGGTTCTGAACTAATCATGCTGGGAACAGATCCAGAAAAGAGGAAAGTGAAAAATAAGTGATCTGAGGAAAGAGAAAATAATTCCTCTGACTCGCAGTAGAAAGGTGTGGGACTATCTCTCAGTCCCAGTTTCTCTCACTCATTCTCCTTCCCCTTAAGAAAAGAGGAGAAAGTGGAAACAGAACGTGGAGGCAGGGGCAATTCCAATGAAAGAAAATGAAGAAAGGAAAAAGAGAGACTTTAAAATGAAGTGTTTAATTGTAAAATACTAAAAGAGCAAAAGGAAATAGGAAGTGAGATCATTCTATTTCTTTCCGTTGAAAATGTTCCCAGTGCTGGTCTCTGGGGTAGAGATAACATGCCGCTCCACATCTCTGGTGTCGGATACACAGTACATTCCTGTGCTACGTTCAGTACCTGATGACGAGTGCAAATTGCTTGTGAAGACAGTAATTTATAACATCTACCAAGGGCCTTGGCTATCTGGTGATTAAGCTGGTCTATAGCCCACAGCTCATTCAGGACTCCTGGCCAGACACCTGGCTGGCCGTTGCGCTGGAAAATACCCCAGTCCATTGCTGCTAGCAGGCAGATTGTGTCCTACTCACCAGGCAAAAGCCAATGTGGTGATCACCTTCACAGTCTCCACTCTGGCTGGGAGGAATGCCGCGTATCCTGAGACACAGCACAGAGGCACCATCTTCCCTGCCTCCTCCTCTGCCAGGAGCTCTGCACAGCTCCTTGGCTCTGCAGGCGTGCTGGGATGGGTATTCGCAGGAGATCTGCAGGAGGCAAAAACGGGCTGTGCTCGTACATCTCTCTGGAAAACTCTCCTTGCACAAAGATTTCAGCTGCACTGAAAGAGCCTTTTGCTCCCTCAAGCCCTCTCATCCTCCCCTGAAAGCCTCCTTCTGGAGGCTCTTGCAAAGCACCTTTTTAAAGTTTAGAAAGGAAATTGCCACGAGAAGCTGGACTGTCCCGTAGTATTGTGCAACAGCCATGAGGCAGTCTGGGAGCAGAGTCAGTGCCTGACTAAGCACGAATCTTGGGCACAGTATCCCAGCCTGACAGGTGCAGCCATCAGTCCCCTTTCCCAGTATATTAGAGAGAGCTTTAAGGCCAGAAATGTCAGGCACTCACTGGAGAAGCTTTCTCTTTTCACACAAAGCTGTGTTGTAGTTGTGGTACTTCCCCATGTTGGCTTGTCTACCATGTCTCTAATGAGGTCTGGAGGACAAAAGCTAGTTTCAGGCAAACCTCCTGACTGGGAAAACCTTCCCTCTCATGGAGATTAGACACCCCAGCAAAATTTGTTGTGCTTTTCCCTTGGAGCTTCTTAGATGCTCTAAAGAAATGTTTCCCAGAGTCTTGCTGTTGTATCCACAGATGAGCCATGGAGGAGTTACCATGGCCATTAATTTAGGAGAAGTTAAAAATTCCAAAGGTCAAGGCTGTGAGGTCAGCTGCTTTGTGCTGCTTGGACAATTTAGACTGAAGTGTAGCTGTATCCAGGTTAACACAACTCAGAAATATACTGTCAGGACTTTGCTCAGCAGTTTTTCTGAGATCTGGGCATCGTGCAGTCTCCTCCTACAGTGCTGGTAAGGGAGAAAATCAAATCATGTCTGCAACTCCCCCTCTCCTTCGCCAAGCCTCCCAAAGCATGTTCCAGTGAGCTAAGCTTGAGTTTCCGTGTTTAGAAAGCAATCTGAGAGACATCGCTTTAATTAAGAAGGAGGTTCCGTGATGGACAAGCATGGCACAGAGGTAAATGGCTGTGAAAAGCGATCACTGCATGTGTGACAGCATCTAAAACGGACATACGCAGAAATTTTACACTGCAGCAGCAAACCAGCAAGGTGGCAAAACTCCCCTATCTCCAAACTCACCACACCTCTAAACATACAAACATATTAGTTTTTTTTATATTATTAGTTTCTTCATAACCTGTAAGAGCGAGACAGCCTGTCTCTTTGCTCTGTAAGCATCCATATTAGTTACAGAACATCAGCACCTTAACCTAAAAAGGTAAGGAAAGGAGGGAACATGAAAGACAGGCTGAGCCTGCAAGAGTGTGTGCGTGCATGGGTGTTACTGTGTATGTGTATGTCAGACAGCGTCTCTTGTTCGGTGTGAGAGGCTTTGGGTATGAAGAAAGGCTTGCTAGTGTCGTTTCCATCCGGAGCTATACTTAGTGCCGTGATGGAGATGAGCAATTCAAGATTTTAAGCACAGCTTTCCAGCTGAGCCGTGTGGTGCTTGGGATCTGTTTGTTTAGACTCAGGGTGTTCTTACAGCTATAATTCTGCCCCCGTTAGATGCAGATTCACACCAGCGCCCAAAGCTCCCTCTTACCCCCTATTCCCACAGCAGAGGTTCCTGCCGCAGGCACAGCCCTTGCCTTGGTGCCAGCAAGCGCTGGTGAGGATGCACAGAGAACCAATCCAGGTTAAAACTCACCCAGTGAAAAATGAAATGGTTGATTAGACTGGATCAGTTCCCAGGTCACTGCAGCGTAGGATCAGCACCGGTGCGGTGGTGCTGGCAGGGGAAGGGCTGTGGCAACGGGAATGGACAGATAGGTGGGATCTTGATTCTTCTCTTCAGCATCGCATCTGGCTCCGTGTCGTGACGCAGGGATGCACAGAATGCGCTTTTGGTAGCAGAGCTGGGTTGTGGCCCTGGTGTGGCATAAATAGACGTATACGTATATGTATGTATGTAAGTTTTGGGTTGGAAGGGGAAGGAAGAGAGAGGTGGTAGGATCTGTTTGGCTGTTGCTGGTGTGGAAATGCAGGCTTAGAGTTCCCCTGAGGTTTGACAGTGTCTCCTCTTTTCCCAGTTCTGAGCACGAGGCACGTCCATACGTTCAGTGTACGATACCACTGCATCCCAAAATGTGTTTTGGCCCCCCTTGTCGTGCAGAGGAAAGAACGCTGTTAGGTTCAGTGGCATTTTCCAAACAGCTCAAGGGAATTATTGCTCCCTTCCTAAAACCTCAGGATCTAGTCCCAAGAGTCTTTTTAGCTGTGCTATAAGTGACAAGGAAGCCACACAGCAGGGTGGCACCTTTTGTTCCCGCAGGGCCAAAGTCCTCAACAAGATGTAGAATTCAGAACTGAAAGTTGTTTGCTCAGGGAGAGATGCCTGCTTTCCTGGGCTGTCTGCTCCTCTCTGCCCAAGTCCTTTATTCCCAGTAAAATCAAGTGAATGATTGTTTTACCTGGTCACAGAAGAGCCTTACCTCCAAAAACACCAGTGAAATACATCACTTTGTTGTTTTTGCTGCAAGAGAAGAGGGAGCTCTTATCCCCAGGGCTGCCAGCAACATCAATCACAAAGAAGATGCTTAGTGGAAAAAAAAATCTAATAAAAAGGATTTTTTTTCAGGGATTCAGTGCAGGAGAGAGAACTGTACTGTATCAGTTTTCCTCTGTCAGTTGGCTTTTCTGTCTATCTGGGGTGCTCTTTCTTTGATCGTTTGTGCAAGTTCATTATGAAATGAAAACTTAGAAGAGTAAACTGGCACCATTTCTCTTGGTACCGTGAATGAGGAGGTCACAGAGCCAGGATTAGACACATTCCCTGGAGAAGCAGGCAGAGTTAAATAAAGTGTTTTTTTAAGACCCTTGACATTCCTTTAGCTTTGAGGCACGGATGTAGTTCTCTTAAAAAAAACAACAGGAAAGAAAAAAATAAAGGAATGAAAATCCGTCTCTGCCTGAGACACCCAGTGCCTCTGTGTATGTGAAAATAAATCCCCATTGAGCTGGCTTAAACAAAAAATAAAATGCCACATTTTCAGACTTGGAAGACTGACATCAAGTAACTAAAATCTATAACTTGGACAATTAATAATGTATCCACTTAAATACGGGTTTTGATCCCTAACTTCTCCCCTTCTCTTTCCTGTTCGTCTCCAAAACGAATGGAAATTTTGTAATAATTTCTGTTATTATTGTCCCTAATCTTGAGGCGTGCACTCTTGTCACATCGTCCTCATTGGTGGCACCAGTACTCACCTTGATGTTGCTATGACTAGGGACAGATCAAGTAACTAATAGGAGTCCCAAAACTTGCAAGGACCAACTTAAACTTTCAAAGTGTCCTTGATTCATATTAGGGAAGAAATCAACGGTCACATTTTCAATGTTTATTTTCTCCAGATAAAAGTCTATTTTTATTACACTTCACTGAGCTCAAATTTCATGGAAAAAGTTTAGATCAGTTCTTCACAGTTGCCAGTTACAATTTTATTATTGTTATCAATCTTATAAGATGGAATGGTTTGATTGTTTGTTTGTTTGTTTGTTTTCAAGTCCATATCATTTAATTCCAGGATTCAGAGAGACTCTCCCCTTCCATACATTTCTAAATGCTAGTGGAGAAGACATTGACAACATGAAATATATACCCTCCAACGGCCAGAAACGAGATTCCAAGTGAATGGAGCCTAAAATGTGTTACTAAAAATCCCCTAAGCCCTTATGGTTTTTCAGGCAATGTCCTGGTTGCTGGGTACGGGCTAGGGCCTTGCTTCTGTGTGTTTATGCCTGACGCTACTGGTTCTTAAATCCAGCCACAGCTATTTCTAACATGATCTAGTCTATGTCTCTAGGTAGTTATTTCTTATTTACCTCTGAAATATCTGAGTGTGTATTTACTCCTCAGGATCTGGCCACCAAGTGGTAATTGCCCTTTGGAGTCTGAGGAACATGTTTTCTAGCTATATCCTCCTCCAATTTTAAATCCCCAGCTGGGGAAGGAGCTGAAATCAATGAGAAACAATTTGTTGTTCCTGCAGTGAAGCTCTGACAAGTCATATGCTTGGGCAGATGCCTGGTGCCAGCTCTGGTAAGTCTGTGTTTGAAGCCTGCAGAAGAAATTACATTGTCTGTCATTGTCAGCGTTATCAAGAGCAGACAGAAAACAAAACACATTTGAGGATGTTAGATAGACAATTCTTTGGAGTGGGGAAGCAGGCAGATAAAGCTGGATCCTAGAGCAGAAGAGCTGATGTTATACATCATTACTGACATTAACGTTACCTTATCTGTACGGTGTTAGACCTACCAGACAGCCATCAGCTTTAGGGTCCTGGGTACAAAATCTGTAGGATTGATTAGAATGGGAAAAAAAAGAAGAAAATTATGTCCAAGCAGAAAGTGCTGCGCCAGCCTGAAGAATGGCCTGTGGGAATGAGAGAAGTGAAATTTGCGTGCAGGTATGTTTGCATGATGTCTGCAGTAGAAGTAGAGTTGTGTGCTCTGGAAACCTGGGTGGGTCCCGTCGTACGCCAGAGCCTGCATCTCTTGGTAACAAGCTGAATTCACAGGCAAGGATGTATCCCCATTTTCAAGCCTGGGCTTCTCTTTGCACAAGGGTGAACGTGATCCCCCAGGAAGCCCAAGGCATTCAAATCCACCTAAAATAGCTCAGGCAGCATTCAGTGACAACAGGCCAGGCAGGGTAGTGGGAGAAGGAGGCACCATTTTGGTAAGCAGAGAAGCTGGGAGACAAAGGTGTTTGATTCATCTCACCACACTTCTGCTGTCTGCAGTGGGAGTGTCCATGCCAAAGTGTAGAGTCCCTTCAAAACCACAGCAGAGCAAAGATGATGAGCCACAGGGTGCTCAGCCGTAACCACACAGCTAAATTTGGTGATGTGAGCCCTGCCTGCAAGGCACTGACTGCTCTGAATCCGTTTTCAGTGACAGGAGTGTGCATGTATGTACGTTTTAAATCCCATGGCAAGGAACCAATAATTCTTCACTGATGGAAATGAGTAGTAAAGTCACACAAAGTCTACAAAAAGTGAATAAGCCCAAACTTTGACAAGCATTGTCTGCAAGTGTCTCCACACAGTGCTACCTGGGCTCATTCAGGGAGGGCTGAAGTCTGTCCTGCTCTTCTTGGTACCGAAGTCTGTTAAAGGTAGTCAGGATGTGTTTACTGTGCTCCAGTTCTGCTTGCTGGGTGAAATGCAGATTGGGAGGGAAATTGGAATTTTTGATAGCTGTATAACCTCTTGAAAAGTGAGATTCATCTGACAAATGTTGGTGTTTGCGGTGCAGATGAAAACCTGGAAGCTGTGCCAAGCCAGACTGTAAAGTCTGGTGGGAGCATGCAGATACTCCTTTGAGTCTTCTGACTTCTGACGTTAGTGAAAAGCAATGGCAGGTAGTGGATGGATTGCTCTGCTGTGGCCAGAAATCGGTAAGACACAAGCAGAATTGTTGATGGGACACTGGGCAGCTACATCGTTAATTAAGACAGCAACTTCTTTGTAAAAAAGCGAGGGTTCCAGCTGATCTCTCCCCCTCAACCTCCACTCCTACCCTTAATGTCAGTTGTGCTTTCACAGTAGATGAGCTTCTTATTAACACTTTGAAAAAAAGCCAAATTATTTTCTCTAAAAAGCTTTAAGTGAATTTACAGAGCTGCATATTACATCACAGCACGCTTTCTTTGAGGAAAATAGGCAAGTGTTCATTAGAGCTGGTTGAATTGTCTGGTGACGTAACTGAGAATATTTGTGTGAATAAAAAGCAATGAGTTTGCTTTTTTTCTGTGTCTCGAGCCCTGTGACCTGTAAAGATTTGCAGCAGTCTCAAGAGAGAGGTGTCACTGAATCTAAGTTTAGATGCCTGTAGTGTAGGAGTTGAGTTGGCACCAATTGTCTGGACTTATTTGAAAGCTGAAACAAACAGGCACGTCTTCTTTCTTCTCTTGGGGTCAGTATCAAAATGTGTGAAGTAAATCATGCTTTCGAGCTGCCTGTCTATTCAAGAGACTACAGATAATTAGTTCAGAAGGGAACAGTTACATTTTTGGACCACGACAGCAATGAGTGAAGGATCCCACTTCAACTGGCTGTAAGAAAATTCCCTAATCCTGATTTTTTCATAAGTGGTTTGACATTTTGTTCCTAAGTTACATGAATAAATATGTAAAATACATCATACATTTTTAACACAGATGGGTTAATATATTGTTGAAACCTGGATGTGTAACCATGGGCCTGCATTTAAATGAAATGTGAGGAACAATGATGGAGGGTCATTTATCATGATGAAAAATTGAAATGAAACCTCTCAGTCCACCTGGCCAAAGCACCATTTCACAAATGAAGTCAAACAATTTTGTGCTGGGATGATTGACCTGCTTGAGCTGCAAACAAAAAGCTTCCAACTTTCACACCAAGTGTTTTCCTTTCTCTTAATAGACCATTTTGGAACATCTTTGCTACAGTTTTACATCTGTCTCCTCCTGTTCTCATTGTGGATAGAAACAAACGTTAGACGAACAGCCCTTTGCGCAGTCCGACACATGCACATTTTCCTTGGCTCTCACGTTTCTCCCCTGGGCTCTGAACAAAACAGCCCCAAGACTCTTCTCTTCCAGCAGAGGCCGAGGCATGACAGAGAGCAGCGCTTGCTGGAGGACAGACGCTTGCAGGCACAGATCAGAGACTCCCGTGAGCAGGAACAGCGCTCTCTGAGCTATTACACCTCTCTTCATTCTCCTTGCCAATAAGACTCGCAAAGAGCGTTCAACAGCCTTGTTATTACGGTCAATTCTGTTCTCTCCCTCATCGTTTCTGGACCACTGAGAGGCTAAAATATTAACTGGGACATTGATGAATTTGAGGCTGAATTATTTTAATTCATTCCTGGCTGAGTTCCTACTTGCATCCATAACTCCACTCTAGTTAATTCAGGGAATTTATGGCTTCAGCCCTGTCAGGTGCTTTCAGAAGTCTCTATTGGTTCCTCATTAATAGGACATTTTTCCCCTTTCTGGGGCCTATTACCTAAGTAGGATTTTTTAAACAGGGGAAAAAAATGTATAAGTAGAGCAAAAAGTAAGAGGCCTCACTGCCTTCTTCCAGTCTTTTATCAGCAACAGCGATGGGTCAGCCACAGAAACCTCCTGCAATGACAAGGTGGCTAAGACAGTGTGACACGCTCCTACCAGGACCTGGACGCATGGCTGCCTGTCACTCCAGGCTAGCAGGGGACTTTTTTAGTCACCTACACTCCTTCTGAGAGCTTGATCTCTGGTGGTCTGAAAAAGCCTTCATTCTTTTAATCTCATCTTCCTCCTCTGCACATCTATCAATGGATTTGACCTTACAGCTCCGTGTCAGAAGCTCACTGTTGCTGGTACGGGAAGAACTTGCCTTTATCTCTTCTCTGTGTTGAATATGACATCTGGTTTTATTTTATCACTTAGCATCCATCATCTATCTATCTATCTATCTATCTATCTATCTATCTATCTATCTATCTATCTATCTATCATCTATTTCTATTGTTCTGTATATCTATCCACACTTACACACTTCGCTTCTATAGTAGCTGAGCATCTCTCTGTTACAGGCAAAGGTAATAAATGAAACTGTTTTCATTGGGGAAGAAAACAGCTTTGCCAGCTGAGAGTGCTTGGAGCCAGGAGTGCTGTAGTACCCTTTTGTTTCGGGATGTGACAAATTCAGGCTGAAGGGCTGAGATATGAGAGTAACTGTGGGCAATGTGGGCAGTGGTTTCTTACTTTTTTGTTGCACAAATTCTTGCATTCAAATCATGTGATTGCTCTTCTTCCTCATTAGAGTATTGTATGGTGGTTAAAGTGCTTGTGTTGAAGATCCTGAGTTTGATTTCGTTTTTGTGGGGATGGATATTCCCTGTGTCTTTTCCTCCTCAATATACAGCCTTTCGGAGCATGTGGCATTCCTTCCTGGGTACAGAGTACTGAAATGAGCAGCCATGGAGTTCAGAGTTGCAAACCGTGGCTAGGCCTGCATCCACCAGCACAGTACGCACCCTCCATCCAGCTGGCGATGGAGCACAGGCAAGGCTCTTTCCTTAGCCGCCCGTCAGCCCTGAAGTCTTTGCAGGGCATGGATGTCCTGTAACTAGGGTTGGACAAAACAGTTCATTTGCCAGACTTCCCATTTAGAAGCAAATAAATCTGCCCGTGCATTTATTTTGACTCCGTGAAGAATTCATCTCAAATTTGGTAAATATTTCTGGCCACTTTTGAGAAGGTGAAATTATTTTATTTTGGTGATTCTGCAGTGAAGCACTTTGAATTCTTCTGTTGAAAGTGTTTTGTCTGTAAATTTATCTTTCTGTAGAAATTTAGCTTTCTCTTTTGAAAGATTTTTAAGAGCTGAAAATCAGACATTTCATTTAACTCAAGCATTGGGAGGAAGGAGAAAGGAACAAGATTGAGCAGAAAAAAATGTTGCAGGAAATGTTACTTCCTTTCAAAGAAATGATAGCCAAGCAAACATAAATATTGACAACAGCTGCTGAGTTGTCATCCTCATAATCTTGGGTGGGCAGAACTCCTTTCCTGAGGGTGATGCTGTAAATAACTCAAAGTCCAGCTCTCAGTGTTATGTCTGGGCTCGGGCTCACATTTGTGGAACAAACAATTCAGCCTTGAAATATTGTGCTGTTAGGTGTGTGCTGCTGCTGGGGCCAGCGTTCTTCACCTATAGCACCGTCAACAGAAGAAGAACACTTGGTTCTTCTCGTTTGCTCTCCCAGCGGCATCGTACAGTGCTGTGCAGGTACACAGCCCCTCGTGCTCTTTGCGGCACAGTGAGTCTTGGTTTTACCAGTGAGCAGGAGGGATGTGGACTCACCTGCTGGTACTGCTTGCTGAGGTGGAAGCACCAAGCACAGAGCTCCTGTCTCTGCCAGTGGTCTGTCCTCGTTTTGAGACTGAAAATCAAAGCAAATGATGATTTAATTTGTGTGGTTTCATTCCAAGTTTTCCGTGTATTCTGAGGAAAGAGAGTAAGAAGTGTGGAGCATTTTGTTTGAAGCATGTGGGAGCAGCAGCCAGGTGTGCTATTTATTCGGTTAAAGAAGCAAAATGAGTCTCTTACCTTTTCATCTTGGCTTCCCTCCCCTCTTTAATTCTTTCATCCTCAATGCTTTTTATTGATCCTTTCAGTCGTGGAGGAGAATGAAGTGGCATTTGCATCACTTTCCTCCCCTTTCTCCCATGGCCATCAGGACACCTTGCAGAGATGCACACAAGGCGGAAATTGTCCTTCTCCTCCCATACAAATGGCATTACCTCTGCGTCTCAGCAGGCTGCCTGGCTCTTCAGTTGCATTTGCAGTGATTAGAATGGGGAGTTTTACCAACAAATTCAAAACATCAAATACACTGCGGAAACTGATGCTGAGAATCAAGACTCTGTTGCAGGGCACGGCTTCACCACGGGCTAAGTCACTGGTGGCTCTGATGTCCTGTTTGGGATGTCACCCGTGCTGTGGGTGGGCTGCTGCGAGCAGGCAGTGCTGGGTTACACTGTTCAAATAGCTGGAGGTACTGTGACAACAGGAGCTGGTTTTCAAAGAAAACTTTCAACAAAAATGAGCTGGGCCTTGGGCCAACGCTTGCTGTGATAAACAGCTGCCTCCTCTCTGGGTGGGAAGGTAGACACGCAGCAGAAAGGTCCCTGGGTCTAGTATCAGAGGACGGGTATTTGGCCAGAGTCTCCA
>Ga0065711_1001432_pt1 | contig 43369 bp, 30 predicted proteins | sample Hoacrofraction12_FD_59098 | JGI IMG/M metagenome (GOLD analysis project Ga0065711, IMG submission 59098) | Hoatzin crop microbial communities from Cojedes, Venezuela - Epithelial fraction 12 v2 (version 2) | ecosystem: Host-associated > Birds > Digestive system > Esophagus > Crop | place... | reverse complement strand
CCTGGGCCCCGCCCCCCGGGCACGGGCCCCGCCCCCCGGGCACCCACCGGCTCCCGAGCGGGGGACGGAACCCGGGCGGTTCCCGCCGGCGGGGACACCGCGCCGAGCCGCCGAGCTGCTCCCCGCAGCACTGCGAAGAGGAGCTGCCAGCTGCCCAGCACAGACCGCGCCGGTACTGCGAGACCGGGTGATTCTGCTTCGCAGAAGAGGAAAAAACCCCAAATCTCTGCAGCCCCAGCGAGTGAAGAGCATCAGTAATTAAATTACACCGCAAAATCTAAAAGAAACAGAGAGAAAAATACTTGCAAATAACAAAACACATTCACCGTTAACAATTCTAGAACAGATGAGCACATGGAATACGCTGTAAATAATTTAGGAACCAGTGCCCTCATTAACGATTTGATACTGTCAGAACGTTGCTTATCCCAGTTCTTCTCCCCATCTTCCACTCCCCAAACTGGTTTTATATTTATACAAGGCAGGATACGTATTTTGTACTTGTCTTCGGATAACACCGCCTGCAGGGCTTAAACACTGCTGTGCAAACCGCCCCTGCGGCCCTGGGCTCTGCTCATTTCGGGACAACAGGGTGCACTCACAGCACTGTACCAGAGGCGCAGTCCACCAGACCCCGTGAACAGAGATCGCCATCTCCAATTAGAGAGTATCAAAGATAATGGAGTAAGATCCGCAGGAAATTTTCAAAGATGTTGTATCTTTGAACAAAACTTATTAGGGCCCCGTCAGCCGTTTGAACAGTTTTAATGAAGTTGAAGCTCAGCTAAATACGGAGTTATTTTACTCCATGATTAACTTTGAAGAATTTTATTTTTGAAGCCTTAACATCCTGTAATTAAAAAGAATCCTTAACACATCACAATAATTCAGTACTCAGTAATTTATGTTACAAGTTTTACTTCCAGAAATGGTCCTGATACACAGCCAAACGCTGCTAACCAACGGGCGTGCTCTTCTTCATTGCTGCTGGCTTCTTTAATATTTCACATCTCTCAGAGAAGCCAGGCTCCCAGATCCTCATTCAACACTACAGCGATACACTGAAAAATGCCCTTCTTCTGCAGGCAGCTCATCCGCCTGCCATGTTTGCTGCATGTTAACATTTACCTACGGCAGCGCAAGGCAATTCAAATGCCAAGGCGCAGGCCCGGTCCAGGCGAGGTTTTTCCACGGAAAGATGCAGCATTTGCAGTCATTGATACTCACAACCATTTGAAGCTACGCTGTAACATCGTCTTCATTCCACACTCTCGCTTGCTTAACTTGGGTCTCTAAGATTACTCGAAACGCATATTAAAGCTGGCAGCTGGCAACCTACTGCTACTTTAAGATTTATTTCTTCAGCCTCCAGGACACTAAAGAAAAACATTAATGCCGCTGCTATTTTACCAGCACTCTCCAAGCACAAAACTAAAACCACCATACCCACCGCACCAATGTATGATACAAAATAATGGATTCCAAATACAGAGCACAACAAACAGTTTGGCTAGATTTCATAAACCTTGTTTAAAAACCACGCTGTTCGGAAGGATTTAGTAGCTCAGGACTGAAACGACCTCTTCAGAGCTCACGCTGTTAGCACACAACCTTTCATCATAGCATGAAAAGACTTCATGCTACAAAGCACATGGTATTTTAAAAACAGAATATCTTGTGTCCCACTTCTAAACCAGCCCTCTTGCCGCCTTGGTTTTCTTCAGCTCCAGTACTGCACATTATGTTAAAAAGAACAAGGAATGGAAAGATCACCTACAATATCAGATGTAAGTAAGTACCTACAAGCAAGAAAGTAAGAATTCTCACCCTTAACAGCACTATTTGCAACGTATGTTTTTGAAGGCACTGTACATGGTCCTCTCAAGATTTGTTTCTTTTAGAGCAAAACTTTGAAATTTCAGACGAGGATATTTGAGTATTCAAACCACAAACGTACAGCAAAGGAAGCGGAGAGTCACTTCTCAAGCCTGCCGACGAGAGCGAGGATTTCTCACTGAAAGCACCAACTGACGATTTTGAGATGCCCCAGTGGCCACATGTGCAAAGGTGCCGACCAGCCTGGACCTGCAGCCTGAAACAGCTATCGATAAAAAAGATTGCTTTCCTATTTTTGGAATGGAAGTCATGCACAAAACCACTGCCATCAACTGAAGAGTCAGTTCTGAAAAATACGTGCATTTTATTTGGCTTTGCAAAACACCTCCTTTCAGTAACAGTCCTTGGGTTCTATCCATATCCAGAAGTCACTCGGCACACTCTACCACCACCACTGTAGCAGCTCAGCAGGAGACTAGTGGACCCCTCCTCCATAACTGTGGAGTATCTGCATGCCCTTTATTTCCCAAAGGGAAGCCACAGACAAAGAACCAGCTCCACTCCAGGCCTGGGCCAGTTCTGTGACGACAGCCATGGTGGGAGCTGAGGCACGCACCCGTCTTACGCCTCCCATCCACCCGCCCTCGCATCGCACCATGGAGCTTGGGGGGCCCAGCCTGCTCGGCAGACACCAGGAGCTGCCCTCTGTCACTCGTCGCTTGTTGAGGGACGCCTGCAGGGCTCTGACCAAAGGGACAGCAACACAGCTCTGTCTCCCTGGCAGCTCTACGACAGAACACGAAATAAAGGAAGAGAAAAAGGAAAAGGAAAGAAACAAGCCACCAGGAAGGAGGAACAAAAACATTTCAGGGATGTTTGTTATCTCACTCTTCTCTCTCTCTCCCTCTCTCACACACACACTCACTCCCCCCCAGCATTCCCCATTATTATTGTTATTATTGTTTTCAGCTCTCCTAACCTGTAGGGAGATATTTTGGGTAAAATGAGACAAGTCAATATGAAATGCAAGCTTCTGATGTAGACAAGAAATGTTCTTTTTTCCCCCCAGAATATTTGGCTTGACACTTCAAAGGCTTATTTCTCACATTCGCAGTGATTCTTCTATAAATACATCCATCTATATGCACATAGCGACTGCAACAAATCCACGGTCACATAGGACTTCACAGTCATTACATGCACACCAAACTGCAGCCCTACAGACCTCACAGCAAACCAGGGGGAAGAAACTGTAGACCTTCCACAAACACCCCGCTGTGTGTTAATGGGCTAGAGAGAAACAGTAGATGCAGTCTTCCTCGGTACTGCTCCATGTTCCAGTCGTTCTCAGACAGAGGGCAGATCTGCTCCTTTCACTAGGGGGCAGGGGTCTTGGTTTACATTGTACCTTACACAGGCATAAGGTGCACAGAAACTCCTCTTTTTGGCCCTTCAATCAGGCATTTAAATAGGGGGCTACAGGAGAGAGTTCACAGCACGTGACATTGCGGCTCTTTTTTGGATAGCAGAATTATTTTTAAAAAGCAAAGAGGCATTTGGACCGTTTTCCACTGCATCCCCGATAGCTCTGTGGATCTCTTATTTTTGCAAGGGTTATACTCTGCTGGTGCCTGGTATCAGCCCACGCCCAAACCATACTATTAAGTCTCTTCCAGAATGAATGATAGATGAAAGGAGGTGCTGCTGGAAACAGTGACAAGCAACTCATCAAGAAAAGCTGTTTTTCCACTGTAACAAACCTCCTGCTCAAGAACACGAAGCCACACCTACCATCATACCGAGCATATTCTATTTACAGTACACCTATCTGGTTTTAATCACATCAGAGGAGTGTAAATTCTAGGAGTGAATCCTTTTATCTTTAAAGCCAAGAGATGTATCAAAAGTTAAAAACACAATATCAAAATATTTTCATCACATTTTGAGCTTCATCAGAAAGATGTATTTATAGCATCAACGAGTGGGTGTAGCGCAGACTTTTTGAACCAACTTTTATACGAGTGCCATACCTATGTGGTATTATCGAATGAAGCACATTCTTCATTATTTGAAAAAGCTCTGTGAGCTCTCCTTTTAAAAAGGCACCACTGAGGAATTTAGCCCATTTTAGGTTTTGAAAAACAAGTATTTGTAAAAGGATGGGATACTTCACTAAATGCAGTATGATATGTTCCCATTATTCATTTTATTATAGCCCAATGAGCTTTTAAGATACTGGAAATAACAAAAAAAGGCATTGTGCAGTCTCCACGTAAAAACCTCAGTGCAACAGCTACCTGCACATTCCAGATAAATACAACCCTTAAGTAAGGAGATGTATTTAATAAGGAATACAGTTCCTATTTGAATGTATTCAAAAGGCCATATTTAATATATTGATGTTGTTTTACTGTTAATATACTCTTTGACGATGCAGGTTCCATTCTGTAGCTAACATCTTATCAGAGCCACCTGAGTACTTTGCAAACCCCAATGCACTTCTTACGCGACCACGGAGCCCTCTTCCTGCTTCACAGAGAAGAACTACAACAATCACACAGATCACACCAGTGTATCTGCTCTCCCAGCCTCTCTGGGAAAGCAGAGAGCCGGACTGGGATCACCCACCTGCCAGCCTTGCATTTATTCCTGCTCTCTGCCCAGGTACAGAAGCCTGTTCCCAAGCGAGTCATGGCGGGACAAAGCTCTTTAACACTGCAGACTAAAGCTTCTCAAGTCTCTCTGAGCGCCAAAGCGTGGACACTGCTATGGTCAGAAAGAATCAGCACAAGCACAGTAATGTTTTACAGTTTACTTTTTAATCTAAACATGAATAAAGTCCCAAATCCCGGCTATCACAGCATTCATTCTCATGAAGAGGCAGACACTGCAAGCAAGAGTCAGGGGCACAAAACAAACCCCTCTGTTCCTGCTCGCTCAAAACATTTTTTCAATATCTACAAGGTTTATTGTTTCTTCCCTGAGGCAATGACTGGGACTGCGTTTTTCCAATCCCACTCCAGCTCATCCAGCCACATTTGTCATCCCTCCTGGCATCTCTTAGCTCCTTGGTGATAGCCGCTAGGTCTTCCATCTTCATCTTTCAGCTCAACCAGACGTATCTGTTAGCTCTGTTATGATTGATCTAGTTTTAACAATTAATAAACATGACACACTTAATGCCCTGTTACTTTAACACTGAGAATTCCCGGGCAGGCACTGTCTTTAAACAAGGTTTTCATGAATGAAAATTTAACCAGAAACTAAACCAATCCTACTTTCAGGTACAATAATATAATTTACTGTCTCCAGTCAAATCGCCACATCTCCACATTTCTAACATCACAGCGATACGCACTCCAGAAAGTCTTCAAAGGACAGTAAACAGCCGATTCAGACATATCTGACTGTACTGGTGAACCGAATTGCATTCTCCTAGCTGTCTCCAAATAACGGGGTGAGAACACAGGAAAACGGTGTGCTTTCTTTATATTAAGCTCTGTGGCACAGCTGCTGATTTTACGACAAGTTAACTCCTCAATACACGGTGTAATGACTCTGTCACTGTAGTGTATGGTCTCTCAAAAGAGGTAAGGCTGCAAAGCCTTCCTTCATCATGTTGCCCATCAGGACTAGGGGACAAGAGCGAGTACCAGAGGAGAGGGAGAAAGAAAAGTTCCTTGCCTCCATTCCTTGTAGGCAACCGTGGGTTCTGGCAGCGCGATGTGATCTGTCGAGCCAACACAAGTTAGTCACTTTGACAAACCAAACTCAACCCCAGGTAAGAAATAAAAACAATGGAAACAAAGAGCTGAATTATTTGTGCCGGCATTCCAGTGGGGACGAAACTACAGAGTGTCCTCAGGACAACTGTGCTGTACACAGTCTGAGCATTTATGGCCATCTGCAAAATCAACATTATAGGGAAATTCTGCATCCCCTGTGCTGGGCATTTGGAAGTGGTCCCACCTCTGTGGAAGATACGCAGAAGCTGACATGGTAGCAAAATAATAGCGTAGCAAAAAAACAGCGAGCATGACAGACGTTCTCCTCTGCCGCGCAGTGACAACCTCTGGGAAGGCCCCAGCTCCTACTGGAAGCTTGAGACCATGCTTGTAGTCAACACAGAAGAACGACAACGCTTCCACGAGCTTCACTTACTTTTAAAACATATCCATAACCCTTCCTCTGACTCTTGCACATGTATCCACCATTTACATAAGATGCAAGTCTTCCTTCCTTCTGTGCAATATGCTTCAGAGCGGTCGATCAGCCACAGTTGCCTGATTCACAGAAAAGTATTCTTTCCAGTTGAGCACAACTGAAGATGCAGTGGGTAGAAATGGAGCAGTGTGGTTTGTGCTGTTCTTACCACACAGTCCCCTACACTCACCATTTATACAGCTGTAATTGAAAGGGGTGAATTTTCCACACACAGAGTGAGTGACGAGCTCTGTTCTCCCCCCCCCGCTGAAGTTGAGGATTGGTAAAACTGTAGAGGCACAGTCTCATTTGATCGTAAATCACCAGAAAGAAAACATACTGCTAAAAACACGAGAGATTAACAGATTTTCCCAGAGATTTTTTCCCAGTGTCTAGATGAGAGAATAAATTGCTAGGGCTTCGCTGTCAGTTTATCTTGTCATCCAGACCCTCCAATTGCGATTACTTCTGTTCTTCACTACAGACCATCTGTTTCCCTGTATAGAAAGGATGTATGCACACCGGCGTTCATTAGTGTACATCAGGAATGCCCTCTTCTTGCACAATAGCACCAATTAATTGCTGTTACTTTAAGCTCCGAGAAAGCAAAGTAGAGCCTTACACCACACATACACACAGTGACAAAAAACCCCCACTTTCATCTATAATTCAGGGAAGTGGATGCACTTCAGCAACAGTTAAAGACTAATCTCTTATGCTTTTTGCGCATTTACATAATTGATTTGCTAGATAATGCACTCTGCTTCCTTATTTAATAAACATGTTAATGATTTCAGACAATTACTCAAAACTGCCTACAAGTGTCTGCCTAAGAAACACGCAAAAAAAATTGAAATGAAAACACGCACCAAAAGGCACATCCTTCATATCACATAACACAAGATATTAAGTCAATATGTCACCCTGTCAACAGTCACTTGCTACCTGCTGTTAGACATTTACTCAAACCCTCGCGCATTAGCCAGGGCTAAGGCTCTGACTAGACACCCATGCGGGCTAAAAACAGAGCTCGAGAATAAAACTGGTGTGCTGCCGAGAGTCTGCATGTGTGCATGCGGGGAGGGGAGCTGTGAGACAGAAGGAAAGGAGGAGAGAAAGCAAAGAATGCAGGGCAGGAAGAGAAGATTAGAGAAGACATCTCTGCCGCACAGTCTCCTTTGGGCTGGGGGGGGAAATTACGGACAACCTAAGATTGTTGTGTTTTTCCCTCCGCAGCTCGAAGAAGGCCCGGCAGACACAGGCGTCGCGTTGAATCCTGTAAGTGGGCACACATTCTAGCCACTCTCCCGTTCAGTTCCCAGGCATGCGGCAGGGCCGGTGGCGGTGCTGGGAGTGGGCCCCGTCCTGCCACGCCAGCATACTGTCCCCGCTGGAAGGGGCACAGGGGACGTGGCTGCCAGTGACGCCCGCACAGGGCGGCTCCTCACAGAGGGTGCTTCCAGGCCGAGCTGCTCAGGGCTCCCCTTCCCAGCCCTCCCCTTACGAGGCGCAGCGAGGATTTCTGCAGGCGCGTCTAGAGGCAGCCCCGGCTGAACCGCAGCGAGCAGGAGGGGGAACAGAGGAAACGGCAGCCAGCACTATAGCCGGCGCCACCGCTACGACAGAAGATCGAACGCCGCGCTTCAGAGGAAATTCCAGCACAAGCGGCTGCAGGTCTGGTCTCCCACTCGACATCAAACGTTATACAGCAAAGGTCAACGTGCTTCTGGAAAACTGGCGAACGCGAGGCGCTGCATAAAGCCATCCACAAAGCTATTTCCACNGCCTGCACTGCAAAGAGATCCGAGAGGGTGCTACTTGTCCACCCTCCCAGCTTGAGGTTAAATTGCTCCGATAACAGCTGACAACCAAGAAAGCAGAATAAGAGAAAAAATTGTTAGTGTCTTTTATCTACAGTTTTTAATCATAACGGGTATTTTAAAAATAGCTATTCACTCCTCTCTGTGTTGGCTTAGCAATTCAGGGAGGGAAAGGAGGGAATCAATAAAAAAAAATATTAGGCTACACCGCTGTGATCTTCATCCAAGCAAGGTTAATGGAGAAGTATCAGCAAGATGTTTCGCTAACTTCAAGTTAAAAACAAGAACGCAGGTATGGCTGCACAATAANATAAAACCAGTACATCATGAAGAGAAAATGAGAAGCTGAATGGTTTTACTGAGGCACAGTCAAGAACTTGACCACTGTACAGTGGCAGTACCATACCAGTATTTCTTATTTCCAAACTCACTACTTTTTCATAACACACGATATTTCACCTGTGTGCACCACATCCACAGCCTGGACACAATGCCAACCTTATAGAACTGTCCACTTATCAGATGGGAATTCAAACCATCTTACCTTTCCAGTAACAAGCAGGTGCAGTATCAAGCATTTTGATCACCACTTCTATATTGAAACTCCTTGCACTGCATGAAAAGGGCACAGAGACTTTTTACACTTCAGACCATGGCACACAAATCCCACACTTCCACAAAATACATTTTTAGGCTCTGAGTTTAGCACCGTTTTTAAGGAAACGCACTCACTGGTTGTACTTAAGTTTCTATTCGTTTGAAATATCTTAGGAGTTGTACTGTGATGCTGCAGTTGACACGTGATAACTTCTCTTGGACTGGCAAGCTTTTCCATGCACTGGAAATATTTTACAGCTATCACTGATGGCATATGGACTGGTTTCCGTAACTCCAGTGTCTATCCTATTTCCATAACCAGACTGCAGGTCATTAATATATTCTGACCGTTTTATGAGACCAGCTGAGTGGCAATGACATTACTGCTCTAAAAATAATTGCCACAAACTAAAAGCCTCCAGAGCTCTCCATCTCTGGGTTTCTACTTGCTTCCCACTTCCAACGGATACAGAACAAGTCAGCACGACCATCCTTTCAGACCCTAAACTCACATCTGCTCTCAGCCACAGCCTGTCTCCTCACCCTCCACAGGTGACCATCAGAACAGTAACCCACTTCTCCCAGTTTCCATCACCCCGTTACTTGCTACCACCAGACAGGAGGAAGAGGAGAAGGGTCAAAATTACAAACTGGAACATAACTACTACTCTTAGCTCTGTACAATATCACTACTTTATTGCTTTTCCATTAAGTCTATTTGAAAATTGAGCAAGAACAGGGAGATGAGGACTTGTCCTATCCAAACCTACGACATTCGTTAGTATTTGGTAACCTAAACCCTTTCTGCTGATCCATCGGCTCTACTCAACTTTCAATTTCTAAATGTTCTTTCTTCCTCGAGGTACCATATTCATTTTCCCATACTACTGCCGGTTTTTCCACCAAGACCAGATGCAGGATGACGATAAGCAGAAACGGTATCAGCTCTATTAGTGAAATACCAAAGCCAAGACTGCTCTCTAGTCAAAATAAAAGATAGACAGCAAGTCAACGCTTATAGATTATGGCCAATAAATTTCACGGTAAGACTCTCAGATTTTTTTATTTTTTTTTTAATTTCAAAGACCCTGATGAGCAAATAACATAAAAAGAAAACTTTTTGCAGAATGAAAAAAAAAACGAACAGAAAAAGCACAGCACACCCATTTAACTGCAAGTGCACCAAACGAAATCAATTTTGTTAAGGGTTATTTTTTCCCTTACGCTAAGAGACCTCAAATAAATGTAGCATCCCATTTTTGCAGTCTCTGCCAAACACCTACATGTCAGAAGGCAAGGAAGAGGCCATGTGAATAACCCTTATTCTGCTTCTTCAAGAGGGCCAGCACAGTAAGTCGCTTCTGTTGTGCATGATACAGCAAAGCATTCACTTAGGAGCAAAGGTGCAATTCAGATTGCAAGGCAAAAGGCTTAACACAGGTAAAAAACTGTCCTTTTCCCCTCTAGGTCTATTCCTTTCTCCTAACTGCTCCCACTGGGTTATATCCTCAGCTGGAATGAATCAAAATCGTTGAAGCAAAGCTTACTGACACTAGTTGTTCACCTATCGTAAAATCCTCTTGCAGGCAGCGTATTCATGCTACTCCTAATGTCTAAGACAGCCTTTCTTCTCCTCACACACAAAAGAACACCCTTCTCTTCCTCTGCAAAACTCATCAAGACCGGTGAGCTCGTTCAGTGAGCTCTGCTGCAAAACATTATCTGATTTCAATTCTAACGACAGCAAACAATATTCTTTCCAAAAATAAGAAGCCGACACAAGTATATAAAAACAAGACCTGCTCTCCTGAGATTTATGCCCATCTCCCTTCCCCCCTACCCACCACTTCTCTCCTTTGCGCTTCTCCGCTCTTCTTTGATCCTTTCTTCCTGGTTATCTATTTAATTTAGACTATAAGCTCTTCGAGGCAAAAGCCACTATTCTCAGGGGTTTGAAAAGCATCATTGCAAACTTAGGGCATTCTACTAAAGAGCTATTTATAAATAAGGCTCTGTGGCAGGATGAAAGTGATTTATCAGTCACAACACTGACACCAGTTCAACATACGCCTTGTATGGTCATTCAGCTCACTGTCCTCAGAAGGCCGCAAGGGTGCCATGCAATCTTTATTCTTAGGATTCAGGGTTTGTAAGTCATGATACCTGTTCATTTGACTTAAGAAACTGCATTTTTAAATTAAAAACAGATGGAAGAAAATTCCACTTCTGTAAGTAGAAGAGTTCCAGTTGTGAAATTCAAATGTTATGTTTATTTCACACGTTAAATTATACATAAGGTGCCACGTTAAATTATACATATAGGAAGGGCTCATGTGAGTGAGGTAAAATCTCTCCAGATTTCCTTTCTTTTCTCTTTCAAAAAAAAAAGAAAAAAGCCTACCACTTCCTTCTCCTTTTTATTTTGTCAGCAGAAGGCGAGAACTGTGTTAAATTCCGATCGCAAGCACATGCCCCAAGCCTTTAAGGGACACTTAGCTTCATCATGCCCATCTGAACCTAAGGTATTTTCTGGCATTGGAAACACCTCAGTGGTGTCTACATTTCCAAGACAAGAAGGCATCTATTTTCTCCCGTGTACAAAACGACCCCTTAAGAGCCTGCTGCATCCTTTCACTTGTGCAATTGATAGACTGCGTTCTTCAGGCAGCACCGTCTGGAATGACACACTGATCAGTAATACAGCAGAATCATGAAAAGGTGGCCTTACGGCAGTGGGGGGGAATCACTTGCAGTCAGTTGCAGTTATTTCAATCTCATCATCGCTACTGTTCCCAATATCGGACAAATATATTCAATTCAGATAATAACATCCATCCCTTGATGAGACAACTCAAAATGGGAAGGAAGTCAAGTACAGTAACAGGCACAACATGTGGACACCACTCAAAAATTCATTACCACGTCGACTGAAAGCCAGAACTGTGACAATTACGAGGTTTGGAAGCAATTTATTGAGGGTAACTAAAGCACTTCTTTTCAACTGCTCATTATTGCTGCTACCCAGAAGAATCATTAACAAGTGCCACAGTGATGAGCAGTTTCAGCGCTTGCTTTGTTTCCCCTGCTGTTGCTGGGCCAGCATCCTCCAGATTCTGAGCAGCGACACAGGTGACCTGAAGCCCTACTCCCAAAGAAAGGAGCTCTAAGACATAAAACTGTGCACAGAGTTTAGCAAATTTTCATTGCATTTTGGACCGAGACAATAACGAGTTTTCCTCTCCAGCACTTCCAAAAGCTCGCCTGCTATTCCAGCTAGAATTGCTAAGAGCTCTTGCTATTCTACTGTCTTTGCATAAGCACATTCACAGCTGAGCCTCAAATGCTGCTCCTTTGTCCACCCAAGCTTCATCTTGAAGGGGCCAGCAACTAGGTGCATCACAGCTCTTGTTATACAAAAAGAGCTACTGGCACCTTACCGAGATGAGGAGGCAGCACCACATGAAGAACACCGGAGCAACAGATCTTTGTCACTGCTATGTAGCAGAGCTCCAGCAAACCAGCTGGAACGTTTGAATCCATGCCTGCCTTCTCCTCCAAAGCAGAGTTACTAGTGACAGACATGGGAATCTTTGAGGATAAACGTATATTCACAGAGTACGAGTTGTCATCTGATACGTATGGTCTGACACCTATGCCCAGGTAGGTACTCAAGATGCAGTCAGTCCTAACGAGATTCAGATTACACACTAGCACCACAATAGAGAAAGACAAAACATTTGCCAGGGAGTAAGAAGCTATCTTTTCAAAGTGCACTCCTTCTCCCACCGCATCATCTCACTCTGTCTTGGCTTAAAATTTACCCGACAGGGCTTTGCCTTGCTGAGGTACTGGGGGGAGGAGATAGGAAGATGACAGCATCTGAACTGTTCGCTAAAAATCTCTGGAAATGTCTTCCAGCTGGAAAAAAACCCTAAATTCACAACTTCTTCTTCTGCACCAGAAATCATCACATAAGAATAAACACGTTGTGAATGCTGCGGATGTATTTTGATATTAGCTATAAGATGATCAACCTGGGACAGCAAACAAACCAGCACAAAGGAACAGCACGAGAGACAACCGCCATCATCCAGACGGCAGAAACCAGACCAACCCTGTGAATGTTTCCTCTCTCTCCTCCCAGGCTCTCAGCTAAACGGCCTAAGTCAGCTGAAGAACAGGTTCCCCATAAGTCTCAGCGCATTCATAACCCTTTTATTCCTCTTCTTCTTCCAGCCATTGTTCATTTCTTCTACCTCCATGCGTACACTCCTTGCACCATCCTTAATCCTCCTGCCTCCACCAAACAGAGAGATGTGATCTGTTGCTTCCCTTTTTTAGCCTTCGGAAGGAGAGCCCTTCCACACAACTCGGGCCATCTCCAAGCATACTACCTCCACTTCATTATTATTCACCCTTTTCCCATATTCCCTATAGCAACCAAGTCCATGGGAATAAGAATGTTTTTACATTTCTAAATGTTACTCTAAATTCTGCCTTTTTTTCCTAGCAGAAAATGCCTTCAGGAATGCCCTTTCTGCATGCTAATTTCACTGCAAATACCTGATCTGAATTCTGAGTAATTAGCAAATGCGGTGACCTGTGACAGAAGCTGGTCTGCCTTAACAAAGGTATGGAAGCTTAACAGAGAGGGTACATCAAGAACCGCTATTGCCTGAAAAGTTTATGGGATGTTCAGGAAAACTGAAGAATGTTGTTTATTTACATTAATAAAACATTACTTCAGTACCAACCTGGAGAAACTGCAAGAGACTATGTAATGTACCTGATTCTGAGTGAAACCGCTCACCTCCTGCCTACATGATGCATGTCTGTTTGCACTTCCAAATTAAAAAAAAAAAAAAAAATCAAATTTCTCTGCTAGACCAGAATTACATTTTCTTATACCAAGATACTACAGCCAAAGGTATTTCCCATTTTAGGTCCTTAGTGCTCCTACTTAAGTTATGGGCACTGAAAAGGAATGTCTGTACTACAGAACAAAACGACCATTTCTCGGAGAAATGTATGTTTCATCCAACGAGTAATTCTCCTTCAGAAAAATATATTGCCAGTTTTAATTTTTGACTGCATTTTTTTTTGCCACAAACCAACACATATGAAGTATTTAAATTTGGAAGTATTAAATAAGCAATCCAGGCATAGTAACTGAGCAGTCTGTTCAGTTATGGCCTACAAGCCACTCTGAAGGCAAAAAACATGTGCCGTATATATTTATATAGGCATCTACCTTCCCACTTACTCTGCAGGAAAAGACAAATGCGTTCCTAGATGTTACATAAAGTTTAGAGTTCATGGGGATTGTTTTTAATTTAAAAAACAAATCATCATCTCTGCAGAGGGAAATCTAACGTGTATAAGCCTGTGTTTAAAACTTGCCCTGGAACTCTGAAATACCATGTTTTCACATTCATAGCCATATATTAAACATGAAAAATCTAAAAGCAAATGTTTAAAGCTGCTGAATACACGACAGAATCACTCTGTATGCTCAGAAAGCCTCTTCTAGAAAAGGCATATGATCTGTTTCAGCAAACGTTAAGATACTAAAGTAAAGAACTCGGGCCAAAAAATAATCACTGGACTACCTTTTCAGTTAACAATTAGCTTGCCTCATAGCAAGATATCCCCACCTAGCTTCAGCTGGACCAGCTTGAAAGGTTCATCCTGCTGTCTCCCAGGAAAGGAGGGAACTGCTTTGGAGCCCGAAGCCTCAGCGCACCCAGCCAAGCTGTTTCTAAGCAGCTGCCCGGCACTGCCCACCACGTGAGAGCCTGCGCCTGCTCCCACCACCACACCAGCACCAGGGCTGGGCCGGGGGACCGAGACACTGGCGCTACCCACCAGGCCCTGCCACGCTGCCGCTCCGGAGTCCCTGAGGCTGGTGCAGCAACAAACAAAGGCAGATGCGCTAAACCATTCAATTCCGAAATCACAGCACCTGCAGCGCGTGCACAGACCTTACCCTCGAAAGACTGAGCGACGGCTATCAAACGACAGACCCTCCTCCCATTTCATCCAGTTACTTGAAGAACAGATTCCCTTATCAAGCTAAGAACACAATACAATAATGCAGCATCATCTTCCCACTGTATTCTTTTACATACATACTTAAGTTTACTGCAGAAAAAGAAGGTTTCCAAGATGACACTTCAAATAAGATCAGATATCTTTTGAGCTCAGGTTGACATAGCTGAGGAAGCAGTAAATACCATAAAACATGCACCCTAGACCACGGATGGGTTTGGAAGGATTGATAGGAGGCAAAAACGGTACCAGAGAAACCAAGCAGGCAGGTGGGAGAGGTGGATGAAACCATTGCTCCAGCCAAGCTGTATCACTCACGCAAACACTGCAAAACTGGTTGTGGGATGGCGCTCAAAGAGCCTCTATCTAAAGCAGACAGACAATTATTGCCAAGCTAAACATAGAGATGCACGCTGCTGTTACTGTGCAGCCCGCAGCATTCGTTAGTAACGGCCCCAAGACAGAGGTCTTCTCATCCTTTACCTCACCGGAGGCTCCAGACCTCCACACAGAGCACTACCTTAGCGCTACAGCACACTGCAATCGGCTGCATTCTCTTTTCAGTATCTCTATCGTTAGGGAGTGTTCGGGGTGGGGGGGTGCAACTTTTAAATATCTTTTTCCACTGGGAGTAGAGGTTGAATGGCCAGCAAGGAGCCTACCTTTCCTTCCCCAGTCTCCGTCTCCCCTCCACACTTCACCAGTGCCTCCTTCCTTTGCTTTTTCTCAGCTATAATAGGAGCCTACAAAACACTGTGTGTTCAGCAGACGGTAGCAGCAGTATCTTTTACCCCATTTAAGCTGCTCCTTTAGTCATCCCCTCCACACCGTGGGAAACTGTCAAGCTGAAAAGAGGTCATCACGGTTTGTATTCCATGAAGACAAAACATCCTCATGGAAAATCGGTGCGATGTCCAAATGTCTCCGTCAGGCAGGGCCAGCGTGCGCTAATGGCAGAATAGGTTATTCTGCTGCGATGCCACACTGCAGAACGGCCCGGACTCCAGCGACCAGTAATGTATGTCCTGCTGTATAAGGCAGACACAAGAACTTAACTACATTATTTATCCCTTTTACATAATAGATGGAGGGAAGGGGGAGTTACAGAATGGACTTCAGTCTTACCCTGAATGTCTCTGCCTACATAGATAGCGTCAAGGTAGTAGATTACATTACACAATGTTTTCACTAGAAAAGATTTCTAAAAATCTAGACAATAAATCAGCCAAAAGCCCCAACACATGCAAAAGCATTTTAAGAACTTGCCTGCAAAACGGAAAACGAAGCAGTCCTTCAAGTGCTAAATATCAGATGCTTAAAAAAACGTAAGCATAAAAACACCCCGGCAAAGTACTTGCAGGTTTGAATTGAAAAAAAGGTCATGCACAAGGAAATAATTTTAAAAAGTCTACACAAAGCTGAGCACAACTCCATATTGATTAAAAAGCTAGGCAACTCTTTCTGATGAATATAAATCCTCACCCTTAGACTGAACGTGTCAGAATTCGAGACTGGTGAGTAAATTCCAGTCCTGCTTTAAACAACTGCACAAATGAGGAAGTAAAAAACGAAAGATCAGCCACTGACATAACACAGTCTCTGGCCAAACCCATTTGTGGGTATGTGTCATTTTTAAAGACACCACTGTTTTCCTAAAACTTTTCTAGTGTTATAGCTTTCTACATGGAATTGCACGAAGTATCTTTACCTTAATGTCGGGCCTTTCAGAGAGGAAGAAAGTGGCTGTATCCAAGATCCTCTGACATACACCTTTTGCAGTCAGGCATGGTGCCCTGCAATCAATTCATGTCTTTGTAAAAACAAACAAACAAACAAAAACCCCACAGTGGTGGGGGGAGCAAGTTCCCTAACACGTTCCAGATCTCATCAATATAACTACAGTATCGCTATGAGGTATTTAGATATAAACCTGTCTGAAAGAAGCATGAAGACATTAGCATATTGTGGCAAACTGCAAATTAGGGTTTTAAGCTTTACACAAGAGACCATTTCACCTCTGTAGGATCTTGTAAGAACCATACATACTGCAGACATTGGAACAGTTTTTCCCCAGGAAAAAAAAAAAAGGAAATACAGGAGCAAAAAGCTATACAAGGATTCACACTAAGTTAGCCCAAATTTCTGACAGTGAAGACTGAGTATAGAGCATTTGGGTCTTAAGACAGACCTTTTTCCGTGTATCTGCATCCTCTAAACCCCAGGTGTATCACAGGATGGTAAAAGCTACAGCAACTAATACACTAGGAAGGTATTTTGTTACTCCCTAGCTGCAGCAGCAGACTCCTGTGCTCCTTCGTAAAGTATTTGGAAAACCAGAGCATTTGAGGCGAGAGGATTTCTGAAAACAATTCTATGTAAGAGAACGGTGAGAAGCCATTTTACAGTGTTTTCAGTGCCAAATACATGCAGAGCATAAGGAATGGGGCATAAGCATAGTTATCCTTTCCCAGCATCTGGTCATCCATGGGTGCAGGACTTCCCTCGCCAGACAATACACTTGGACTACCAGTATTCAGCCAAGGAAGTAACGTCAGATCTGCCACTAGTTTTAGATTCAATTTTAATTAGTTATTGGGAGATTTCTTATGAACACTTGAAAAGTAGTTTTAGATAAAAATCACTATGCAGGTTTTATATGCAGGCTTTATATTGTTCATACATGTATCATACAGTACCTAGCACTTTTTTGCATTGTTCATGGTGTTGCAAGAACTACTGTACACACAAATAATTCTGTACATTTGTTGTCTTTAATGATAACCCGGTAGATACAACACTCCAGTACCTGTAACTAGCCTGTGTTTTCCATAACCGCCGCCGCTTTGCTTTCGCATGGCTTCTCTTCGGAAATTCCTCTGTTTTCAAACTGAGCTGTATACCTGTCAGCCTTATCCACGTCTTGCTAATCATAAACACGAACATGCTGAAACTTGTTCTGTTTGCAGATATACACTACATAAAACCTTCATCATGACCCAGAGAGACTATCAACAGATTATTCCCGTACTACATTTATACGAAGGACTTCTGGGAATAAATCAGAAGTCATAAATCCTTATTTAATTAACTTGTGTAAGAAAACACAAAGCCGGGCTGTACTAGCATTTACACACCGAGGTTTTGACAAACCCAAGGGCAGATCCGTGCTGCAACTATCAAGCCCCATCAGGTAAATTACACTTTTTACGTCTGTATAGCCACGTAGAACATCACCTAGAAACCACAGAGAGACTGAGAGGTTGTCCGTGTTCTAAAATACAGGAGAAGTATCCAGGGCTAATAGCTGTCAATGGAACACTCAAAGGAAATGCAGGAAATTTTTGGCAAGTACAAAACCCCACAACTTTTAAGTCAGTGTCTCAATTTCTGTATTATCGAAAGCAGAACACATCATGACCTTCAACTTCAAATAAACTAGTTATATCCAACACATATTCATGGTTACCACTAAATGATGTATTTTATCTGTAAAGTGTATGGCATGAACTCAACACAGGCAAGATGATCCTCAAGGTAAAGACTTTGTAGAAACCTCCCATTTGGATTTATAACTCTGTTATTTTTCTTCATGCACAACTTGTTTAGACAATACAGATAATACTGTATATTTATATCATCATCACAAGTAAACAGAAACCAGAACTATTTTATTTTCAAATGAATGAATCTTTCAGTGAAGGAAAAGCTGAGAGGGATTCTTATAGGTAACAGATGTACGGCAATCAAAGTCTTAACTGCTGTTTCATTAGAGAGTGAACACCCAAAAATATGTTACATACAAAATGGTATTCCCCCCCCAAACACTGTAATTCAACGTAAGTTTAAACGGCAAATAAGATCAGCACTGAACAATGCTCTAAAGACACCCAAACCCAGTCAAACAGACCATCTCTTTGAGTAAGAAAGCTTTTAAACAGGAACACTTAGAGGAGACTAGGCTCTAAATTATTATCTTTCCTAACTTCCAAAATGAAGCTACAGCAATAACAAAACCAACAAGATATGTTAGAATATCCCCTGTATGCCAAATTGTAGCATTAAGCAGTATTTAAATTTTCTTTTCCATTTCAGCTTCCGACTCACAGAAACATCCTCCTCAACTTTCACACTCCTTTTCAACAACTCTTTGTGTCAAAGAGGATTCACTGTGCTGCTGCAGACAAACCTGTTCTCTGTTCCCGATTCCCCTAAGCCCACTCCCTAGCACAGGGGTCTGAAGGTGCGGACAGCGTTCCTCAAAGCCCGCTGCCCGAGCAGCCCCATCCCCTCTGGCGCACAAAGGACGCAGGGAGCTGCTGTCGCCCGTCGCCGGGGGGAAGGGTAAGCTGGGAGGATCTGGGTACTACAGTGCAGCAATCCGCACTTGATCCTGCCTTTTGATTTGACATACACCAGCTGTTTCTGCATAGAGACTACATTTCTAGAGAACCTTCCAAAGACTGTACTATCAAGTGCTGCCGCTTCTGACTACTAACCACAAACAAGCGCTGCATTATCATCTCTCAGCAGTCCCATTGAAGAAATCAGCTGCAGAAATACTTCCAGATTTCCGATTGCCTCACATCAGTCTCCAGGAATTAGAGTAATACGTAGCACTATGTTCCCTATGCACCCAGGAATTTAACTATGTGGTGAAACTTGGACTTCTTTTTTATGGATCAAAGCCAAGTACATCAAGGCACTACTGAAGCTGCACTCATGCCACATTTGCCTTAAAAAGAACTTGCACAATTATTGGAAAAGAGACAAAAACCCAAACAAGCAGCCATCCACATCCTTCATTCTGACTGAAAGCACCACTTCTAAATGAAAATAATTGTACCAAAATGTGGTTATAGAGGGAATAACCTTGGAACAGAGCACCTGAACAGCAGTAGAAAGGACACGATGGTTCGATACCCTGAAACAAAGCGCTCATTTACAAGAATAACTCTCTGCAAAACTCAAATCCAACAATAGCTTTGCTTTCAGCAGTACCTGTGCCTTACTGAAGCCTGATTTCTCACTGCTGTAATCTACATAACCAAGCTTCCTTGGGTGCTGCTTAACCACCCAGCTCATTTTGTCACCCATAGCTCCTTTGATGCTCTCTCCTAATCCTCAAGCACAATCACCCCAAGACAGCTCTCCTGCACTGCTGATCACCGGCAGCATTCTCCTGCCTTCCTCTGCTACACAGTGATTTGCGGCATAGTGGTAATTCAATAACCCAGCATCTGCTTTCCTCTAACAGCACACTATTGTGGATTATACCTTTGAAAAAAACAAAACAATAAAACACCACTTGAAAAGGGTCTTTAAGATAAGAAACAAACTATTTGGGTTTTTTGCCTAGAAAACACGGATTTGATTACAAAGAATCACTGGTGGGAAAGACTGCCCCAGCTTAACTATTTCTGTGAAGGCAACTGCTGTTGAAAAGTAAAAAGCTGCCCTTTTATTACCAAAAATCATCCAGAAACAGAGACATAAAGGCAGGGAGGGGGGGAAGCGCAGCGACAGATATAGAAGGAACAGCAAATCCCAGGAAGACCAGAGGGTCAGGTCTCACAGATCCTACACTCGCACATCACCTCCGACTTCACAAATACGTAACTGAAAACAACCCAGCGCAACAGAGCTGGAGAGAAACACACTTCTGCTCAGCCGTGCTCTTATTCTTGACATCCAGACAAAAATTGAAGGAGATGGCAGTAGCTGAAAGCTTTTTCAGTAATGAGGGAACTGAAGTTACCAGTTATAATTCCAGTCAACCTTCCCCCTTCTTAATGCTGGGGGGAAGAGACAGCTACTATATTTTCTGAGACCACGAGGCTGCCAACTGGCTGTTCTGCTGGAAAGGATTGAAGTGTAACGTCAAGGAGAACTGCTGGAAGAACGGGACTAGGAAAAGCATATAGCCCGGAGTTAGGGACTCTTTCTTCCATCTGACAGTACAACATGGATTTTAATGCTTCTCCAGGACCCACGGAGCAAGGGGCTGCACTTCAGTAATCTAACATCGACACTTTTAAGTTTATTTAGCAACAAGACCAGGAGGCAAATTTTTCTCTGCAGTTTCACTGGTGTAATTCCAAAGCAGTGACAGTGGAGTCGGCAGCCCTACAGAATTACATCATCATAAAACGGTTGGACTCACTTCACATCTTTTACCATCTCCACAATCAACAGGCTCGGGAACTTGAAAAAGGAACAAACCCCACATACATCTGACAGTACATTCCTCCTGGTAACAGGGACATGACCACAGCTGAACAGAAGCACCCCTTCCTTTTCCAGCACCCGATGACCACATGAGGCCATGACTGCCAAGGCTCTGTCAGCACTGAGAGGCACTGGCAGCTCCAGAAGAAACGTCTGCCGAGTGTGTTCGTGATTACCAGCCCACCGTGCACACACACAGAGTCACGAAAGCCCTAGTCTCATTCGGCACCGAGGCTTGTCGGTGCTCTCATCGCTGCCATCCTTCTCCACCTCCAGCCCAGCATTTGCCACACTCTCCAGCTTCATTTAACTTGCATAACAAGTTCTGCCAGAGAATCCACCTTTGTCAGTAAAGCAACATCCACAGCCGTAACAAATTAATAGTAATAAATGAGTAGTGTCTTATATTGACAGTAAACTGGTGGGTGGGATGAAGAAAATATGCTCATTTTCTTGATACATTGTGGGATATTAAAATCAATGCTTGATATTTCCAGCTACGAATCTACTTAGTTGTTTCAATAAGCTTGAAGCCTCTCCTTTCCTAAAGCACTGAAAAATAACTAAGCCTGAAAAATAATCACCAATTATATGGAGGCACATTCAGAAAGTCCAGGAAAACGGTGGTAAGGAGTTAGATATTTTTTTTGCCCAGTCAGAAAATCCAAAAGGGCTTGCTGTTTGCAATTTGGGTTTTTTACATATGCTCACATTAATGTTTTTCATTAAATTTTTGTTGCTAGAAATTGTCTGGCCAACTTCACATTCAGCCATACTCCTCGTTGTACTGACCCTTCCTAACGAAGTGTGTATGAAAGGTGGTGTCAAGAAAGAACTGCAGATGCCTGAGCAGGAACTAACACATGTAGAGAGCACTACACAAGTGTCAGACAGAACCTTCCTACTGATAATGATCTGTTCATGAATAAACACACATACCATGACATCCCAGATCACCAGGGCCACCAAGGTCTGCTTCCTTGACCTGAACAGAAATACTTTAGTGAAAAGGGTCTCAAAGCTACAGTGTGCCAGCAAACAGTACTTCTAAAGGGAAAGAGAGTGGTGAGAGTAGAAGTCAGAACAATATTTTTATGTAACGCAGCCCAGCTTACGCTACAAAATTTTGCTGGCACAGTTCTGTCAGCAGTGAGAAGAAAAAACCCAAAATACACCCACAAGTGGCATCACAATGCCAACAAAGCCTCCCAGAGAGACTAAACTTTTCAGCAAGACTGTCATTTGGTCAGTACAGTTTCTATCACTTAATCAGATGATTTTAGAACAGCCAAAGACACCCCCCTTTGACAGTATTTCATTGTCCTCTCGAGCAAGGAACTACACTACCTACCCATCCTGCTTTCTGCAGGTGTCACACACATCTTCCCGACGGGCCCTCTCTGCATGAGGCGAAGCCTCGCAGCATGGACTATCTCCTACGTGCAACGCTCAGCCTCTCCCTGCGCCGGGTCACGGCACTGAAACCAAGCACACCACGATCCCTCCCAGCCTACTGCCTCAGCAGCCATAGACAGATCCTACCCAGAGTAACCGCAGCCTACTAATCTGCTGCCTTTGAAATGTCAAGGCACTTCGTCCAGTTAGAACTGGGGAGGAATATTCATCCTGTCCCTGACTAAGATGAAGCACTTCTTTCAAAAGCCACGGTGGCGCGGCGCCAGCGCCAGGGAGTCCAAGTGTTCTGTGTGGAGCCAAGAGTTATTAATTAGTTTTATTAGTGGCAGGTCCTTAATGTGACGTGACAGGGAAAGAGAGAATATCCCATCACTACTGAAATATAAATTGTCCAGATTTCAGTTTTGTTGTTCCACAACACATGCAGGCGTCCAGCCAACGAGGAGTGAGGAAGAGCGACCACAGCCAAATGCCTGTATTCAGTGTTCCTGTATACTAATGGCGTACTGAAAAGACTCTGTTACCTCAGGTGGCTCTCCAGGGAACTGCTCATGAATTTTAATCACGAGGGAGGGAGCATTTTGAAAAATAATGCTGCCTGCATGGTGGCATTAAGCATGGCCTAAGCTGCAGCAGTCACTTCCCATGAACACAAAACAGTCAAGATGAGGGGGACAACGCCTACACACTTTTGCTTCAGTAGGACTTCTCGTCTCAGGAGAAGAGGACTTGGCCTCAAGGATGGATTCAATATTCAGAGATCAGCCCAAAAAACATCATGAGCACCAGCAACGTTAATTCTTGCACAGACTAACACAGGCACGTGGGTAATCAGGTCACATACTTCAGAAGACAGATGTTTGGCAACAACAGTCCCACCTCAAACAGAAGACCATTACTGAACGGGTCAGAAGCCGGTTGCCAGCACAGCCGCGTCCTGTGATGCCTTCAGTCCCGCAGCTCGCTCCGAGGGCCCACCACATCAGCCCGGGCCAGGCTGGGACTGCTGTACACCGCAACAGCGCTCAGCAGCCGCCTGCCAGCTCGCTGTGCTGAAGCAACTCCACCCGGTTTGTATCACGGCTTTAAAAGTATTTAGTTAGAAACAACAACTTGAATTCTAGATTAGATGCACTGAGAGAGAGCAAAGAGAAAACCATGCCTGTGCTGAGAGAATTACGTATATAGCACAAATGCGTAATACGAGTTTCACTGCCACCCATGAGTTGCACCAGAGCAGTGCTGAGGTCTAACAGCTACCGAGGGTCGTGCCAGGCTTTACAGAAACGCATGGGAAGAGAATGCTCGTAAGGAATGTCAGACACAGGATGGAAAGGGGAACATGAGAATGAAGGCGAACTCACCTATGTGGGGTCACACAACAACCTGTTTTAGATTACAGAATTTACACACTGCTCTACTCCTATCCTATGCCTGTAGATTCCAACATACGACATTAAGGTTGCTTCCAGCATCCACTACAGTATAGCTCCTCTGCAATATAATACACGGAATAGGAGGTATAAATAAAAGCCTGCAGACCAGATCTCCAGCTAAACAAGCTGTCAATGTTAATGCTTACAACTGCTAGAGAGAAATAGAGGACAGCCACATAACTTTTCTAGCAGTCTCCCGCTTCCCCCACCAAGTAAAGCCAAAAAAGCCCTTGGAGCAGAAAATCAGTACTTCCAACAGTCCATACAGCAATAGGCAACTTTGTCACTTGGAAGGAAAAAATAACAGGTGGGGGGACGGGGACAGGGAAGAGGGAAAGAACAGGAAAAGAGGTAAATCACCAATCATCCAAAACAAGTCACTGTGTCTCCTTTGCCATAAGCTCCTCTAATCAGAGCACTGCTCTGCAGCAAATGCTGCAGATCTAAGCAGAGTTATCTCTGAGTAACAGTGTACCTGCAAGAAAAGACCTGGAAAAACATTAATCTGATGGAAAGCTTTAAAGTAGCTGCATTAAACAAAGCCAGCCAAGGCTACTCTCGCAAGTTCTGAAGTAAATAATTTCCCAGTGGAAAAGGAGCCCCACAGACTAAACTAATAAAGAGAACTGTATGATCTAATGGTAATATTTTTAATTAAGTTAGCTTTATCAGATTGGCAGGAATGAAGGGATACCCTAAAGAAAACTAACCTTCAAACGGGAACAAAAAATAGGGGGTAGAGTACATTTGCAATCAGACACCCATGAAATTCCACTAAAACTTTGGAATAACAGTGACAGACTTTGTCGTATTAAATTCTCTTACGAATGTTGTTGGAGCTGAAAGACAAGCAGCTTCACATTGTGTCTCTTCGTAAGGAGGAGGTGAAAACAGCTACCTTGTTCAAAGAAAACAGTCACCAGTAGTAGCAAAAAAAACCCAAAAACCATTCACTGCTTTGCTTGCCATTAGGGTGGAAAAAAAAAAAACCCCCCAAAAAAAACCAAACCACAGCAACTTCATGACATTACTCTCAATCCAGAGCTTATGGCACATAGAAGATTATTCCTACTGACAAATAAGAAAGTTTTAAGGGGAAGGAAAAGGTTTCAAAAAGCCAAAGATGAGATAGCTATCACAGGCACTGACCATTTCCACTTAGCAGATCTCTGTAAAGTACTTAAACTACATGGCAGTGCTGTTCAAGAGACTAAGTCACAGATTAGAGCTGCTGATGTATGAAAATGGACACAAAACATGTCTGAAAATGATGCTGTTTTTATTAAAAGAACAGCTTCATTTAACACTCAAAGAGGTCACGACCAGCTCCTTCCCCTTGTCCCCTCCTTTTTTTTTTTTGAAAGCAAAAACATATCATGCATCAACTCCACACTTACTAACACTTTAAAAACTCAAGTTTGGACTCCAAAGCCAAGACTGTACTATCTCCAATTTCACTTTTAAAAGGAAGTGACTTGCACTAGCACATCCATTTCTGCTTTTAAGAACTTGGAATTCACTACACAGAGATGAAGCTAGGAAATACAGTTATTTACCACAATCAAAGAGATTTTTCCTCAATGTTCAAAATAGACAGGAATCATGTTTTGCCTTCTCATTATTTTTCACTGTCACACTCTCTTGCGTCTTCTCATCTTGAAAGTAGTACCCAAAATGGCTCTTCATACAACAGTGTCCAATAAATGGAACACAAATTATGAAACACGGGAGAGCTGAATAGGAAAAAAAAAAAAATCAAGTGTTTTATATCTCCTCATTCTAATTAGGACGAACAGTACATGTGTTCACTGAAAAGATAAAATAAGCCCATTAGCTCTCAAATAAAAGACAAATATCAGGGAACACTCACAAACGGAGCTCTGTCTGTCTAAAATGAAAACTACAAAACGAAAATTTAATCCATTATGCTGGGGTTTTCAGATCATCCTGTAGCAAAAGAGCAAGCCCCATCTCTGCACACTCAAGTATCATCTAACTACGGCTCTTTATTATCTCCCGTGAGCTTTGCTTGAGGCAGAAGGAAACTAACCATTTTGCCCTTGGACACCTATTAAAGCACTGATTTCTCACACTGCAGACTGCAGCACTGATTTGGCTTAAGAAAATTATTTTTGTATTTTTCTGAATTCTTGACCAAGTAGTAAAAGCTCTCAATGTAAAGACGGCAAAGTATCCATGCAAAGAGTTTCAGTGTACTCTTTCCAAGGCCAGTGTATAGCTGTTTAACTAATGTCAACAGTTCTGTGCATAAAAACTAGTAGGAAGACTACAGTTAAGAAAACCCAAATAAATTCTATGGCTAAGAACAACACACGTAAACGGTATTTACCAATAGTGAGACAATGTTCTGAACATCCATTTGAGTCTTGTGTTGCAACTTTTTTTTTTTTAAATTGGTATCTGACATTCAACAACGTTTCTGAACGCACTACAAATGAGTCCGAAGACCCTGAACGCTTACATGCCAACTTCCTCCACTGGCAATACCCTGCAAGGTTTACAGTAACCTCCAGTCTTTTAACAACCTGGTTTCACGCTCTCCCTTTCAGGCTCCTAAGGCTTCTCCTCAACACTCAAAACCAATCCCCGAACGACTACGGCAGAGTTTCATGACCACTATTCCCTCCGGGACTATTGCTGCAGTTCTGCCCTGGGCCCCCCGCTGCTGTGTCCAGGTCCCTCTGCACGCTGCAACTTCCCTCGCGCAGCGAGGCCAGTAGCGTGCTGCGCAGCGGAGCACGAGAGGGTTCCATGGCTCCCAGCCAGGCTCCGCTGCAGACCGCAGGCATCCTGCCAGCAAACACACAGCCTCATCCAGGGCTCCTCTGGGGTGCAAACCCCGACCTCCCGGCTCCTCGCCTGGCACGGAGGGTCTTCTCTTATTTACTGCGTGGCAGGCATGATGCTAGCACAGAACACACAAAAACCATTACTGCTTCAGAGGTCTCCAAAGACAAGGATGAGGGAGGAGCACAGGGACTTGGCGACACTGTGGAGGACATTTCAAGGAAATAAACAGCTGGGGATAAGCTGTCTCCCAACTCCAAGCCCTTGCAAGAATTCAGATCTTCAGCATCCTCTGCCTTCCTCCCCCGCTGCCCTTCCTCTCCTCCTGGGGGAGTTCACATTTTGATTAAACACAGGAGAAGTTGGAGAAATGTCTACTATTTAACAAAGTTCTGCAAACACTCCCACAGGGAACTGCAAGCCTGCACTCAGAAGGTAACTCGGCAGTGCATTGGGGCACACTCTCAGCAGGGCTCCGAAGCTGAGCCGTAACACATTAATGACAGGAGACGTGATAGATGATCTGACCACGGTGGACTTGTGAGCATGCACAGGTAATTGCTTTACACCAGCACAAGGATTCTCCTCCGAGACTGCTGGAAAGAGCTGCTGGGGAACTGGGGTAAGAGCAGTTTCAGAGCAGTACATGAAAGCAGAGCAGTGTTTAATCACTGTAGTACCTTGCAACACGCCAGCCTTAATGCTTTTATCTAAATGCATACAGTGGTGTATGTATGTTACTTACAAACACAACCATCTTCTCACCCATCTTCACAATTTAAAGTTGTGCAACGAACAACATTTATCTGCCAACACATCGGTTAAAGCACTAAACAAGCCACCGGACGGCCAAACACCCCAGTCAGAGAATATTTTCAGCAATGTAGAATAGAAAATTAAAAAGCTCTTTATCCTCTTGCCTATGTAGCATACCAAAACCAGCCAGCTTTTCCGTGGCCTGCTTTATCACTGTGTTTGGATTAGTGCAATGCGAAACGCAGCAACTGCTGTTATGTAACTAAACCCTGAGTATACAGTTGTCATTCTGGGTAAATTTAACTCTGCAGGTTTAGGACAGAGGCCTATCGCCAGGCAGACCATGTGAATTCATAGAAATTTAAAGACACAGGGCCCTTTTTGGCTTCCTTCATGCACAGAAATAATGAGATGGGACACTCTCACATCCAGGCCCCAGCCTGCCTGCTGCAGAAAGCTGGTGGCAACAGCCATGGTAAGAGCAAGCTCGAGAACAGCAAACCCTGAGGAAAGCCAGGCTGCTCGGCGATGAAGCTGGCTCGCTTCTCCTCCGCGTGCACTCAGACAGCAGGCACCAGCAATATAGACCGTTCCAGGGTTTAATGCAGTGAGGGGACAAAGTGCATGTGCTTCTACCGTGATGAAATCACAACAGGGAGCCTTATAATGAGAATAGAGTGTATTATTAGTACTGTTACGAAACTGTTTTTAGTACTTGCAGTTAGCACTTCCCTGTGACTATCAGTTAACATCAATCTGTGAATCTGTTTTCCCTCTTTTAGATTTATCAACAAGCAAGTCGCGGAGTTACCTTTAGCTGAAACTGGTGAACAAGCACTGACGTCAGAGCAGAGTGTCAGGTAACAATAACATAGCACAACCAACTAACATCTGAAAATAAACACGAAAAGGAGTAGCGATAAACACATGAATAGCTCGGAGCTGAAGTATTTCTAGAAAAGCTTCCTCCAGCCTTACTAGAGTCTCATTTTAGGGCCTTCACGTACACCATTCTACTAAATCTGAAATAGCCCAAAGTTGCAGGGCTTTTTTGTTTGGTGGTTTGTTCAGGGTTTTTTTTGCATTTCAGACAGCTCAAGAGCTTCACTTCGGTGAAGAGATCCTTCCACCACTGCAGACTGCTCCCCTGTTTCACCGGCATAGCTGTGCCACCCCCAACTGGCCAGCGCCCAGAGGCCACGCTGCCTTCACCTAGGAAAGGCCTGCAGGCTTCCCTGGGGAACGCTCACGCGTACTGGAGAGTAAAAATCGGCTTCTGTCATTGCTAGAACAGCTTTCACCTTTCTAAACAGAAACTTGTTTTCAAACTTAAATGAACAAGGACATTGCAGAGGGATATCATATCATTGACTTCCACTTGCTTACCTCCTGAGCACCATTTATCCTCCAGTTCACAGGTTAGGGGTGGAATGTGTCACAGCTTTTGGTAGATTACTCTATTCCAAAGGAAAAGCATTTCAAGCAAATATGCTGAAACCCTGCAAGCTAAAAATCTGATTGCGACATGACAGAAGTGCGTACTGAAGCGACATCCACAGACGTTTTAATACATTTAAAAGACAAGGACATTAGAATGTCTCTTGAAACTCATTAAAATAATTCTATTCATACACCAAGTATAGTGGACTGCAATAGGATGAGAACTGAAAAAAGAAGGGGGAATGGTGAATAAAAAACACAATAGTTTTATCAAGTTGAGCAAAAAAGCATATGCCATCCGATACATCTATGAACAGGCACGTACCGTTCGGGTTATGAAAATGACGCATTCGCTTTCTTCCAACTGTACATCTTGTTGGGGCTGAAAAGCAGGACTTTCAAAACTTACCTGGGATTTCCAGACATTCCGCAAGCCAGGCAGGAAAGCAGCTCTGACTGCACTGCTGGACAGCCCGCCACCCAAAGGGGCCAGCGGAGCACGCCCAGATCACCTACACAGCACACAGCTGGCCCAGTCCAACCCCTTCCATGCCGGCTGTCACTGCTTACGCATCGTACAACAAATGTATTTTTTTTCCTTTTTTTTCAGGAAATTCTAGAAAGACATTTTGGACCCCAGCAACTGCCCAAAGGCATAACTTCTATAAAAAAAATGTAATAAACTTGCATAATAAGACTGATGAGTGGCTAAAGATACAGGTGCTATAGCACTCTAGATCTGTAGGTCTCTTCCCTAGAGATAAAAAGAGCCAGCCAAAGTGTTAGCGGATGGCGCAGCTTTGGCCAAACCAATCCTACCAGTTCAAAACTCGTCTGACACAGACCCGGCTATACAGTACTGCAGAGCACTAAGAAATGTCAAAGGCTAAGATTGGCCATGAACAGCGTATTGCCTTCTTTACTTTCACCATTTCCCCCCTTCAAAAATACATATCTACAAAGTGAATCTTCAGTGATAACAACAGAGGAAAGACCTCAGAATTAGGTTTGACCAAGTGCTCTTCAATTTCCTCAACCCATAATTTATGTTCACTTGAAGATGCACGTGAATCGCTTCTGCCAACATCTGCTAGACAGACTATACGCTTTCATTATCAGAATCTCTGCAGCATTACTTTAAAGTAGCTGTGCCAGGCAGATGCAATGGCTATTAAATACTTTTCCCCCAGTTGCATTATTCGTTGACAATTTTCCCATTAACAAGTGAACTGAAAAATGACCTTTCAACCAGAAAAAGTGACAGTAGCTAGCTTTTCGCCTTTGTATACAAGCTGGCCATCGGAATCCCTGCCCACCTGCAGGACGGTCCCAACGCCGACACTCCCCATACATCCAACGCCTGTTGATTGCACCCTCAAGCCACACCCATCCTTCCAACCACTCCTGGCTTCACCCTTCCCCTTCCCCTCTAGGCTTGCAGACAGTTCTGTATCTTGTTTCCTAACAGACATAACAAGGCCTTTGATGTTCTCATCACTTCTCTATAACTTCCATTATAGTCAGCATTTTCATTGAGACTGAAATTAGAGCTTAACGCTCCTAATTTAAAAAGACTTTCAAGTAAGTTCATGAAAACGTATCAAGTGACATATACATGTTTTTTAAACGCAAAACCCCTACACAACTCATTGGACTGGGCTTTTTTGTTTGAGACCACAATGTTCCTTCCAGAATCAAACTGAAATGCCAAGCAAGTAACAGCAGTCCTGAAAACACCCATCCTAATAAGGGAGAAGGAAATTTTAAATATACACCTCCTTAGTGTTGAACTGGTTACATTTACTTTATGTGAACTTGCTATTGTACACTCCTCTCTGACTTGCACTCTGATGACAGCAGGAGAAACAGGGTAATATATAATTATAGAAGGGATGACTGGAAGCAGTTGCTCAGGAAGTTGGCAAGGAGGATGTGTCCAAAGTAGAACACTGACTTTCTGATTCCTGGGTTCATACCTAAGAAATAACACAGAAGTTTCATAGGTAGGACTTGAAAACTTCATATTTCCAACACATTTAAGGAATGAAAGTTAAAGGACTCAATCAGGCAACCAACGGAAGCTGGCAAAGTCCACTGATACATTGATAAAATGCTTCTTGGGACATGATTATAGGAACATATTAACAAAGCCCCTTGTCTTTCTGTTAGATACTGAGAGTCAAACCTGGTTCTCACACGGGACTCTTTTTGCTTGCTTCATAAGAATTTAAAATCACAAAGGTTTGTTAACATTTCTAATCATCTTAGATTACAGAACGTTATTAGTCTTCCACGAGTCCATGTTTGAGGATGTACAAAAAGTATTATAAAAGCTGTATGGTTTGGTAAAAGCAGTGAACCTGCTTTTTCACGAGATGAACACTGCACTTCCCTTGCCCTGTCCCACTCCCCTTCTTGAATAGGGCAACTTATAGTGTAAGGGGAAGGTAAATTCCCCCAACCCCTTTTCTCAATTAAAGACATACCAAAGTCTTAACAAGTTTTCATTCAAGCACTCTGCGTTTCAATGTGCACCAGCAGGTACCCGCGTATCACAGCCTTCTCCACAGGCACCCCAGGTTTTGGCTTTTGCCCTTCAGTGTCTGCTGTTCTTATCCCACAGTTACATCCAGGTTTCTACGATGCCTGCAACTCATTTTCAGGTTAGCAGCAGGCAAGTGGCTTCTGCTTCACCCATGAGAATATTTTGTCTACTCATCAGTTTCAATTACATTTTACCTTGGACGAAGCCTGGTGCAGAGAAGACGTCATCCAAATGGCAGCGTAACATCAGCAGGACCTGCTCGTTACCCTGAAGTTCATGAAATGTGGTAATACAAGAGGAAACCAAAGCTGCAGAGATTAAGTAGAGAGAACAGAAAGGCAGGGTCTTGCCTGCTCAGCGAGATCAGCACAAGAGCTACTTTAGTTCTTCTTGGGGAGCATGAGAGGGCAAAGAGCACACTCTAGATTTTAGCTATAAGCATCACACATGGATTTCTAAATTGCCAGGAAGAAAACATATTAATTTATTTGCAAACAGCTGAAATCTGAGAGCAAAGGACAGTTAGGTTGGGGACTGCTTGACAGCTCTATCATAATAGCTCATTATTTTCATGCTTTCATAGCCTAAGGACTTTGGGCACATAAACAACAAATAAACTTCTGAGGATAATTAAAACATAACAAGAATTCCTTACTTAAACGAACACACGAGTGAAAGCAAAGAACAGTTCCCAACATGCCATACTGGTATGTGACAAAAAGTAAAATCAATGAAGAAAAATAACAAAAACCTGGGAGTTTTTTTATTTTTAGGCACCTCCCAACCTTTTCTTCTAGTTGCCAGTGTGCCTTTCTGGCTGGCTGAACTAGTTACTCAAAGCACCTGACAGTTTCAGCTGACTCAAGGAACACATTTAAGCTTTATCTGTGCTGCAGAGTTATTTGCATCAACTCAGAGTCTGTTCTTTTGACAGTTGTCTCATTTAATTGAGTAAAAAAAGCTGTCAGTCTAAAGAAACTGAGCCCAAGGTAAACTCACTTTGAACTAACCATCTGCCAGAGCATCTCTCAGGACAGCCAATACTTAAGGATACGCTGAATCCAGTTCTCTGGATCCCTAATTAGATCACTCCTGAATTAAACTGTCAATGGCCCTAAAAATTCAACGTGCACCTTGCAACTACAGAGACAAATCTCTGTTCCCTGAAGACAGGCAGGAGGGAAAGCCCACAGAATGCCTTTGATAACAATGCACTAGAACAAAAACATCTTCACGACAGATTAAATCCATACAGCAAGCCCCCAAAATACCAATGTCTGTGGACATGCCGATCCGAATACAGGTTTCCATGTTACATCACGGCATAAAAATAAACAGCAGCAATATCCCAGAAGAGGAGAAAGCAGATAATATTGCCCAGGGGAAGATTTTATTTCTATTCCCAACAGTACTGTGGGTCAGGCCTGATCAGGTAATTTACTAATTGGAGGGCATACACAGGACTCGTGGCTGTTGCAGGTCCATAGCCCTTCTAGCTGCAATGGTAAAAGAATTAAACACACTTTACATTAGTGAGCCAGTGGATGAAGAACCAGGTTTACTACCAGTGTTACTGAGCCTCCATCATACATGCAGCCTCATGCACACATAGCAAGGAGCCCAGCACTATTAAAATAAGATTTCACAAGGGTCTGATGCTCACTATCAATTACTAGCTCCACTGACACATGGTTTTCTGCAGAGGAATCATTTTTAAATTCACTCCTCTATATGGATTCTCTAGTGTCTAATAATAAGTACTTTCCTTTAATTGCATGCAATTAAGCCTCTTCTGTATGCCTGTTCTCACAAAACTTGCGGATATGTCATTATCTTTGAAACATCTGTCCTTCTGTCAAACATGACCCAAACTGATGGATTAAAAAAATAGTGGTGGGAGGGGAAACATACCTAAAATTGAAATCCCCATGAAAGAATGAGAATGAAAGGGAACTTGAAGATGACAACCTTGAGGGTAAGAGAGTAAGAAAGGAAAACGAATGAAAACATCCTATGATTCATTTCTTGACAGAAAACAAATGCAACTTGGAATTCTATCTGTGTTCACACTGTTAATCTGCCACTTCAAACCTTCCACTCTTTTTACACCTCACCATTTCCACGTACAAGCAGGTGACGCAACATAGCACTGGAATACAATTATTAGGGACCTTCAAAAGCTACCTGGATCCAGCTAAGCTGTTCTAAAAAGCCTAGACAGACCATTTCAGGGGCTGTAGCTGAGTGCTGGAGAGTTGAAGATTAATTTAGCACTCTTGGCAGATGCAAATTAGCCCTGTTTATCTTCATTTGATGTTAGAGCTGTCAGTGTCCAGTCTTGCACAGAAAACAAAGCCCTAAAATCAGGAAAATACGACTGATAAAGCAAAGTAGTAAGGCAGCTACTTCTGTGCATCTCCATTTACAGTAGAAGGTGGGAAGGAAGGAGAAACAAAAACTTAATTCAATGTACAGTGCTCCTCTTCAGGCTTTTTCACTGCCTTACTTTCAGCCTCAGCATCCTGGCTTATCTAAGAAAACTATTTGTCAGCTAGCTAGATGAATTCTCAAGTCACTGAAAATTGATCCCACATTTGTAGTTTCTTCAGTATATTCTCAACCTTTTGAAACAGATGAGGAATTAATCCATTCAAAGAGGTCTGTTGTTCAAAGCTACCCTTTCTCTCATTTTTCTGGGGAAGGATTCAAGCAAATATAAGAGCCTCGGTTTTTACAACATGCATTTTGTACCTGGTCATGACCTGCTAATCTTCAAAGTCTATTGATCCATGAGTGTTTCTGGAGTAAAATCATTGATTCTTTGGAGAGTCAGAAAGAAGCTAAAATGAGGATGTGGGGAGGGATCCATGTAAATAAAAAGCGAAATTTCAAATTACTGTAATTAAAGAAAGATTTTCAGCTATTAAAATGTAGTATGTATTACGACAATTTCATGAGGATTCCTGTTTTTGGGGTTGGGGCATTTTGGGTTGTGTTTGTTTGGGTTTTTTTAAATACAATATATTGATATCAAGTGCCAAATTCTACCCTCAGTTATGCTATGTGTAGATTCTGACAGCAGCTTCGTAAGTGCACATGAAAGCACATTTAGGCCCCAGAGTCAGCCGCAAAAATTTAAATAATATTGCATACACAGAGCTGAGAGTGTCTTTCCACTTCATTCAATCTGAAATATTTCCCAATCAGTTGCAGACATAAATTACTGGAAGATGAAGAATATTACATAGTGCTTGAGTAAAAGGAACTTGAAAAAGTGTCAGTTTATAACAATAACTGCATTAGATCCGAAGCAGACTAACTGCAGTGGGCCACCACGGTATGTCTCAACGTAACGTCTTGACTATCTTTTTTTTCTCATAATGAACATTAGTATGACTTTTCTGATTGCTGCATTAAGCCTGTAAAGAATGCAACAGTCATAAGAAAAGAAGGACTCTTCCTGCATTAACAAGTACACAGGGTTGCATCTCTCAGTAAAATCATGTTCAGCTTCACTGGGTTGACAGTCATGCTCCACAATTTGAAAATTATGCCATTTAAATACACAAAGATCCAATACCCAACCTCACAACAATTAATCTTTTAAACCTTGGCTAGAAGGAAAACGTAGAGAGAGATCATTTGGTCTCAACTTATCTTTGCTCTAGAAGTTGTAAGTGGGGGAAGTACACCCTAAATAAACCGCCTCTAATTGTTACCTGTATACCATGCTGGTGAGCTGGATTCCTTCCCCACTCCTAGCTTTAAACACTCGTTATGTCGATATGGGAATGTGCTGTACTCTAACACACCGGGCTCGCTGTACAGAATTTTTATGGCTTAAAGGAGAGAAAGGGGTACACTCAGGGTGATTTCCTGACTTAATCTGGACATCAATCTTCAGAAGAGCTAACTTAAATATACGTATCTACTGTGCAAACACCTACGTATCGTTAGATGAATCCTACATGACACGACTACTCCACGTTCTGTAATTTGGATGAGTAAGAGGTATCAACATTGCACACCTGAAGACAAGCAATATTAGAACACCCTATGGTAGCTATCACTGTGGAAAGTGAAACACAAGAACACTTCTTATCAACCTTGGAGACCTGCTCCTTCCCTTCCGATGCTTTTCAGACAACTAAGAAAGGGAAGCCAGATGAAAACAGGTAATGCAGACCTTACTCGCCTGCTTGCAAGGAAAATGGCTGGAGCTTCAAGGCCACTACAGAGCAACTGAGGGTCAGAACAGCTGTGCAGTTAGACTTTGAGAGCAAACTTGGTAAACATCTTACACCACAGCGCTTTATGTTGTTGGATTTGTGACACAAAATAATGCAGCTGACAGTCAGCATGCGTATTATTCTACCAAAGCTTAAAGCAACTATTATCAACACTAAATATCTGAGGCAATCTCAATATAGAGTACATTACTCACTCACCTGGTTTCCATGCATCAGAAGCTTCCCAAGAACAGGTCTTCTGCTCTTTCCCTGTTCATATTATGCATTTTCTTTATTTGCACCTTAATCAGCTATCACACAAACAATCTTTTCATACTCCTTTCCTCAGCCCAAACAGCAGTTTCCACTGGCTTTTCAGGACTTATAATTCCAGAGACAAGATCTATTCGGGATACCACTGGGTAGCTATCCACATTTCTGCCAGAACTCTCTAGTGTCACTGGCACACACATAACCCCCACATAAGATCAAGGGCAAAAACAATGCAGGCATCAGAATACACCCTCTCTTACTTGTCAAACCCAAACTGAAGAGCACTAATCACTCTGGAATAGAGCACCTCTTTATACCTTAGATTAGAAACTCGCAGCCTTATCTGCCGTAGCAGGTATAAGTACCTCAGGATTCTGTACATCAGCCCGTCTGGGGAAGAAACAGAGCCTACATTCAATTGTTTATTTTTAAAGTTATAGCTATTACTGTATCATTAAAAGCAAGTCTGTAACGGCCAAAGTATTCCCCCTCCAAAAATTCCTTTTATTTACATTACAATGCCATGGTTTTAATTGCATCGTATATCAACAGCAATAGCAGCAATGCTTTCAGCAACTAATTTTAAGAATAGGGTTCTTTTTGCCTTTGGGAGCCTGCAAATTTGATTTTGGTTGTTTGGCAAGACTGCTGTTTGCATTGCACGACTGTTTCATACCCCACAATGCTGATCGCATATCCAGCACCACTGAGCCAAGAGCAGACAAAAAACCTGGCACTACTTTTACTTTTTACAAACTCTAAATAAGTTGATTTAAAAGTCAAGGGTTATGCAGGAAACATTCCGAGAGACGTTTAAGCCTCTGCATATGTTTATGGCCACTTCCAGTGAGCTGAGGACCACACCTGCGGGGCTCCGTGGACTGCTCTCAGCTAGCCTAAGCAATTAAGTTTCAGAGTATTTCACAAAAAATATTCCTTTCCCTCAGGTTGAGTCTTACAAAGAGAAGAAAAACCAAACAAAAGCATTGGTAATCAGCCTCACGGAAAAAAAAAATTAACTCTGGTCATGGCACCTCTTGAAGTGTGGCTGGGCTAGAAGCTGCCTTTACCAATGTTTTAGCAGGGGCTCTTTTGCCACCAAATACTAGACACCGCCTCTTTAATATTCAGAATTGGGAGTGACCACTGCCAGCCCATAATCTTAGCTTGTTTTCAGCAACTGGTCGGCTAAAGTTACTTGTCAAGTCTCTACGCAAAAAAGTCTTCAGAGAGACTGGAGCTCAATTTTGTCTATCCAGAAGCAACGTTGTTGGGATAACGATGAGCAAAGCTAAATTTCATTAAGCTACTGCAAAGTTAACTCACTCTGAAAAACACTTGGCTATAAATGAGGAATAAGATATATAGGGAATAAACAAGTGAGGAGTACCTACAGGCAAGAGACTGAGAATGCTGGAGTGCAAGTAGCACAGAAGAGAAAAAGCAAAATAGTAAAACAAAGTTACTCCAACACAAAGCACAAATGAAACAGCTTATTAATTCTCCGTGGAGAGAGACCTCAATTCCATTACACTTTCAACACACAAAGCATACAAGCCAGTAAAATAATAATCTACTGGAACATTATTTTTATTAGGGTGATTGTCAGTACTTATCTTACCAAGACAAAAATCAACAATTCCTGAAACTCTTTCCTAGCTGTTTATCTTTCAGCAGCAGTACTTCAGTGCATCAATTCAGCAATTTATGAGCATACCTGCATCTGCTCCGGTGCTTCACTACATCAATTTTCTGAAACAAAATCATCTCCTTGTTTCCATTAACTGGTCACTACAACACGTTGCTCCCAGCAGTTCATCATTTGTTATAATTTTGTCCATTAGAAAAACAGTCTGGGAGATGATCTCTGCTAATGGGACACCATATACCTTGCACTTGCCATTACCTAAAACCTTCCTTTGCCATTAGAATTAGTTGATAAAGCTTCTTGATAAATGCTTTGAACTAAACCTTCACATTCAGGCTGTTTTACTGGCTGCTTAATTACACCAGAATTGTAGCTTGGCACCTCCATCTCTGTAACTGGCACTCAGTCTCAAATTTAGAAAATCTTACTGATCCCATTCATTAAAAAAGCTTACAGTCAAAGGGGTCAGAGTTTCAAAATCACACAGACCCACAAGGGGAGATGAATTTGCACAAGTGTTCACTGAAAGCAAATACAGCATGTGTCACTATCAATTAAGCAGATGTTCATTTTTTTTCTGAAGATGCACCTTTCCTCCAGGAATAGAAATATTTCCCTTAAATTTTAATATCCAGCAGCTCCCACTGTCTTCACGCTGGAAAGAGAGCTCTTTAGAAACCTGCTTAGCTCAGAAATGAAAGCTTAAACAAGCTGCTAGTTTGAATAAATATAGAAGTATTTTTAGAAATAAATCTTGCATTAGAAAAGGGACTCCCATGCCCACTTGGGTGTGATAAATGCTAAGAGTAAAACCTCTTCTGCTTCCTTCTACCATACAGAATATAATGAAAGAAATCAATGTTGTTTCGGTGCAGATTTAACACATAGCATGTATCTTGGTAACACTTGCATGAGGAAGATTCAAACAGAAAGAAGAGCAGAAGCTTCCCGAGTCTCTTGGGAAGCAGTACAATCTACTTCAAAAGGACAACATGTATATATCGAGGAGATAAGCAAACAGGACTTCAAGAGACATTTCTACTCCTAAAATGGGAATTTTAATTCAGAACACTAGTGATCTCAGGAAAGATGCAAAAATTAGAGAACAAGCAGAAACCCAAACAAATTTTAATAGCTGAATATAAAAAGGGTCTTCAGTGTAACTGACAAAATCACGATGAATCAGGTAGCAGAAAATCAACCGACATAACAGTGATGGGAATTAACAGAGAGTCATGACATTATTAACAGCATTTAAAGGACGTCTCAATGCGAGGTCTTCCCACTAAGATTACATTTTTTTGTCATTATTTGGGCTGGTTTCTGGAAGAAAAGCTCTAATTCAAACCTACTGCTGAATTGAATCTGTGTTTGAAATACATGGTGCACCATGCACAGTGCAATATTCAGTTACAGCAATTGCTTCTTTGGGTTTTGACACGAGGAAAGTCCACAGCGTACTGCTGGTCGGGACCCCACCCTTGCTCCAGCGTCCGAGGGGTACGCGAGCCTCCTGCCCTCTCCAGGCACACGGCTGGCATCACCACTATTCTCAATTTGTTCACCTAAGCTAAGTGCAGAACTGGGAAGGAGGCAGCAGAAACCTGTATGGTTCTGGTTTGTTCTAATATTTCTACTAGTTCACTCATACTCTGAGGGAAGACTTCTAGTTTGGTGCTCCCAGAAGAATCTCAGCACTAGATCTCTGACAGAGCATCCATCTGCATCAACTGCTGCAAGCAAATCTGCCCCTCTTCTTTGGTGAGAGGATACCTTCTCCCTTCTCACCAAACGCGTGCAGATGCTGCGGCATCCTGAAAACGCCATTCCAAACACACTGATAACAACATATTTGCCAGATTTTCCCCACACAACATAAGATCCATAAAGGGCCAATCATTTCTTCTTTGGCTCTCTCTGCCCTGTGCTACCAACATTTCTGAATTTTACCAGTTACTTGTTTCGTCAGAATACGATAACTGGTTGTAGTCAAATGCCTTTGTACTCTGCAGTCCATCAAACACCGGTTTCTCCAGTGGTCCCCCAACATATGAACCAAAGCAGGTATCAGGCTTGTTTCTCCAGCTAAAACCAGTGGCAGTGGCCTGTCTCCCCTTCGCTAGAAAGTTTGCTTTAATACCACTTCAGACTTCAGCTGCCACTCACCCTTCCTTACCAATTTTAACAATTACCTGCCTTGGCAAGATACTGTTAATAAAAAACTGAAAGGATGACTAACAATATTTCGGGTATCTCCAGTTCCCGAAAGTGCCTTTGGATAAAACTTGCCCTTAATCCTTCTCTGCAACACAACCACGTATTAGCAACCCAAAGTTACATAACACACTGCATTTCAATTCTTTTCACATCCCAGATCTGAAACTCCAGTTCACATTAAACCGTCTTTGATGGTTGGCATCAACCTGCATCGAGCGAACACTTGCATTTTAAGCTCAGAACCTCCAGCAGCATCCGATGCAGCCATCAAACCAGAGCCCTCCCAAGGCCCTCTCGTCCCCTCACGCTGCTGAGCCACGACATACTCCTGCCAATACCTGCTCCTGGGTGTAACGTGTCAGGCACAGCCATGCAGCGACCGTGGTCGCTTCCCACATGCCGCGACTGAACCTGGCGATGAGGGTGTGGAAGAGAAACACGTGGGTTTACTCACGTCCAAAGGAGGTCCAAAGGGGGTTTGAAAGCCCAACCATCCCTCTCCATCTGTGAGTACAGATTCAGTCATGTAGACTAAATCACATGAAACACTGCTATCAAGGAATTCAAACGGAGTCTGTTGGCTGCTTTTATGCTCTCCTGCAAGACTTTTCCCCTTTGATAACTCAATGGCCACAGTAAGAACTCTCACCTGAGACAAACTGTATTAACTTCTTGCAACGTAAGAGACAGACAGTACGAATGTTTCAGAGCCCTGTCCCACTCTTGACCACAGTAACACTGTGGACACCTGTATCCAGAAGACGAAATGTGATATTCAAGCCAGCACATTGCATCTGCACTAACATCCTTCCAGTTTCACCATGTGGAGTTTTAAACAAATTTGAAGGAATGGACACTCTCTCATTTGCAATATTCACTAGCAAATCTCAGCAGCAATAGAAAACAAATATATAACCACATCTGTGCCACTGAAAGGAATTTATTTTTCTTCCAAATTGTCCTTTGGAAAAGGAAACTGTGAAGAGGCTACTTATTATGGCGGCGCCTTGAATAAGGTGTTTTTACATTGTATTAGTTGTATTCCACAGTGCCAGAAGCCTGCCTGGTTCTGCAAAACTGAACGATTGCCGTATTACTATTAACTGCACATTAGGAGACAAATTACTAATAAAACTGTAACCTCTCAAAGGAGGCAAGTAGCCTGCTTAGTACTTATAAAGGCTGGTCGAAGTCATGCAAAACAGCTTCATGATATGATTTAAATCTACAGTATGTTTTACATTTAAATTACATTATTTAAAGGTATTAAAAATTTCAAATGCCTTCATTTTAAGATACCTTAATTATTCCCTAGTATGTTCTTGGTTTATATAGCTTTTTTCCTCAGTAATGTCTAGCAGTTACAGGCCTCTGCTTAAAACAAAACACATTGGAACAAGATGAAAAAGAAATGCAAACCAAAAGCAATGTGTTTACAGAGAAAACATTACATTGGAAAATAGCAATGTAGAAATATTTACGTTTCTGGAGAAATATCACATAGAAATGTCAGCATTACACAAACTTCAACTGCTTACATTTACACTTAAATGTGGATGCAATAATCAGACACTACACGAGATGGACTAAAAACAAATGTCTCTGTGCTAGTCCGGTCAAGATATGCTGAAAAAATGCTCACAGCAGCTAAGAATATATCCCAAAAGAAGAAATACTGCTTGCCACTCACCCCCCGCCATTTATCTATTTCTTATAAAGTTTTAATACATAACCTACTGGAGGATCTTTTTGCAGACGACCACAGAACTGCAATGTACAGTTTTGCAGGGGGATCTGAAGTCCTTCATACGAATTAAACCACTTAACTCCACCGAGCAGTAGCGGTGTAACTGCCTCTCGGTACGGGTTCTCCAGAGAGCAGTCCCCACAATCTCCTGAGGACTGTTAAGCACTGTCTACACAGCAGAGCCTCTGCTATCACAAAAGAACGTCCTCCTCCTCCCCAGCCCTCACTACCTCCAGCATGACAAGCTATAGCTTGACAGAGAACAATTTTTAAGAAAAGAAAAAAAACACATGCTGGCATTGCTACACTCTCCCCCTGAACAGACGATAAACTGATAAATGCTCCCTTCTGCTGGCCCAGCTGCATCCACACCATTCGTTTAGACTGCAGCGTCCGTGCCTGAGCGCGGATTTTTCATTCCCTGTGCCAAGAGAACACACAGGTATGCCAGGGACACGTGGCTGCACAGAGCCAGCCCTGCGAACGCATGCCTAAAGCATGTGCTGCGGAGCAAGCAGAAAAACTGCTCAGGCACAGCTCCTGCCTCCTCCTTCGACACTGACAGAGGGAGAAATGCCAGACTTTGGCCTACCCCTTCCTTCTGCAGGACCTAAATGCCTGAACAGGCAAGCCTGGAAATACCTGCTGTGGCACTTCAATGGCCTGGTGCTGCTAACTTACCCCGCGGACAGGGAAGTAACAGGTCGTCTCTCTTGCATCTCCTGCCTTTTTCTGTCCTCACGATTGGAAAATCAATGCATCTCAATGTAAACCTCCGTACACGGTAGTGCACAAGCATTCCATGACTTCTCAACCCTGATCACCATCAGAAGAGGCCCCGAGCTAGCAACACACAATCTTGTTTCTTATTTACATGCAGGGAAATAAGAGAAATGAACGAGAAAGCTACAGAAATAGGAGCCGAGTCCAGACAAAGTACAATGCTCACTCTGACATCGCACCATTACTCTTGAATCCTCCCAAATACTCATTACAATAACATGTGTTGTCTTCATTAAGCACCGGCTCAAACACAGGAAGGTACTCTTTTTATCTTCAGCACGTGTCAAGTCTGCAATAATTTCATTATAGCTTTACACTTTTTAGGTGACAAATACCACACAGGTAGAAGAGTGGTTATCATATAGTGTCTTGGAACATTGTGACAATAAGATTAGAGTAAGTCAGTAGAAATAAAATGCTGCTGTAACTAAAACATATTCTAACCCATAAGGGAGGAGGGACTGATAACACAAGACAGGAATTGAAAAGACAGAGGAACACAAATCCTGAATTCCACACGTACCTCTGCAAAGCCATCACTTGACTACTTTTGTAAAGCAGTTTCTCTTATAAACAAAAAGTAGCTGGCACTAGCCTCTGATACGATGTTTACAGCTTTTCAGAACAGCCCAAAGCCCGTCCCAGGACTGTCCACCAGAAAGTATACGTCGCCCTTCAATCACTGACAAGGTTTTGAAGAAGGAACTGCACAGCTGCCTAGGAAATTCATTTCCAGAGACAGCAACAACAGCAAAAGGTATCCGAGTAGAAACTACCATCACAAGCTCTTCCCCCCCGATTTAAGGCACCAGGGAAAACAATATAAACCGTTTCAAGGGAACCTTGGCACTTATCTCACCATTTAGGTTACAAAATGCATTTGCTTCATAAAGCCTCCTCACCGCACCCCACTGTTAGATCACAACCTTTTTTTTTCTTTTTTCTTTTTTTTTTTTTAAATATTTGCACTGTTCCTGGACCATAAAAACAGGCTTTCATCTTAATCTGCTTAACACACTGTGGGAAAGGGCTTCTAATTTCACAGTACTGAGATAGGACAAATAATTCATATAACATATTAGCACAACATCTATGGTGAAAGCATTTAGTCAGAGCTCACTGGGAACAATAGGGTGCTGAAACAAACCTGTGAGAGGCAACTGTTCGAGACTCCACCGTGCACTAAAATACGTTTTATTACATTCCACAGTAAAGACAAGATCTCAGAATATTAGTATATGAATTGTCTAGAGGCAATAAGGCAGTAAATTTCCCTCCCCTCAATAGATACTGTAGCTTCCCTCACTACTCCCAGCCCTTTCCTAAATGTTGGGGGGGGGGG
>Ga0065711_1028142_pt1 | contig 43379 bp, 34 predicted proteins | sample Hoacrofraction12_FD_59098 | JGI IMG/M metagenome (GOLD analysis project Ga0065711, IMG submission 59098) | Hoatzin crop microbial communities from Cojedes, Venezuela - Epithelial fraction 12 v2 (version 2) | ecosystem: Host-associated > Birds > Digestive system > Esophagus > Crop | place... | reverse complement strand
GGCCGAAGAATATATCGTCGAGTACAGAGTTCACATCCAAGACTACGGCGACAACCAGGGCTGGGTACACGACGGTGCACTCGCAGGAACGACGGGCGAGTCAAAGAGACTTGAAGAAGTCCAGATCAGGCTCGTGAAATATGAAGAGGGTGAAGGCGAGAAGATGTCCATAAACTACAGGGTTCACGTGCAGGACAAAGGCTGGGAGTCCGAGTGGTCCAAGGACGGCGAAGTCGCTGGCACCGTGGGTTCGGGGAAGAGACTCGAAGCTATTGAAATTCACTTCTCAGGAACCGAATGTAAAGGGAATATTACATATTGTACTCACGTTCAGAACGAAGGCTGGCACGATTTTGTAAAGAACGGAGAAATGAGCGGAACTCAGGGTAAGGCTTATCGTCTCGAAGGCATTTACATACATATTGAAGGTGATATTGATTCGAAATATGAGTTGTTTTTCCGTGTTCATGTACAGGACTATGGATGGCTTCAGTGGGCAACAATAGACTATGGATTCGCTGGAACTGAAGGAATGTCGAAACGTCTTGAGGCTATTCAGATTGTACTTGTGGAGAAAAATGTTGCAAAACATGCAGAAGGCGGGTTTGATATTTTAGGCGGCCTTGAAGATGCGCCTGGTCGTGAATTGGGTGCGTTAAAACCTGGAAATCTTAACGGTATTAAGAGCGTGAACAATACATCGTTTATTGATAAAACCGATACAGATAAGAAATATGATTCAAATGGAAATATAATTTCTTATACTTTCGGGTTAACTTCCGGGTCAATTACACGTTATTATGATTTACAAGATTCTTCATTTTATATCTGGAAAGTCTATTATGATGACGGAAGTTTAAAACGTTGTTATATGGAAAACGATTACTGGGATGTTAGAGTTCAGGAACCTGATGGTGTTGATATCAACTTTAATTCCCAGGTGTTTAAGGACTTTGTCGCAAAATATTCTTAAGATAAGTTTTGCTGATTGAGTGTGAGAAACCGCCCATCCGGGCGGTTTTTTCGTGCGTTATGAAGTAAAATATTTAGGTAAAAAGCGGACATTCGAATGAAAAAACCGTACATTGGAAGAAAAAGCGAACATTCGCGGTAAAAAAGTGAACATTGAATTTTGTTCGGAGGGAAATTATGAAGATTAAGTGGCTTGGGCATTCGTGTTTTGTTATTGAATCGCAGGGGCATAAGTTGGTTATAGATCCGTTTGAACCGGGGGCGGAGCCGGGACTTTCTGATGTGTGCGAGACGGCAGATGTGGTTGTGGTGAGTCACGAGCATTTCGACCACAATTACCGTGCGGGTGTTTCCCTGCGAGGGGGCAGCGGCGGGGAGTGTTTTCGAGTGGTGTCTTATACCGTGGCGCATGACGACAAGGGCGGGGCCTTGCGCGGGATGACGGATATAAACGTTATTTTTTGCGAGGGACTTAGGGTTGTGCATTTCGGGGATATCGGGTGCTCACTGCCTTCTTCTTTGGTTGACGTGTTGTCCGGGGCGGATTGCGTTATGGTGCCCGTGGGCGGGTTTTACACAATTGACGGTAAGGCGGCCGCAGATATGGTTAAGCTGCTCGCGCCTGTCGTTGCGGTGCCGATGCACTACAGGAGTGAGAAGTTTGGGTTTCCGGAATTGTCTTTGGTGTCTGACTTTACATCCGAATTTTCGAATGTGATAATGCTCTCGGGAAATACTTTTGAATTAGGAGGAGATATGGAGGGGCCCACGCGGATTGTGGTGCCTTCTTTAGGCTGATAGGGTATGGACAGGCTTTATTTTGGGAGAGGTTTAAGGAAGATTTCGTCGGACAGACTATATCTTTACACGGCGCTTAATGTTGTGTGTCTGTTTTGCATATATGTGCTGCTTTTTTTCGATTTGGGGGAGCTGCGCAGTTTTTTCTGGTACTACCATGACAACATTGATGACACGGGCATGGATTTTTATAACAGCATGATTTATGTGAGGGGAAGGACTCCTTATACCAAGTTCGACACTTTGTATCCGCCGCTTGCCAATCTTTTTTACTGGTTGCTTTACAAAACCGTCCCGAAAAGTTATTCATCCGGGTGGCCCGATACATTCATGGGAGCGCTTAGAAACAGACGCACGAAAACTGATTTGCGCGTTGTTCAGAGCACGACGGTACTGTTTCTTGTTTTTATTGTGGTTTGTGTGTTTTTGATTTACTTGCTGGCGATGTACTATGAGCCGGGCAAAAAAAGAGCAACGATTTTGGCGTTCGATTTGCTTACGGCTTTCGGGACACTTTACGCATTCGAGAGAGGAAACATTATTCTGTTGGCAGTTCTCCTCACAACATTTTTTATCTTCGGGAGAAAGTCCGAAAACAAAATCGTGAGAGAATTGTCCTACATAGCACTCGCTTTGGCCGCGGGACTGAAACTGTATCCGGCGGTTTTCGGAATATTGCTAATACGCGACAAAAATATCAAGGGGGCGGTGAGGACCGTTATTTACGGAATTCTTGCGTTTTTCCTGCCGTTTGTATTCTTTGAAGGTGTGGAGGGAATTAAGATCTTTTTCTCAATACTCACAAAATTCGAAAAGGACACATTGGCGCCGTTTAAGGTCAGTACGATTATATCCAAGGTACCCGAATATCTGCTCGGGAAGTTTGTTGATATGTCCGCATACACTGCCGCAATAGAAAGTGTTGCGGGTGTTATCGATAAGGTGTTTCTTGTTCTCATGCTGTTGTTGGCCTTCGCGTGCCGCAAGGAACGCGACTGCCTGACGGTTCTGTTTATAGCGACTTTATTCTTACAGGGGACCTCGAGTTACTGCCTGATTTTTTCGCTTCCCTGCCTGATGGTGATGCTTGAGGACAGCGACGATAAATATGATTTTTCCTTCGTTTTTGTGGCGCTTCTTTCTCTGCCGTTGCCTTTGATGAGGTACAGCCCGAGGGTTAAACTTAACTACATCACCATGTTCCAGGAAGTGATTGTGCTGGGGCTGACACTCTATATGATTGTTATTGCAATTGTTGATTTGAAGGCCCGGATCGGACAAAAATCCCGTATGGTAAAATCGGAAGTATGAAAAACGAAAAACCGGCACTGAAATACGAACGCAAATTCTCGGCACAGATTTTTTATCTGGTGCTTTTTGCGGCAGCCGTTGTCCCGATGGTTGTCTTTACGTTTCAGACGCAAGGTGAGGCGATGTTCGGTCTGTTTTTCTGCGACTATGCCGACCATTTTATGGATCTTTTCAATCCGATAAAATTTGTCTTCGGTGACGATCCCTATGCGGATCGTGATATGGGTGCTTTTTATCCTGCGATATGCTATGCGTTTTACAAACTTCTGTCTTTTATCTATCCGGAAAAATATCATGCGGAGGATGTAACCGCCTTTAATTTGAGAGATGCGTCTTACGGAACTTTTTATATAATTTCCGGGACTGTGTTGTTTGTCGCGGCCCTTGTGCTCTTGTTCGTATACAAGCTCAGGGGTAAGAATATTTTTTACATAGTTGCCGTCGTTTATTCCGTTCTTTATGCGTCTCCCATTCTTTTTCTGTGGGAGAGAGCGAATATTTTGGAACTTTCTCTGGTGTTTCTTTTGTTTTTCGCTTGCGGCAAAGATTCGAAAAACGCGGTTGTCCGCGAACTGTCCTATATCTGTCTGGCTCTGTCCGCAGCGTTTAAGATTTATCCGGCTCTGTTCGGAATAGTGCTTCTCACCGATCGCAAATGGTTTGCGGCTTTAAGAACCGCCGTTTACGGAATTATATGTTTCTTTGTTCCGTTTTGGTTTTTCGACGGATTGAAATCAATAAAAAGTTTCTGGGCCAATCTTACATACGGAATGGATGTCACGGATTATGAGTTGACCGGAGTCGGTTACAGGGTTGACCTGAAGAATCAGGTGAGCCTTTACAGATGGTTCCGCGGCGGAGACGGAACGGTGGTTCCGGACTATTACGACAAACTTCACATCCTGCTTATAATCTGCATGGTTATCGGCTTTTTCCTGCTTCGTGACGTGTGGAAAAAATATCTTTGCCTCACGGTAATCATGATTATAACCCCGGCATTCAGTTACGAATATTGCACCGTGCTTTTTATAGTTCCGTTTGCATTCTTTATGGCATCGAAAAGTTTCAAACCGATTGATTATCTGTACGCAATTGATTTGATTTTGCTTTTGGCCCCTCTGATTTTAAAGGATCCTTATCTTCCGTTGTGGGATATAAAGAAGGGTTTTGTAAGTCATTATCCGCTGACACTGACCGTTTTTACGCAGAACCTCGGACTTGTAATTCTGTATTGTCTTTTGGGAATCAGCTCGTTTTTCTGCCTCATCAGCAGGATTATGGATTTGGTCAAATTCCTGAAGGCGCACCGGGACAGGAAGGCCGCTGCGGCAGGAGGTGCTGAGTCGTGACACACACACATACATTCGCTGTTTGCGCTTACAAAGAATCACCGTACCTTCGGGAGTGTCTCGATTCCATTATGAATCAGACCGTGAAGACAAATGTCATTTTATGCACGTCCACACCGTCGGATTTTCTGCGACAGGTAGCCGCTGATTACGGGCTCGAGCTCAAAGTCCGCGACGGCAAAAGCGACATCAGGGACGACTGGAACTTCGCGTACGACAGCGCGAAAACAGACCTCGTAACTGTGGCGCATCAGGACGATGTTTACCTTCCCGGATACGCGTCGCAACTGCTTAAGTCTGTTGACGAAAGTGAGGCGTCGGGCATGCCGGTTGATATTTATTTCACCGATTACAAGGCCTACAAAAACGGTGAGCCGGTGCGCGATAAAAACTCGGCAATACGAAAATTTTTAAGATGGCCCCTTAAGATTAAGAGGTGGTCGTGCAGCAAGTTTATTAAGCGCAGGGTTTTTTCTCTGGGTAACGTCGTGTGCTGTCCCTCGGTTACGTACAACAAGACGCGTTTGGGCGATTCCGTTTTTGTGTCGGAATACAAGTTTAATATCGACTGGGACACCTTCAGAATTCTGTCTTACCGCGACGGCCGTTTTCTTTATAACCCGACGACGTTGTTGTATTATAGGGTGCATGACGGGGCGACGAGCGCTGAATTCATAAAGAATAACGGCAGGTTCGAAGAGGACCTTGAGATGTTCCGGAAATTCTGGCCGTACCCGATTGCCCGCGCCATAATGCTTGTTTATCCTGCGGCCTACAAGACCTACGACAAACTGTGAGAAAACGATGAAACCGATACTTTATCTTGTCATTCCGTGCTACAACGAAGAAGAGGTGCTTCCGGTAACCTCGGACCTTTTCCTCAAAAAAATCATGTCGCTCATCGGCGGCGGAAAAATCGCCGACGACAGCCGCATTGTTTTTGTAAACGACGGAAGCCGCGACAAGACGTGGGACATAATCTCCGGGCTTTGCGCCTCGGACACTCACTACTCCGGTATTGCTCTGTCGCGTAACCGCGGACATCAAAATGCATTGATCTGCGGCCTGATGGAAAGCTGCGGCCGCTGCGACATCACAATATCCATGGACTGCGACGGTCAGGACGACATCAACTGCATAGACAAAATGCTCGAGGAATATTCCAAGGGCGCCGAGATTGTCTACGGCGTCAGGAACGACCGCAGCACCGACTCCTTCTTCAAGCGCAACAGCGCCGAGATTTACTACTCAATGCTCAAATTCATGGGCGTTGACATCGTCCCCGACCACGCCGACTACAGACTTCTGAGCTCGCGTGTAATCGAAGCACTTGCAGGCTACGGCGAGGTCAATCTTTTCCTGCGCGGCATTATCCCGCAACTGGGTTTTAAAACCGCAAAAGTTTACTACTCCCGTGCCGAGCGTATGGCCGGCTCAACGCATTATCCTTTGCGAAAAATGGTCGCCCTCGGAATGGACGGCATCACCTCATTTTCGATCAAACCGCTGCGTATGATAACGGGCTTGGGCGGCATAATAGCACTTTTGAGTTTTATCGGCATCATCTACATCATAATCGGAGCAATCATAGGGAACACCACACAGGGCTGGGCATCAATGACATGCCTTTTGTGTTTTCTCTCCGGCATTCAGATGATAAGCCTGGGCATCATCGGCGAGTACATCGGCAAAATCTATTTGGAAACCAAACGTCGCCCGCGTTATATCGTCGACAAAACAATCAATCTGGACGACAAACAGATTTCTTAACTTATCTCACAGATTTAAGACCTCTTTTTAGGCGTGCGGCAACCCCGCTCGTGTGCTATTCTTGAGGTGTTATGAAGAAGCAGCTTTTAAAGGTTTATGTTTTCGCGTTTTTGATTGCTCTTGCAGGGTGTGCGGGGGCCGATGAAACAAGCCTTCCCGAAGGAACGACTTCTGCGGAGGAACATTCGTCCGTTGTAAATTTTGACAAGACCTTGGACTCCTACACGCCGCTGTCCGATTCATATAATTTCTATTTCACATATAAGATAGTTCACCCGTGGTGGGATGCGGTTGCCATGGGAATCGAAGACGCCGTGGCGCAGTACGAGGAAGCCGGGGTTGAGATTACCTATGAGTATTTGGCTCCCGTCGATGTGTCCGCGGAGGATCAGGTTGAGAGGATTGAATCCGCAACCGCATCCGGCTTGTACGATGTAATCGGGGTGGACGTTGCGGACGTCGATGTTGTGAGTCCGGCGATAAATGAGGCGATTGATGAGGGACAAAAGGTCATGACTTTCTCGTCGTCGGACGCGCCGGAATCGGAGCGAATCGCATATGTCGGGAACACGCATAACTATGAAGACGGCGCGGATTTGGCGGAAGCGCTTTGTGCTAAACTGAATTATTCGGGTAAAGTTGCGATTCTGATCGGATCCGAGGGTGCGCCGTGTCACGAGGACCGGGCGGCAGGAGCGAGGAATGTGATTGCAAAATATCCTGACATGGAAATCGTCGCGGTGGAGTACGACCACGACAGCATTGAGCAGGCTTACGAACTGACATGTGATTTTTTGGACGACAACCCTGATTTGGACGGTCTTATCTGCTGCAATATGAGCAACCCGGTCGGGGCCGCGCGAGCGGTTATCGAGTACGGGGTGACCGACTCGGTTGTTATCGTCGGAATGGATCACGACCGTGAGGCGCTGGAATATTTGCGCGACGGAATTATTTATTGTCTCGGTGTGCAGGACTGCTACTCTATCGGCTTTGACACGATTCAGACGGCGGTTAAGATTGCGGATGGATGTGAGCCCGGGGAATTATATCAGGAATACACAGACGAGATTACAACGATTATTTACGGGGAGGACGCCGAGGCCATGCTCCTGCTCCTTTACGGTGAAGGCAAATGACGTCCCGTAAAAAGACAGTTCTCAATTACACATTGATCGGTGCGACCGTGACGCTGATTTTTATTCTGACGTCGGTTTGGGTTTTGCTCGGGGCGAGAAAGACGACATCCGATGCTATTGCAAGAATAAGCACGTTCTATCTGCAGGAGTTGGCGGAGAAAAGATCAGGGCTGGTGTCGGCCGAGATAGAGGGATATTTCGATGACATGAACGACGCGATTGAGGCGATAAGCGAAGAGGATTTGAAGAATGTCGAATCCTTAAGGTCTTATCTGAAGCGCGCGCGCCTTCTGATTAATGTTGACCGCCTGGCGCTTGTTAATTCGGACGGCCTGGTTTACACCGGAAACAGCACGTCGTCGGGCATGTCACGGTACGGATTTTTGTCCGAAGATATCACGGAACCCATTATAAGAACGTCGAACGTATACGGGGCTAAGCCGCAGGTGGTGCTGGCTATCCCCGTTTCCGGCCTGACCTTTGAGGGGGCGGAGTTCCGTGTTTGCTTCGCACAGATAGATATCGACAATCTGGTTGCGGCGATTATCGCAGAGGAACAGGACACCGACACATACGTCGCGCTTTTCTACCGCGACGGTGAGCCTTTGACTTCCGCGTCTTTTGCTGTTTTCGATGCGGGGGAAAATCTACTGGAGGCGCTTTCTTCTGCGCAACTGTCGGAGGATAGTTCGGCGGAGATACTTTCTTCGGATTTCGAAAACGGAGGATTCGGACACATCACTTTCACATACAAGGACACAGAGGGCACGGTCAGTTACAAACCTGTCGAAGGCACCAACTGGATGCTTGCGGTTTACGTCTCCTCGGCCACGATTTTCTCACAGGTCGGAGGCATCGGCAAAAATATGATGTTTAGGTCCTTCCTGCAGATTCTGGTTATGGTCGCGGTTCTTTCGGCCCTCTTTATCTACCTTGTGCGCCGCTCCCGCAAGACATCCGAAGCAACTTTAAAACTCGAAAAAGAAGCGGGCAACCAGGTTCGCGAGGCCCTCTCAAAAGCCGAATACCGGCAGCAGGAAATGGAGAGTATCCACGGGGCTTTGGGCTCCGCGCCGTGGAACATCGAATTTGACGAATCCGGATCAATCGTGCGGTGCGTTTGGTCCGACACGATGAAATCCATGCTCGAGGCATCGGATGTGACGTCGGATTCCTTTGACGATTTTACGGGCCTCATCACCGATGACTTCAGGGCATCCTTTGTCGACGAATTCAATGCTGTGGTGAAGGATGCCACGGGTGCCCGCAGTTTTGATTTCGAGGCCGAATACATAACACCGAAGGGAAATCACAAGTGGTTCAGAACATCCGGCCGTGTTACGCGAAGGGGCGACGGGTCGCCCGCGAATTTCTTCGGAATCATCGTTGACATAACAGACCGCAAGAATGCCGAGCTCGCGCTCGAGGACGCGCTCAAGGGCGCACAGCAGGCAAACATTTCAAAGACCACGTTCCTGTCGAATATGTCTCATGACATCAGGACCCCGATGAACGCGATTATCGGTTACACCACTCTGGCCGAAGACCACATCGACGATAAGGCGGCCGTGTCGGATTATTTGGATAAGATTCAGACATCGTCGCACCATCTGCTGTCGCTTATAAACGATGTGCTCGACATGAGCCGCATCGAATCGGGCCACCTCACGCTCGAGGAGAAGGAAATCTCTCTGAAGTCCATCGCATCGAACTTAGCGGCAATCATAAAATCGAATGCCGAAGAGGCCGATGTTACATTCAACGTTTCCGCTTCGTCCGTTGCCAACGACCGTGTCATATGCGACGAGTTGAAACTCAATCAGGTGTTGCTCAATCTTGTGTCGAACGCAATCAAGTTCACCAAGCCGGGCGGCCGCGTTGATGTGACAATCTCCCAGGAGGGCGGAGTTGCCGCGGGAGTGGGGTGTTACAAAATCACGGTTGCCGACACCGGTATCGGCATGAGCGAAGAGTTCATGGGAAGGATTTTCGAGCCTTTTGAGCGCGAGAGGACGAGCACCGTCTCGGGTATTGAAGGCACGGGCCTCGGCATGCCTATCACAAAGTCCATTGTCGACAAGATGGGCGGCACGGTTGATGTCGAAAGTAAAGTCGGTTGCGGCACGACCTTTACCGTAAACCTTCCTTTGAAGGTGGTCTCTGACCCTGAGGCTGACGCACAGGAGAGCCGCAGCGAGGCATTGGATTTCGGGGGAAAGAAAGTGCTCCTTGTTGAAGACAACGCACTCAACCGCGAGATCGCGACCGCCATTCTCGAAAACGTCGGCCTTTCCGTGGACCAGGCCGTCGACGGCGACATCGCGGTCGACATGATCCGCGAAAACCCTGACAAATACGACCTCGTTCTGATGGACATTCAGATGCCGAACATGAACGGCTACGAAGCGACGACGCAAATCCGCAAATTCTCAGACATTCCGATTGTCGCAATGACGGCCAACGCCTTTGAAGAGGACAAGCAGCACGCCATCGACGTCGGCATGAACGGACATGTCGCAAAGCCCATTGAGATTCCCAAACTTATGGAAATGTTGGGGCGTTTTCTTTGATTGTTTGGCATAATAGGTGCCGGAGGTAATTTTCGTGCGCGGAAAAATTCTTGCGACATTGATAAGAGAGGATGCCCGGGTCTTAAAGTACTATGGATCCGACCCCGAGATGGACAGGCTCGTCGAAAGCCCGTCTCCCGCCCGCCGCCTGTCCGCGTTGGAAAACGGCTACGGCTTGGATTTGCTTGCCTTCGACCGCGACCCCGATGTCAGGCTTCGCGCAATCGCCCGCCTCATAACCGTGCACCGTGTCCTCGAAAATACACCCGCGGTCCGCGATAAACTGACACTGTGCTGCAATGAGCCCGTGGAGGCCATAGCATCCCTGACCGACAGTATTGCGGAAATTTCGATTTCCGATATTTACAGCGGAATTGTCGTTATGAAGAGCAAAAGGTGACGAAAACCGTATCATTTGCGAATCAGAAACGCATTGCTCCTGTTTAATAAAGTAGACAAAAAAAATCGCAGGTATTAAAATCAATTAGCTGAATAAATAATATGTATATCGATTTATCGATTGCTTTCCGGAGGGCAGGATTTGGAAGACGGCAACAAAATCATTGCTGAAGTCTTTGAGGCTATGGACAAGGGCGAGATAGTCCCTTTCTTTCAGCCCAAAGTTGACATACGCGACAATACAATAATCGGCGCCGAGGCGCTTGTCCGCTGGAAGCAGGGCGACAGGTTTGTGGCGCCTTTCGCGTTCCTTCCCCCTCTGGAAGAATCCGGAGATATCTGCAAGCTGGATATGTATATTTTCGAGCGTGTGTGTGAATACCTGAAGCAGTGGGAAGAAGAGGACATCAAGATTCCCACAATCTCCTCAAACTTCTCCATGAAACATCTGCGCAATGAGAATTTTGTCGCGGACCTTGAGGCCATTGCGGATAAGCACGATGTGGACCGCGCGCACTTGGAGATTGAGTTGACGGAGACCGACTCCCCGGATGAGATGAAGCGTCTGGTGGATGTTGTTTTCGAATTGCGCAAAGCGGGCTTCAGAACATCACTGGATGATTTCGGATCCGGATATTCTTCACTCTCTCTTGTAAAAGACGTTAACGTTGATGTTATAAAACTCGACAAATCTCTGTTGTCTTCCTGGGACGACGTCACGAACTTAAGCCAGAAAGACAGAGCGCTCATGAAGCACGTCGTGGGTCTTATCAAGGACATGTCCATGATGTGCCTGACTGAGGGCGTCGAGACCGTGCAGCAGAAAGAATTCCTGCGCTCCATAAATTGTAACTACGTGCAGGGCTACCTCTACGACAAGCCCCTTCCCGAGCCCGAGTTCAGAAAACGCTTGCTTGAAGGACCTTACGACACTCCCGAGGAAGACGCTTCGGCTCCCGCAGAAACTGCCAAATCCGGAGTTTCCGAAGAGCACGAGGATTCTCTGGAAGGCCTTAAGATTCTCCTTGCAGAGGACAACGACATCAACCGCGAGGTCGCCAAGATGATGCTCGAAGGCATGGGTGCGAAGGTTATAGAAGCCACGGACGGTGCGGACGCATTCAACAAGTTCAGACGCTCCTATGAGAATGAGATAAATGCAATCTTAATGGATATACAGATGCCCGTAATGGACGGCTACGACAGCACAGTAGCAATCCGCGGCCTTGACCGTGCGGATGCAAAGACGGTTCCCATCATCGCCATCACGGTAGATGCGTATCGCGAGACCCGTGACGACGCCGAAGCCGTAGGCATGTCAGGCTACGTCACAAAACCATTAGATCCCCACAGATTACTGGCTGTAATCAAGGGGGGGGTAAAAGCAGTTGATAATCCGTAAATATACCGCCGCCGATATAGATTCTTTGAGAGACATCTGGAACGAAGTAGTTCTGGACGGGATTGCGTTTCCGCAGGACAATCCCCTGGGAGAAGATGCGGCGTCTTTTTTTGAATCCCAGACATACACGGGTGTGGCAGACGATAACGGCGATGTTGTGGGCCTTTACATTCTGCATCCCAACAATGTCGGCCGTTGCGGACATATCTGCAACGCCAGCTACGCAGTCAGATCCGATATGCGCGGCAAAGGAATCGGCCGCCTGCTTGTGTCGGATTGTATTGCCCGTGCTCCGGAATTCGGGTTTAAGGTTTTGCAATTTAATGCCGTGGTTGAATCCAACACGGCGGCGCGCAGGCTTTACGAGAGCCTGGGTTTCACGCAGCTTGGCACCATCAAAGGCGGGTTCAGAACCGATTCGGGTTATGTCAATATTTGTCCCTACTATATAGAATTATAATTTTGAGTTTTGGTTTGGCGGTCCGCTGCGGCGGGCCGCTTAAATTTTGCTCTTGACTTTTGAAATTTTCTTTTTGCCGACAAAATTGCCGCCTGTTTGGGGTTAAATAGGCGGCAAAATTGGCGGCAGTCTGATTTGGGTCGGCAAGTTGCACAGACAAAATGTTTGGATTTTGTGGATAGTGCTTTACTGCGGATTCTTGATTTTAAAAAATAAAATTTTGCCATGTTTTTGGGGTGAAAAACCCGGCAAAAAACCTGTCGTTTTGTCGGAGGCAGATTTTTGCCGGAATCTGCCTCACCTTATTTTGCGGGCTCTAAGCCGGAATTATACAAATGAATTACAAAAACTCAATATCTTGTGATTTGCTGTTGACAGAAACACAAGATGTGGTAATCTGATAAAGCGCGAATGAAACTTGAAAGGACAGAATATGAGGCTTGGCGGATTGCAGAAACTGACACTCCTTGATTACCCCGGACATGTGGCCTGTACCGTTTTTACGGTGGGGTGCAACATGAGATGCCCGTTTTGCCACAATGCGTCGCTTGTGACAAGAAACGACGAAGAATTGAAGGAAGAAGAGTTTTTTGATTTCCTCGAAAAGAGAAAGGGACTTCTCGATGGCGTCTGTGTCACCGGCGGCGAGCCGTTGCTGCAGCCTGACATAAAAGATTTCCTCAAAAGGATAAAGTCGATGGGCTTCAAGGTGAAACTTGACACCAACGGCAGTTTTCCGGACAGACTTGAGGAGATTTTGGATGAAGGCCCGGTGGATATGGTCGCGATGGATCTGAAGAACACTTTCGAGAAGTATCCGCAGACCGTTGGGGTCGAAGGTTTTGACTGCGCCGCCATAAAGCGAAGCATTGAACTTATTAAAAACAGCGGAATCGAACATGAGTTCAGAACGACTGTCGTGGGCGGCCTGCACGACCCCGGGGATTTCGGGGAGATGGCAAGGCAGATTGAAGGGAACTATTTCCTGCAGAAGTTTGTCGACTCCGGAGACCTCGTGGGCGATACAAAGTTTGAGGCTCTGTCCGAGACAGATATGAACCGTGCACTTGAAAACGCAAAAAAAATATTACCGCAGACTGAGATTCGCGGCTAAAAGGAGGAGTTATGTACACAATAGTTAAGAGAGACGGCAAGGAAGTCGATTTTGATTTAAGCAAGATTTCCTCGGCGATAGAGAAGGCTTTTATCGCTCAGAACCGTAACTACAACAAGCAGATGATTGACCTGCTTGCGATGAACGCGGTGGCCGACGTCGAGAAGAAGGTTGAGGACGGCAAGGTTGACGTCGAAAGCATTCAGGACTCGGTTGAGGTCACGCTGCAGAGAATGGGTTACGAGGACGTTGCCAAGGCTTACATTCTTTACAGAAATCAGCGCGAAAAAGTCCGCAACATGAATTCCGCTCTCCTCAACTACAAGAACCTGGTCGACAGCTACGTCAAGATCGACGACTGGCGCGTCAAGGAAAACTCCACCGTTACGTATTCCGTCGGAGGCCTCATTCTTTCGAACTCCGGCGCAATCACCGCGAACTACTGGCTTTCCGAGATTTACGACAAGGACATCGCAGACGCACACCGCAACGCGGACATCCACATCCACGACTTGTCGATGCTCACGGGCTATTGCGCAGGGTGGTCTTTGAAACAGCTCATCCAGCAGGGTTTGGGCGGCATCACGGGTAAAATCACATCCGCTCCGCCGAAGCATCTGGCGACACTTTGCAACCAGATGGTTAATTTCCTCGGTATCATGCAAAACGAGTGGGCCGGCGCGCAGGCATTCTCTTCGTTCGATACATACCTGGCATCTTTCGTAAAGGCAGATAATCTTGATTACGAGCAGGTTAAGAAGTGCGTTGAGTCGTTTGTATACGGAGTCAACACACCGAGCCGATGGGGCACGCAGGCGCCTTTTTCAAACATCACTTTGGACTGGACCGTTCCGGCAGACCTCGCAGAGAATAACTGCATCATCGGCGGCAAGGAAGTGGACTTCAAGTACAAGGACTGCCAGAAGGAAATGGATATGGTGAACAAGGCCTTCATCGAGATAATGATTGAGGGCGACGCCAACGGCAGAGGCTTCCAGTATCCTATCCCGACATATTCGATTACGAAGGATTTCGACTGGTCCGACACAGAGAACAACAGACTTCTCTTTGAGATGACATCCAAGTACGGCACACCTTATTTCTCCAACTACATCAACAGTGATATGGAGCCTTCCGATGTCCGTTCGATGTGCTGCAGATTGAGACTCGACCTGCGCGAATTGCGCAAGAAGAGCGGCGGCTTCTTCGGTTCGGGTGAGTCCACCGGTTCCGTCGGCGTTGTAACAATCAACATTCCGAGAATCGCATATCTTGCAACGGACGAAGAGGATTTCTACAAGAGACTCGACCGCATGATGGACATCGCCGCAAGGTCTCTGAAGATTAAGAGAAACACCATCACAAAGCTTTTGAACGAGGGGCTCTATCCTTACACAAAGCACTATCTTGGAACGTTCGAGAATCACTTCTCCACAATCGGTTTGGTCGGCATGAACGAGGCGGGCCTCAATGCAAAGTGGCTGCAGAAGGACCTTACCCACAAGGAAACCCAGGAGTTTGCCAAGGACGTCCTGAATCACATGAGAACAAGGCTTTCGGACTACCAGGAGCAGTACGGCGACCTCTATAACCTCGAGGCGACACCGGCCGAGTCCACCGCATACCGTCTGGCCAAGCACGACAAGAAGAGATACCCGGACATCATCACCGCAAACGACCAATCCGGCGTCTACTACTACACCAACTCCTCGCACCTGCCGGTCGGATACACCGCGGATATTTTCGAGGCACTGGACGTACAGGATCAGTTGCAGACCCTCTACACCTCGGGCACAGTTTTCCACGCCTTCCTCGGTGAAAAACTGCCTGACTGGAAGGCCGCCGCAACCCTCGTGCGCAAGATTGCCGAGAACTACTCGCTGCCTTACTACACGCTCTCGCCGACGTATTCGATCTGCAAGAAGCACGGGTATCTCGCAGGCGAAGTTCACACCTGCCCGCACTGCGGAGAGGTCACAGAATCCTACAGTCGCATCACAGGCTACTACAGACCCATCCAGAACTGGAACGACGGCAAAGCGCAGGAGTTCAAGGACAGACAGGTTTACGACATCGAAAACTCAAACCTTAAAGAAAAAGCCATGCCCGCCGAAGAGACTTTCACGGCAACGGCGCAGGATCTGGGCTTCGACCTTCCCGATTCCCCGATGCTTTTCACAACCCACACCTGCCCGAACTGCAAGATTGTCAAGAATATGCTTGACGAGCAGGGCGTTGAATACAACCTTGTTTATGCCGATGACGACGACACGCTTGCGCGGCAGCTTCAGATAGTAACTGTCCCGACTCTGGTGGTGGGCGATAAGATGATGAGAGGAATCCCCGAGATTCGTAAGTACATAGCACAGCAGGTTTAAGAAATTTTTGTGCCACGAAAAAGCCGGCCGTCAAGGTCGGCTTTTTTCGTGGAAATCGGGTGTAATCCGATGTACCCCGGACAGACGGCAGATTGTAATAAGCCCTTATACCATGCGGCTTTGTAAGGAACGGGGATATTAAAAGGACTGACTCAAAGTCCAATAAAACGGACATAAAATATTCTAAAAGAAACAAAAGTAATATCGCAATATTTAGTACATCTTGTGGCAAATGTGAGACAAAAAACACAAAATGTTGTTTTGTAATATTTCAAAATTTTTGCGCGCAAAATATTGACATTTCAAAAATGAGGGAGTATCTTATGTGTACGTCGGGCAGACGTGGAATAATGGATAGATTGGGTAACCCGCAGCACACCCGCTGCGGGTTATTCTGTTTTTAACATAAAGTTTGCAAATGGAAGGTGGCAAAAATTTTCGCGCGATTTATAGTTAAAGAAAGTAATTTAACGGGGGTATCCGGATATGCTTAAAGAATTTGTCGGAACAGAGAAACTTTCGAAGGAAGAGCTGGACGCAAGGCTTGACGAAGAACGCGGAAAACTTTTTTCGTATCAGATGAAGATTAAGGAAGCAAAACTTCCCGTGATGGTTGTTTTCGAGGGCTGGGGCGCGGCAGGCAAGGGTTCTGTCTTAGGGCGCGTCATCAAGAACATCGATCCGAGGTTTTTCAAGGTGAAGACCACGGCGGAGGCTACGGGCGAGGAGGAGCGTTATCCGTTCCTGTACCGTCACATCAAAGATATTCCCGAGGCGGGCAAGTTTACTTTCTACGATGATTTCTGGATGAAGGATGTTATCGACTCGGATTTGAAACTTGCGGAGTCCGTTAACAAGACCGAAAGGTCCCTGGTGGATAACGGGTATCTCGTGATGAAGTTTTTCTTCCATATCGACAAGCACGAGCAGAAGAAGAGGCTCGAGAAACTATTGGACGACAAGAACACCAAGTGGCGTGTGTCGGACAAGGATCTGTGGGAGAACAAGCACTACGACAAGATGCTCGATGTCTACGATAAGTATCTGAAAGAAACAAATTCACCGACGGCACCGTGGTATATTATCGACGCGAAGGACAAGAAATCCGCCGAGCTCGAAGTCCTGGAATTCCTGAATTCCGGGATTGAGACGGCGCTCAAAAATTCCGCGCTGGCGCGTCCTATTCTGCAAAATGTTTATCCGCTTGTGAAGATGCCGAAATTATCCGAGGTGTCTTTGGACGACAAGACTCTGACGGACGAAGAGTACCACGAGAGACTTGATGAACTGCAGAAGGAACTGTCCGCACTTCACAACAAACTCTACCGCAAGAAGATTCCGGTTATTATCTGCTACGAGGGTTGGGATGCCGCAGGCAAGGGCGGAAACATCAAGAGAATCACGGGAGCTTTGGACCCTCGGGGCTTTGAAGTGCACCCCATCGCTTCGCCGGAGCCGCACGAGAAGGCAAGACACTTCCTATGGAGATTTTGGACAAGACTGCCGAAGACCGGGCACATCGCGATTTTCGACAGGACGTGGTACGGGCGCGTTATGGTCGAGCGCCTGGAGGGCTTCTGCAGCGAGAACGACTGGCAGCGAGCATATAACGAGATTAATGAATTTGAAAAGGAACTTGCCGACTGGGGCGCGGTGGTGATTAAGTTCTGGGTGCAGATAGATAAAGATACCCAATTGGAAAGATTCACCGACAGGCAGAACACTCCGGAGAAGCAATGGAAGATAACCGATGAGGACTGGCGTAACCGCGAGAAGTGGGATCTTTATGAGGGCGCAATCGATGAGATGATCGAGAAGACATCGACCGAGTTCGCACCGTGGCACATTCTGGAGTCGAACGATAAGAAATACGCGAGAATCAAGGCTTTGGAGATTGTGACCGAGGAGATTCGGAAAGCCTGCAAATAAAGCACTTACAAGTTATACAAATGCAAGCAAACAGCGCCTTCGGGCGCTGTTTTTTGGCTATTTTGCCCAAGGCACGAAAAGGGTGCCCGTGTTAAAATATAAACAGATATTTTATACTTATTTTCGCTTTTTGCAAACGGTTTTTCGATTTTTGTGAGGTAATTTATGGGTTACAGTGCAGGAGACGTTATTATTTACGGAAACAAAGGGGTATGCAGGATTGACGAGATCAAATCCATGAGTTTTGCGAGGGAGGAGCCTAAGGAGTACTATCTGATTTCTCCCATGTTTACGAGAAGTTCTCTCGTTATGTATGTGCCGCTCGACAACGAATTGCAGTGCGCGGAAATTAAGCCGGTCCTGAGCCGCGACGAGGCGATGGCTCTGATTGAGAGCCTTCCTTTTAACAACTGCGACTGGGTTGAGGACAGGAACGAGAGAAAGGAAAAGTTTGCAACTATCCTGAACTCGGGAAGCCGCGAGGAGATTGCGGGTTTGATTCATCTGATTAACAAGCAGAGAGCCGCTTTGACCGAGGCGGGCAAGAAACTTAACGCCCAGGACGCCCGCGCCCTGGATGAGGCTGTCACGAGAATAAACAACGAGCTGGCAATTGCATTGGATGTTGAACCTTCCGATGTCAGCGACATTATCCGTGACAAGACGGGAATCAATTTGTCCGCTTGACAGATATCGGGCGCAGTGGTTTAATAACTGCAAGTTTTTCGAAAGGACGCACAAAGTGAATCGTTATTCTTACTTTTACGCATATAACTATTACTACTTTAGCAGCGATGCCGAAGCGATTTGTGCGTACCAAAGATAAGCGAATTTTTTAAGTTACAAATGACACGCCGCACGAATCGCATCGGGCGGCGTTTTTGTTTGTCTAAAGATCCAAGGAGGACATTTTTATGATCGCAGTACTGAAGAACACGGCAACGAAGGACGAAATTTCGAATCTTGTCACATGGTTCGAATCCCAGGGCCTCAAGGTCAACGAATCCCGGGGTGAATATTGCACCGTTTTGGGACTTGTCGGCGACACAACGAGAATCGACACGGACATGTTGGAGGGTTTGGAAATCGTCGAGAGTGTCACGAGAATTTCAGAGCCCTTCAAGAAGGCCAACAGGAAGTTCCACCCGGAAGATACGGTTGTAGACTGCGGCGGCGTCAAGATCGGCGGCGGGCATTTCGCGGTTATGGCGGGCCCTTGCTCTGTTGAAACCCGCGAACAGATTGTTGAAACCGCCAAGGCCGTCAAGGCCGCGGGCGCTACGATGTTGAGAGGAGGCGCGTTTAAGCCGAGAACTTCGCCCTACGATTTCCAGGGCCTCAAGGAAGAAGGCATAAAGCTTTTGTTAGAGGCCAAGGAAGCGACGGGCCTGCCGATTGTAACCGAAATCATGAACTCCGAGCATCTGCCGCTGTTCGAGGATATCGACGTCATCCAGGTCGGCGCGCGCAACATGCAGAATTTCGAACTCCTGAAGGCTCTGGGCCGCACAAATAAGCCTATCTTGCTCAAGAGAGGTCTGGCCGCAACCATGAAGGAACTTCTGATGAGTGCCGAGTACATAATGTCCGAGGGCAATCCAAACGTTATTCTGTGTGAAAGAGGCATCCGCACATACGAGACCTACACGAGAAACACGTTCGACCTGTCCGCAATCCCGATGCTTAAAGAGCTGACCCACCTGCCGATAGTTGCAGATCCTTCGCACGCCACCGGCCGCGCGTCTCTGATCAAGCCCATGGCGATGGCCGCAACGGCCGCAGGTGCCGATGGCCTTGAGATTGAAGTTCACCCGAATCCGAGCAAGGCGTGGTCCGACGGCGCGCAGTCTCTGACCTTCGCGCAGTTTGAGGAAGTCAACAAAGCGGTGGAAAAAGTTCGCGGAATACTTTAAATTATTATAAATATTTAAGAGAGAAGAACACCTATGGACAATATCACGGTGGGAGCGGTGGGCTTAGGCCTTATCGGAGCATCCTTCGCAAAGGGATACAAAACCCGGTGCCCCTGCGCAAAAGTATACGGTGCCAACCGCACGCGCTCGGTGCTCGAAAAAGCTATCTTTGAAGGCAGCATAGATGCCGAGCTTGACGCCGGTACTTTAAAAGAGTGCGACATCGTTATAATCAGCATCTACGAAGAAGCGGCAATCGAATATGTGAGAGACAATAAAGATAATTTCAAAAAGGGTGCCGTTGTCGTGGATGCCTGCGGGGTCAAGCGCAGAATCTGCAAAGAGTGTTTTGAAATAGCAAGGCAAAACGATTTTGTTTTCGTCGGGGGACACCCGATGGCAGGTACTCAGTTCTCGGGGTACGATAATTCAAGAGCCGATATGTTCGAAGGTGCCCCGATGATATTGATTGCCGACGACACAGAGCATGCGTCCGAGGATTTAAGGCGGGCGGCGACATTGCTTGAGCCTTTGGGATTCGACCACTTCAGATACACCGACCCCGACACTCACGATAAGATGATTGCCTACACCTCGCAGACCGCGCATGTTCTCGCAAGCGCATATGTGGCTTCTGCTCCCACTGAGGATCTCGAGGGCTTTTGCGGGGGCGCTTTTCGAGACATGACAAGGGTTGCTTTCTTGAACGCGGGTATGTGGACGGAGTTGTTCGACGACAACAGGGAATACCTGTCGGAAAGTCTCGGCGAGGTAATCTCCAACCTGATTGAGTTCAAGGATGCGCTCGACGCGAAGGACAACGACAAAATTTACAAGATGCTTGAAGAGTCAAGCGCCAAAAAGGAGCGGATATGAATACAGTTACCGTAAACGCGTCGCGCAGATATGAGGTCCTCACGGGAGCCGGACTCCTTGCAAAGACAGGTGAACTTATAAAGGAGTGCGTTCCCGGCGCGACTAAGGTTCTGGTTGTATCCGACACAAATGTGGTGCCTTTATATATGGATAAGGTCCGTGCCTCTGTCGAGGCCGCGGGCCTGTCTTTTTTTGAATATGTTTTTGCGGCCGGCGAGCAGTCGAAAACCATAGACTCCATCGCGGGCATGTGGGATGTGATGGCAAAAGAAGGCTTCACCCGAAGTGATTGTGTCGCAGGCTTGGGAGGCGGCGTCGTCGGCGACATGGCAGGGTTTGCCGCGGCAACGTTTCTGAGGGGAATCGCGATTGTGCAGATTCCCACATCGCTTTTGGCGCAGGTAGACGCATCGGTCGGAGGCAAGACCGGAATCGATCTGCCGAAGGGCAAGAACCTGGTCGGGGCCTTCCATCAGCCTTCAATTGTAATTGAGGACACGGAGTGCTTAAAGACCCTGTCGCCCGAGCGCTTCACCGAGGGCATGGCCGAGGTTATCAAATACGCTTTCATAATGGATCTGCCGCTTTACGATATACTTAAAAATATCGCGGACGAGGGCCGGTCCGAAGACCTTCAAAACGACGCGGATAAGATTGAGGACATCGTCTGCAGGTGCGTCGCCGACAAGGCGGAAGTGATTGAGAAGGATGAGAAAGAAGGAGGCCTGCGCCAGATTTTAAACTACGGGCACACCGTCGGGCACGTAATCGAGCGCAACAGCAATTTCTCGCTGTCGCACGGTGTGTGTGTTGCCAAGGGCATGGGAATTATCCACGAAAGCATGGAAGCCCAGGGACTTTTGGAACATGATGAGAGAGAAAAAATGGACAGCCTGATAGAAGCCTTCGGGCTTCCGACAGAAGACCCCATCACTCCGCAGGAGGCGTTGGACGGAGCGATGAACGACAAGAAAAAACGCGGCGATACGATAACGGTCATAACGGTCAGCAAGATAGGTAAGGCCGATATCCGTAAGATGAGTTCGGAAGAGTATCTGAACTTCATCAGAAAGTGAGGAAAAATTGCTTATATCGTGCAAGGACAAAACAATAAATCTTGAATTGGAAGCGCCGCCTTCAAAATCGGTGTGGCACCGCGAACTGATAGTCGGGTTCCTCTCGGGCACTTTATTCGAAAAAGATTTGGACCCCGAAGAGGGAGACAGTGTCGACATCAGAGCGACCAAGGCGTGCCTTAAGGCTTTATACACATCCAAAGAAGACACGATTGTTCTGCCCTGCGCGGAGAGCGGTTCGACTTTAAGATTCATGATTCCCGTGGCCCTTGTCTATTTGGGACTTGCAGACAAATCCAATACCAAAAAACTTGAATTTACAACGGCGGGACGCCTCATAGAACGCCCTCTGGACGACCTCGAAAAGTGTCTTGAACCGTTCGGGGTAAAGTTTACAAAGATAACGGATGAGAACAGAATAATCGTTGAGGGAAGGCTTACCGCCGGCGACTACGTAATAGACGGGTCGGTGTCATCGCAATATATTTCGGGCCTCCTGATGGCTCTGTCCGCAATTCCGGACGAGGTGTCGACGGTGCTGGTCACAGGCAACATCGCATCGGTCCACTACATCAATCTGACGGTTGCGGTGCTTTCAAAATACGGCTGCTACGTCGAGCGTAAAGACAATGTGTTTATAATTCCCGAAGAACGCGACAACGAAGAACTGTCCGGGTTTGTTTCAAAGGTTGAGGGCGACTGGAGCAACGGCGCGTTTTTGCTGGCACTGGGCGCTCTCCTTTCGGACGGAAGCGTTAAGGTAAAGGGCTTAAATCCCATTTCGGTGCAGGGCGACCGCGACATCATCGAGCACCTGGAAACTCTCGGAATTGAATACACGAGAGAACTTTCCGGCGACATAACCGTGAAAGGGCAGGTCGGAAAACAAAAAATCGAGACAGCTGTTTTCGACATGACGCACACGCCCGACATTGCCCCGTATGTGAGTGTCCTGGGAATGTTTTTCGCGAAGAAAACGACTCTTAACGGAATCTCGCGCCTTAGGATAAAGGAGTCCGACCGCGCGCAGGCGATAAAGGACGATCTGGAAAAAGCAGGGGCGAAGGTAACGGCGGAAGAAGACAAGATGGTGATAGAATCGCCCGACGGGAACTTCCCGCAGGAGATAAAACTGTCGTCCTATAACGACCACAGAATGGCCATGACCGCAATCCTGATTGCGGCCGGGACAGGCGCTGTCGTTGACGTCGACGACATAGAGTGCCTTTCAAAATCCTACCCGGCCTTCATTGATGTTGTGAAGAAGGAGTTTGCCGTATGAGCATGGACAGCGTTTATAAGGGCGATACGCTCGAACTCATGATCTACGGCCAGTCTCACAGCGAGACCATAGGCGTATACATAAAAGGCCTGCCTGAGGGCATCATCCCGGATAAAGAGTTCACAAAGGAATTCATGGCGCGCCGCGCCCCGGGCAAAAACGCGTGGTCGACCCCGAGAAAGGAACCCGATCTTGTAAATTTCGAAAACATAAACGACGTTCTTCACGGCTACATCGTAAACACCAACACGAAGCCGAAGGACTACGAGTCCATAATGAACTGCCCGCGCCCCGCACACGCGGACCTTACCGCGCGCTATCTCTACGGCGACGAGGCGGCGAAATCCGGCGGCGGAATTTTCTCCGGCCGCATGACAGCCCCGCTTTGCATCGCAGGGTCCGTGGCGTTGTCGGAACTTAAAAAAAGAGGGATAGAAATCTATGCGCACTTAAAATCCGTGGCGGGGCAAAAGGATGAATCTTATTTCGACTATTGGCCACGCGACGAAGAATTCAAAACAAAAATTTCCGAAGTTTCGAAAAAAGATTTCCCCGCAATTTCAGATACGGCGGCGCAAGAAATGCAGGAAGCGATCGCAGAAGCCGGATCCCGCGGCGATTCCGTCGGAGGCGTTGTCGAGTGCGTGATATACGGGATGCCCAAAGGCATCGGAGGTCCGCTCTTTTACGGAATCGAGGGCAAGATTTCGCAGATTGTTTTCGCGATTCCGGCGGTCAAGGGAATAGAGTTCGGCAGAGGCTTTGAGTCGGCCGATTTTACAGGCTCGATAAATAACGATCCGTTCTTCTTCGACGGCGACCGGGTTAAAATCAAAACCAACAACTGCGGCGGAATCTTAGGCGGAATTTCAGTCGGAGGCGATTGCGCGGAGATTGTTTTCGACTGCGCGTTTAAGCCCACGCCTTCAATCTCTTTGCCGCAGAAGACAGTGAACCTCAAAGAGGGAACTGACACCACAATAGAAATCAAAGGTCGTCACGACCCCTGTGTCGCGCCCCGCGCGGTGCCGGTTGTGGAGGCCGCGGCGGCAATAGCCATCTACGACATGATTCTTTCTAAGGAGGCTCAAAATGGATAAGGACATCAAGGACCTGCGTGGCCGGATCGACGCGGTGGACCGGCAGATTTTAAATCTGTTCGAGCAGAGAATTGCGATAAGCAGGCAGATCGGAAACTACAAAAAGGCTAATGGGAAAGACGTTTTCGACCCGGAGCGCGAGGATGCAAAACTCGACAAAATCTACGCCGAGGCCGGGCACGAGAGCAAGCCCTATGTAAGAAGCCTCTTCCGGGAACTTTTCGATGCGTCGAAAACGCATCAGAGCAAGCCTTCCTTCGGTGTCTTGGGCCAAAGCCTTCCGCACACGTACTCGCCCGAGATTCACAATCTGATGGCTCCGGAATATTCGTATTCCGTAATCGAGAGGCAGCCTGAGGAGTTGGACGAACTTTTCGCCTCAAAGGTTTTCGGCGGCTTTAACGTGACCATCCCCTACAAGAAGGAAGCCTGCAAAAGATGCGATGTTTTGGACGGCCCTTCGAAGGAGACCGGGAGCGTCAATACCGTTGTCTTCAAGGACGGCAAAACCTACGGCTACAACACGGACTACTACGGTTTTATGTATATGCTTAGGCGCGCAGGGACCGACCCGAAGGGTAAGAAGGTCCTGATATTGGGCACCGGCGGCGCGGCGTCCGCGGTCCTGTACGCGCTTAAAACCCTCGGGGCCGGAGAGATCAGATCCTGCGATTTGGACACCGAAATCAACTACTCCAACGTGTACGACCTGTGCTCCGACTCGCGGATACTTGTCAACTGCACGCCCGTCGGGATGTACCCGAAGGTCGACGCCGAACTTTTGGATTTGGATAAGTTCCCGGATTTGGAAGCTTGCCTTGATGTTGTCTACAACCCTTCGCGCACAAAGTTTTTGCAGTCGGCGCAGTCCCGCGGCCTTAAGACCGCAGGGGGCCTTGCGATGTTGGTCGCGCAGGCGTGGAAGTCGAGCAGATATTTTGTCGGGGACTTGGAAGGTGCCGCGCAGATCGACGAAAAGGCCGAAGAGAATATTGAGAGCGTCATAAAAACTCTCGAAAACCGCATGCGCAACATCACTCTCATCGGAATGCCAGGGTGCGGAAAAACAATTCTCGCGAGGGAGCTTGCGCGCGTCACGGGCAGAGACCTGGTCGACCTCGACGCTGCGTTCCTGGAAAAATACGGAATCACTTCCTCGGATTCAATCAGGGAAGAGGGCGAAGAAGCCTTCCGCGCAAAAGAGAGCGAGGTTGCCGCGGAGTACTTATCGAAGAGCAATCTCGTGATATCCTGCGGCGGCGGAATCGTAACGCAGGAGAGGAATTTCTTCTACATAAGATGCAACTCGAACGTCTTCTATTTAAACCGCCCTTTGGAAACTCTTTCCATGAAAAACCGTCCGCTGTCCTCGACGCACGGGGTCGAAAAACTCTTCTCCGAGCGTAAAGAAAAATATGAGATGCTTGCGGACTACACCCTCACGTTCGACAGATTTGAGGTCAAGCAGGACTTCCTGGACGCCGCAACCCAAGAGATTTTAAAAGACTTATCTTAAGGAATAACGCAATGAAAATTCTTGTTTTAAACGGACCGAATCTTAACATGCTAGGCATCAGGGAACCCGGAATCTACGGGACCGAGACATACGACACCCTCATTGAGAAAATAAAGAAACACGCCGAAGAGAAGAATGTCGAGGTTGTCTGCAAACAGTCCAACCACGAAGGCGACCTGGTCGACTGGATTCAGGAAGCCTTCTTCGACAAAACCGACGGCATCGTGATAAACCCGGGCGCCTATACGCACACCTCGGTCGCGATCCTCGATGCTGTCAAAGCCGTAAAAATTCCGACAGTCGAGATTCACATTTCCAAAGTCGAAGAGCGCGAGGATTTCCGCCAAATCTCCTATATCTCGCTGGCCGCCGCGAAAACCATCACCGGCAAAGGCACGGACGGTTACATCGAAGCGATGGATTTCCTGATAGACGGACAAAATTAAAAATTTTTCGCGCTGTCACCTCAAAGTCACTTCGCGTAGGTAAGATTAACCTGTAAAACAATTACAGGGGGCGCAGCAAGTCCATGAATATCTTACATACAATCGCAATCCGTGACCTGAAGCAAAACAGGAAGAGATCCGTTGCGACATTCATCGCAGTCATAGCGACGGTGATGATTATAACTTTCGTTTTGGTCGGCTACGGCAGCATCCTTTACAGCGACGAATTTGAGGAGAGGCGCGGGTCGAATTTTCACATCTCTTTCTATCAGCTGACTGCGGCCGAGATTGAGGAAATCGTGTCGGATGAAGCGGTTAAAACCTACTTTGTCACTGAGGAAACAGGCTTTGCGAAACTGCCCGAGGATTCTGTGCCTTATTATTACAGACCGTATGTCTGTGTAACCGCAATGACCGAAGATGCGATGGAATACGATCTGATTGAAATGGAAGAGGGGCGCTATCCCCAAAACGATTCCGAGATAATTATCCCTTCCGACCTGACTCTTTACGGCGAAAATATTTTTAGTACGGGCGATAACGTGAGTTTTGAGTTGGGAGTGCGTGTTTTGTGGCATGACGGCCGGCTTTATATTCTGGATAATACGTATAGGTATATAGATGAATACGAGTATGACAAGAAAACAGATACCGACGAACTCGTAAGGGAAGAATTTGTTCCCGGGGACACAAAAGAGTACACGATTGTCGGAACATACAGACCGATAGATAACCACAGCGATTACGATAAATATCTTGTGGATTTGTATTCTGCGGGATATCTGTTCCTTACAAATTGGGACGGGCAGATGCAAAGCGAGCATAGATACAATCTTTATGTCACCTATACGAATGCCGCTTTGAAAGACTACGTACGCACAACAGGAAGACTTGTCGGGTATGAGAATTTCACATGGGAAAACGAAGATGAGGAACTTGCAAATGCTGCCAAAAAAGGCCTTGTGAAATACTATTTCGGGTTGCACCAGTCGTTGGCTGCAAGTGACGCGGATTATCTGACGGATTTAAGCGATACCACGGTAAGCGCGATTGAGAACCTTCTTTTGAACTGGGCTCCCGCAATTGTCATGGCAGGATACTTTATGCTTTTCGCATCGTTTTGCATCAGTTCGTGTTTTGAGGTGTCGATGCACGACAAGATTAAACTCTACGGTCTCTACCGTTCGGTGGGCGCGACCGACAGGCAGATCAGAAAGAGCGTAAGGTTTGAGATTCTGATACTTGGGATTCTGGCAATTCCCGTCGGACTTGCTTTGGGCCTGCTTCTGGCTTACGCGGTAATTTCGGCTATGGACGGGACGGGGAGCGATCTTTTCGAGGTCGGGTATTACCGGTTCAATGTCAGTCCCCGTGTAATTCTTTGCGTGATTCTCGTGTCTTTGTTTACGCTTTTCCTGTCTTCCGGCGAGGCATGCAGAAGCGCGCTCAAAATAGGGCCTCACGAAGCAACGGTCGGGTACCTCGGGGACAATACAAAGGTTAAGAAACTGAAGTGCCCGAAGTGGATTTCAGAGTTGTTCGGAATCGGAGGGGAGCTTGCCTACAAGAACGTCAGAAGAAATTCCGGAAAGTATCTGGCAATACGTATCGCATTCCTTGTTTGCACCGTTGCGGTTATCGCGGTTTCCTATCTGGGACAGTTTTCCGAATTGCTTGTCGGTGAGGAATATCCGTCCGATGCCTGGAACCTCGATGTGGTGGTCAATGTTGACTATGACGAATACGGCGGCATGAATAATTTCCGCGCAAATTTCGATGTTGACGATTTTGACGCCTTTTTGGAAATCGCCGAAAGCACTGAGAAATACAACCCCGACGGAATCAACATAATCAGATGTAGTGCTGCGTGGCGCAATTCACCGATTAATCTCAATTACACCGATGTGTATTACGACAGAGTTATAAGGCAAAAGGAAATCGACGGTGAGGATGCCGAATACGAGCCTCGGGTATGTGCTGTTGATGCCGATACGTACAGAACCTATGTCGAAAGCCTTGGGCTTGATTACGAAGACGCGAAAGACAAAATAATTCTCTTTAATTACGCATATCTGTTAAATCGATTTTTCATGTATGAGAAAACTCCTATTTTGGACGCAAATGTCGGAGATGAACTGATATTCAGCGACAGGGACGGGAACGAGAAAGCCCGTTTGGAAATATGCGCCATAACAGGCGGAGATGATATTCCCGATTTCGCGGATCATGTGGATATCATCATGAGCATCGACTACATGAGAGAACTTGTGGAAGCAAAAGCATTTGATATTGTATCCGTTACGGAAAATCTTATGGCAACCGAAGACCCGGACGCTGTTGAAAGACTTATCCGCGATAACATGGGTGATTCTGTCGATACGATCAATGTCGATAATTTGATGGAAGAATATAACCGGCATGTTTTGGTTATGAAGCTGGTTGTTTACGCTTTCGTTGCTGCGATTGCAATTCTCGGCCTTTCCAATGTCTTTAACAACGTCACGGTCTCCATGGAACAGCGCGCGCCCGAATTCGCCTCGATGAAATCCATCGGCATGACAAACAAAGAGTTCAGGAAAATGATTTTCCTTGAAAGCGCTTTCATCACCCTGAAATCCGTAATCATCGGAACAATCATAGGCTCGCTGTTTACTGTCGGAATCTGGTTCTTTATGGTGTATTTGTCCGTGTTAACAAAATACGTTTACCCCTGGCAGGCAGTGCTCATAATCCTTGCCGCGGCATTTGCGATAGTTTATCTGATAATGCTCTACATGCTCTCCCGTATAAACAAGCGCAACATCATCGATACCGTAAGGCAAAGCAACGTCTGATAAACCGTCCGACTAAACTTAAAGGATTAACGCAAAACCGTCGAGTTAAACTTGACGGTTTTAAGAGGAGGGAACAGCCATGGCAGATCTGATAAGTGTTTTGCAGGACATAATTTTGGAGAATCAGGCTCTGTTGGGAGCCCGTGAATACTGGCCCCGCGCGATGGAGGTTGAGAGGATTCCCGGCAAGGCGACCGTCATAACCGGAATCAGAAGGTGCGGCAAAAGCGTCTACGGGAAACTTTACATCGACCGGCTGCTAAAGTCGGGCGTGCCGCGCGAGAATATCTGCGAGATAGATTTTTCGGACGACAGACTGCTTGATTTAAGAACCGGGTCGCCCGATGTCGTGACACAGGCTTACTACGGCCTGTATCCGGATAAGACCGAAGAAAAGGTGTGGTTCTTCTTCGATGAGATTCAGTATCTTAACAACTGGGCTCTTTTCGCGAACAGACTTCAGAATACGAGAACTTGCGAACTTAACATAACCGGGTCTTCGGCAAAACTGCTCGTATGGGAAATCGCCACGGAATTCGGCGGCAGGAGTCTGTCGTGGGAGCTTTTCCCTTTCTCTTTCCGCGAGTTCCTTGAGACAAAGGAAGAGGGTAGGAAAATTCTCGGGGCAAAAAAATAACAAATGACATGTCGCTTAAATGCGTGAAATACCTTGAGGAATATTTCGATTGTGGGGGCTTCCCCGAATCCCTGCTGATTACCGACTCTTCGACAAGAACGAGGTACCTCCAGAATCTTGCGGAGACGGTTGTGTTCAGGGACGTGATACGCAGATACGATTTGCCGAATCCCGAGGCTGTCTGGCGGCAGATGCATCTGCTCTTAGGGCTTATGGCATCCCCGATGTCCTACGCGAAGCTCCGCAAAAGACTTCAGGGCGAGCAGTACCGTGTTTCCCCGGAAATGGTAAAAGACGTCACGGGATATTTCGCGGACGCATATCTCATATACGAGGTAGAAATATTCAGTCTCAACATCTCGGTCCGGAGGACCAACCCCAAAAAGGTATACTGCGCCGACCACAGGCTCGCCCTGTCCATGTCCGGCATCCTCACGCACGATGTCGGCAAAAGTCTCGAAAACATAATCTTCCTGCACCTGCGCAGAAAGACAGACCGCGTGTTTTACGCAAAGACAAAAGAAGGCTACGAAGTCGATTTCGTAACCCTTCCCATGGGCGCGTCTTTGGACGACGTAACGGAACTCGAACTCGTGCAGGTGTGTGTCGACTACGAAGACGAAGTTACACAGAAAAGGGAATTGCGCGCTTTGGTGTCGGCCATGGGCGAATACGGCAAAAACGAGTCCGTGATTGTCACGCAAAACACCGAAGACGAGATTCAAACCGAGGCGGGAACAATAAAGGTTGTGCCTGCGTGGAAATATCTTCTCGAAGACTGATACGTGATAGAATATTCAAAATCCCGAAAGCGAGGTTTTCATATGGACAAAACATTCATTAAAGGCATGGACGTCTCAACCCTGTTGGAGGAAGAGGCGTGCGGCGCAAAATATTTCGATGAGGGAAAGCAGGGCGATTTGCTTGAGATTTTAAAAAAGTACGGAACGAATTCCGTGCGCCTGCGTCTTTGGAACGACCCGTACAGCGAGGGCGACCGCACACCGTACGGCGCAGGTACCAACGATTTGGAAAAGACGATAATTCTCGCCAAAAGAGCCAAAGCTCTCGGCATGAGCATTCTCCTCGATTTCCACTACTCGGATTTCTGGGCCGACCCCGGCAAGCAGATTGTCCCGAAGGCATGGAAAAATCTGGACGAAGAAGGCCTTGCAAAAGCAGTTTTCGACTTCACAAAAGAATCCATTGAAGCAATGGCAAAAGAGGGCGTCACGCCTGATATGGTGCAGGTCGGAAACGAGATAACAAACGGGCTCCTCTGGCCCACCGGAAAGAAACCCAATTTCGATAACATCGCAAGATACGTAAGCGCGGGTATCCGGGCGGTTAAAGAGGCGGCACCTGACGCCGAGATTATGATTCACCTCGACAACGGCGGCTTCAACGAAATGTACGTCGAGTGGTTCGACAACTACATAAAGCGCGGCGAAGATTTCGACATCATAGGCATGTCCTACTACCCCTTCTGGCACGGCACTTTGGATCAGCTCGATTTCAACATGCACGACATGGCGAAGCGCTACGGAAAAGAGATTGTAATAGCCGAAGTTTCCATGGGTTTCTCGATGGAAGACTACAGACGCTACGAGGGACCTGATGCGGAGAACCTCATGGGCATGGCAACGCGCCCCGATCTGTGCGAGAATTTAGAATACTCAATGACCCCGCAGGGCCAGGCGGACTTCATGCAGGATGTCATGACAAGAATCACGAAAGTTAGCGGCGGCCGCGGCTTCTACTACTGGGAACCCGGCTGGGTTCCGGTCCCCGGCTGCGGTTGGGCCACCCCCGCGGCCCTCGCCTTCACAGGCGAGAAAGGCCCCGGCGGCAACGAGTGGGCCAACCAGGCACTCTTCGACTACGAAGGCAATGCCCTTCCGGCACTGAAGACCATAAGAGATTTCTAATATTTATATTCATCGAAAACAAAAGCCTCCCGCACCCTTTTTTCATGCTTGGTAGGCAGATAGTCAGTAAAACACACTTCGCAATCTGTCACCGTCAGATTGTCTTATGTAAAGTTCGATGAACATGGAAGTCAACATAAAACTTTGGGCCGAAACGGAAAAAGTCTTATGTAAAGTTCTATGAACATGGAAGCAAACATAAGACTTTGGACTGAAACAGCAAAAGTCTTATGTAAAGCTCGATGAACATGGAAGTCAACATAAAACTTTGAGCCAAGTATATGTAAAGCCATATGTCATCGAAGTTGGTCTACGACTTTTGAGACGGAAAATGAGCGCAAACCAAACAGGGCTTTTTTTATTAATCGATTATAGTCCAATCAGAATTCCTGATTGTAGAATTCGAAATCGTCAATGGTGCCCCAGCCTTTGGCCGCGCATGTTACGGACATGCCGATTATAACTTCGTCGCCTTCGTTTACGGGGATGTCCGTGATGGTTGCGGTCTGCCACTGAACCCACCCTGCGAGGGTGATGTTGTCGGATTGGTAGACCTCGCCGTTTACCTTGACGTAGAGGTAAATCTGAGCATCATCTCCGACGTCACCGCCCTGGATGTTGGCAACGGCTGTGTAGTGGCCGGAGTTAAAACCTTCGAGGGTTTGCTCCACTGTGAAGGATATGTTGTTTTCGCTCCAGAAGTGGAAGGATTTTTCTCCGCTCAGAGCGTCCGCCGCTTTGGTCTGAATGTCTGTTGCCGCTGTGTCGGATGAGATCCACATGGAGGTGTCTTCGTCCTCAAAGCCGGGGTTTTGTACCCAGTTGATGTTCGCGACCTTGACGTTTGCGACAATTTCCGTGCCGTCTTCGGTTGTGCCCGTAACTGTGTAGTTGCCCGCGGTGAAGACATCGATTGCCGCGATGTCTTCCTCGTTCCAGGTGACCTTCGCCCCGTCGGTGCAGTCGGGGTCGTTGTAGTAGGCAGTGACTGTGTCGGGCATCTGAAGTTCTTCGCCAATGGGGCTTTCGATGCTGACTTCACCGTATTCGAGAACTTTCAGTTCGGATGTCGCACCGTAGTTGACGTACTTGAAAACGTTGAGGGAAGGCAGGGCTTTGCCGTCGAACCCGAAAAGCGCCTGGTTGTCCCACGAGCAGCCGCCGTAGTACTGCCCCGCGTCCTGCGGGTCGTAGGAGGCAGAGTAGGACGACGCCCATCCGGAGCCGTATTCTTCCCAGATTGTTTTATTTGTGTCGTAGTCTGAGCCCACCGGAACCCACGCAGGCTCCCAGTAGAAAACGCCCAGAGACCCGGCATCGGATGCGTATGCGATTACATCTCGAAGCATTTTTGCCTGGCCTTCTACTGTGGCGGGGTAGCCTTCGATGCAGTCTCCCGCGCTTACGCTGTTGCCGAAGCCGTCACCGTCGTCTTCGGTGAAGAGGTAGGCCGTCTCAACGACGCAGGTATCGTGGTTGTAGGTGGATTTAATTTGTGTCAGGACATCTCTCATGTTTTCGAGCGTCCCGTGCCAGTAAGGATAGTAGGATACACCGAAAACGTCGTAGTCGATGTTGTAGTCCGAAAGGTTTTGCGCGCAGCCCATTATGGAATCGACAGCGTCAATCTGAGTGTAGTGGACAATAATTTTTATGTCGGGGTCTACCTGCCGCACGGCTTTGGACGCGCTGTCCAAAAGGGACATTATGTCGCCCAAGTCGTATTCACTTGAAAGGCCGTTGTTTATTTCGTTTCCGATCTGAACCATGCCGACATCTGCGCCTGCGGCGATTATGGAATTCAGGGATTCTACGGTGTAGTCGGAGAGGAGTTGCTGCTTTTCTTCGACGGATTTTCTGCGCCAGTCCTTAGGGGCGTACTGTTTGTTCGGGTCGGCCCAGAAATCGGAGTAGTGGAAGTCGACCAAAAGTTTCATGCCGTAGGAGGCGGCGCGTTTGCCGATTATGCCGGCCTTTTCAACGTCGCAGTTGCCTCCGCCGTAGCCGTTGCCGTCCTCGTCGTACGGGTCGTTCCAGACTCTGACGCGGACATAGTTGACGCCCGCGTCGGCGAGGATTTTGAAGAGGTCTTCTTCGTTTCCGTCCTCATCGTAGTATTTAACTCCGCTTTCTTCTTCTGCGATTACGGATGAGATGTCTACGCCCTTTATGAAGTCGTCGGAGATGCCGTCAACTTTTTTGACGAAAATGTCTGTTTCCTCTTCTTGTGTGGGAAGGTCTGCCTCGTATATTGTTTCTTCGGCGGCTGTCTCTTCAGTCTGAGATTTTTCCGGCTCACCGGTGTTTTGAGCGCACCCTGCAAAGAGGGAGAGAGTGAGCGCTAAGGCTATTAAGAGTGATGTGAATTTTTTCATTTTATGTTCCTTTCGGCATTCGAATCTTTTTTATTATAATCGGTCAAAATTTTGTTGTGTTATTTTTTCAAAAGTAATAAAATTTTTTATGAGACATAATCTTACCGGGGGGCAGAATGAACGACGAACTTAAAGACATCGTCTATGCGGATTTATTTAGATATACGGGAAACACCCGCAGGTACAAGAATATCTATGCCTGCTATCTCGAAGAGCGCATGTCCTCCCCGGAGTTCAGTTATATATCCACAATGCGCCGCACCCGTTACTACTACGACCAGATGGAGAAGTACGACGGGTTCAAGAAGAAACTTTACACGTTAAAGTTCAAGGTGACGAATTTCAGACTTGACCGCTTAAGCCGCAAGTACCACTTCCAGATTCCTTATGACACGAACATCGGCAAAGGCTTTTATCTTGCCCACTTCGGAAGGGTTATTATCCACCCGAAGAGTGTTATCGGACATAACGTAAACGTGTCCACGGGAGTTGTTATCGGTACGCAGTTCAGAGGCAAGAGGAAGGGGTCGCCTCACATCGGCAACTATGTCTGGATCGGCGCGAACGCGATTATAGTCGGCAACATCAATATTGGGAATAACGTGCTCATCGCTCCCGGCGCGTATGTTAATTTCGACGTTCCGGACGGCTCGATTGTTATCGGCAATCCCGGCCTTATCAGAAGATCGCCGGGTGCAACACTCAACTACATCAACAACACGATCCTGTTCGACGAGTACAATGTTCGTTCGGACGGAGTCAAGCAATGGTAACAAAAGAGTTTTTTATCCAAAACCGCAGGGAATTTGAAGAATTAATGCCGGCAGGGTCGGTATGTTTTTTGTTCGCAGGGGAGACCAAACTGCAGTCCCTCGAGGAAGAATACAGATTTTTCGCAGACGTCAATTTCTACTATCTTACAGGCATCACCGACGCCGGAATCACTTTGGTTATAGACAAGACCGGGGATTCTGTCGAGGAGACTCTTTTCGCGCCGGAGAAGGACGCTCTGATAGAACGCTGGCACGGCAGAAGAAAGACCTTCGATGAGTTAAAGGCGATTTCGGGGATTGAGTCAGTTGAGCCCGACGAGAAGTTCGATGAGTATATGCTTGAACTTGCGGGGAAAGGGTGTCCTTCAGGGTTCGACCTGACCTCGGTTATGGAAGGGCCTTCGAAGTTCTCGAAAAACTTCCGCGGGGAGATTTTCGACATAAGTAAAATTCTTACCCCCATGCGAAAAATAAAGAAGCCCGAGGAGATTGCATGCATAAAGGAAGCCTGCAGAATCACGGAAGAGGCTTTGGCGGAGTTTAAGAAAGTGATTGCGCCGGGCAAGTCCGAGTACGAACTGTTTACCCGCCTCGAATACGAGATTGCGCGAAGGTCCGATCTGACCTTTGCTTTCTCCACAATAACCGCAGTCGGCGACAATGCCTTTTACCTGCACCACTCTGTGCCGGATAAGGATAATTTTGTTGTCAGCGGAGGCCAGATTCAGATTGACTGCGGCGCGAGATTTGCAGGCTACTGCGCCGATATCTCCCGCGCGTATTTGATTGGGGACGGCGGCGCCGACGATAAGAGATATCTTGTCCACGGGCTCGTGAAAACTTTGCGTGACCGTGCTTTGGAGTTTATTAAGCCCGGCATCACGTTTGACGACTTAAACAAAGAAATGCACGATATCTGTGGGGCACAGCTTGCGTCCTGGGGACTTATCCCGAAGGACTTCACGACCGAGGACGTCCGCAAATACTACTGGCACAACACATCGCATTATTTGGGGCTTGACGTCCACGATGTCGGCGACAGAAAGTTGCCTTTGGAAGCAGGGTGCGCTCTGGCCGTGGAGCCCGGCGTTTACATCCCCGAGTGGCACGCGGGATTCAGAATCGAAGACGACTTGCTGGTAACGGCGGACGGCTGCGAGAAACTGTCGTCCTGGTCCGATTCTCTTGACAGTTGTAAGGTTTGATATGACGGTTTGTTTGGCAGTATCCACCGGCGCTCTTATAGCAATCCTCGCGGGAATTATTCTTATCCTGGTCGCGGGGATGGTGTACTGGTGCTATTGCACAATCAGCCAAAAGATTTATGTGAAGACTTTCAAGCGCCCGAGGCCCATGCCTCAGGTCGACAGGTCACCGAAAGAGATAGAGGACAGACAGACCGTTATAGGTCGCGGACGCAACTGGTTTTATGCCAACAGAATGCAGTTTTTGAATGTAAGCGTGAGGTCGTTCGACGGTACGGTTTTGTCGGGGTACTTCAGACCTTCGGCGGACCCGACGTGCCGCAATGTCGTTATTCTGTTGCACGGGTACGATGAGCATCCGAGCATGATGGGGGCGTATGCAAAGCTTCTTATGCGTGAGATTCAGTGCCATGTGATTATCGCCCACCAGCGCGCGCACTGCATGAGCGGCGGGAAATACTACACCTACGGTCTGATGGAAAGCGTTGACCTCGATTCATGGTTCGACTATGCCAAAAGGCGTGTGGGGCCGGATTGCAGAATCTATCTGATGGGAAGGTCGATGGGTGCGACTACCGCACTTCTGGCGGCCCAGCAGGAAGGCTTTTGCGAGAACGTAGCGGGCATTATCGCCGACAGCCCGGCCGAGACTTTGACGGCCGTTATGAAGACCGCCGGCAAAGTTAAGTACGGCAGAAATATCGAACGCTATATTCCGCGTGTGCGGAAAATTACGCAGAAGCGTCTGGGTTTTGATATCAACCGCTGCGACTGTGCGATTCACGCCGGCAGAATTAAAGTGCCCGTGCTGATTTTCCAGGGCGGGGAGGACGACATTACCTTGCCGTCTGACACGAAGCATATTTTCGATAACTTAAGGTGTTTGAAGAAGATGGTGGTTATAGACGCGGCAAAACATGTGCAATGCTACAACAAGGCCCCGGCCCTTTATGAGAAGGAGGTCCGGAAATTCATTGAGCAGTGCGTGGTGCGTCTTGTAAAACTCGGACGCCTGTAGTACACTTTTTGGCGTTAAATAATACGGAAAAGCGGGGAGCTCGCGAAATGCAGGCTGAGAGGGCAATCAGATGCCGACCCGATGAACCTGACGGATAATACCGGCGTAGGGACTTTTAACCGGCAATCTCCTTTGATACGGGAGCGGTCGAAAGAAAGACGCTTTCCCGTAAGCGAAAGGAGTTTTTTTATGTCACAACAAAAAACCAAGGAAACAATTCTGCAAATCGTCACGGGCGGTGTGTGCCTGGCCCTGGCTTATGTGCTGTCGAGGATTGAACTTTTCACGCTGCCCATGGGCGGCACGGTAACACCCGCGTCCACCTTGCCAATCGTGGTTCTCTGCATGGCTTTCGGACCCGCGTGGGGATTCGCGTGCGCGTTTGTTTTCTCTCTCTTGCAGCTGATCGGAGGGTACCTGATGACACCGTTCCAGGTCATCCTCGACTACATCTTAGGCTACACGGCCCTCGGCATCACGGGCTTTGCGGCACTTCCGCGCGCATCGCGCGTTGCGATTTCAAGCCCTCTTAAGAGATTCGAAAAAGCAGGGCTCGTCCGCGCAATCGTATTCACGGTTATAGCGTATGTCGTAAGATGGTTTTGCTCGGTTCTCTCGGGAGTTATTTTCTTTGCCGAATATGCAGGAGACATGAACCCGTGGATTTATTCGATGTCCTACAACGGCTCGTTCCTTGCCGCCGACATGGCCATCACGATTGTAGTTATGGTTATCCTCTACCTGACCCTGTCGGGAGTGCGCAAAAACAAGGCTTAACCTAAAAAGTATTCCGCGATGGCATCCGCCTCGGCCTGCGCCAGTGTTTTAAGACAGTCCTCGTTCACCAAAAATTCGACCGTGTGGGGATTTGTGTGGTAGCTGTGCTCGAGCAAAATCGACGGAACGCTTAAAAGAGCCGCGGTCCTGACGACCCCGTAGTAGTCCGTGTTGTACCGTTCTTTGCTGTAGCGGTGCTCTACCGCACCGGGGTAAGTCGTCCCGATTGTCTCATGTATAACGTTTGCGAGAGTCGCGCCTATCTCATCTGCCGTCCCGCGGATTGTGCAGTATGCGGTGGGCGCGTCCTCATCGGGATTGGATGACGCATCGCTGTGGATGCTAATCATAAGATCCGCGCCGGCGGCCTTGTACCCGCGCTCGGCCGGACTTAAATTCTCAAACATGCTCTCCCTGGTGGTAATCACTTTGAATCCGTATGCTTCCAGATCTTCCTTCAGGTAGGTGTGAAGCTTCCATGCCATAACCGATTCGACGAACTCGGAGTTTACCGGGCTGTGGTTGTAGTAGCCGACGTGTCCGGCGTCCAGGCAGACGCAGTAAACCGAGCCGTCGTCGCGAAACTTATAGAATCTTCCGTCGACAGTCTGATCTCCTGTCACCATCGACCCCGGAGGGCCGTCTTCAGAGTCCTCTTCCCTGAAATAGTAGAAATGCCGCTTGACCTTGAGCCAGCCTGTCGCAAGCTGGCCCTTGAAATATCCGTCCTCGGACCTTCTGTGAAAATAGTATTTCTCCCCATCGAGTTCCAGCCATCCGATGGTAGGCTGTCCGTCTTGGTAGTAATAGAATTCGCCGTCTTTTCGAAGCCACCCGGTGACGCCTTCGGTTGCCACAGGCGTTTCTTCTTCCGTTACTGCGGCTCTTGTGAAATCTTTGGCCGTGCCGAACAAAACCGTCGGGATTGCGGCTTCGTTGCTTTTCAGGATAAAGAAAATAACAAACAGCATCAGAAGGCAGATAATCTGTTTGAGGTACACGGGTTTTTTCATATAGAGAATTATATATTAATCAGGTTATAATAAACGGGCAGATTTTCCCAAGAGGTGATTTTGATGTCCGAAAATAAAGAATTGGCTCCGGCCAAAGACAATAAAGTAAAGGTAAAAAAGGAGAAGGAGTACGATATCGGCTGCGTCCCGAAGACGTTTTATTTTAGTTTCTTAGGGTCGACAATAATCGTTCCGATTGTATCTTTTTTCCTCAACATAAAGGTTAAGCCCGACAAAGAATTCATGGAGCACGAGGGCCCCATCATTGTCCTCGCAAACCACGAATCCTATTTGGATCCGATGGTCATAAATAAACTCACGGGCGCGCGCAAGGCAAACTTTGTCTGCGGCGAATTCGTTTTCCGCAAGAACCCCTGGGGCAGATGGTTCAAACTGGGCGGAGCAATCCCGAAGAAACAGTTTGTCGTCGACACAGTCTCGGTTAAATCCATGATGAAGGTAATGAAGCGCGGCGGTGTTCTTATCATTTTCCCCGAGGCCACAAGATCGGTCGACGGGTCGACCATTGAGTTCGACGACGGCGTCGCAAAGATGGCAAAGAAAGTAAATGCCTCGATTTATATCGCGCACTTCCACGGCGCGTATCTTTCATGGCCTAGGTGGTCGGAATCCGGCAGGCGCCCGGGCAAAATCACCGCCGAGTTTGTCAGAAAAATTTATTCGGACGAGGTTGCCGCTTCCACAACGGAGGAGCTGCAACAGAAAATTCTGGACGGCATAAAATACAACGAGAACGATTGGATTCGGCAAAATCCCCGTAATTTCAGGAGCAGCAAACCCGCCGCGGGTCTGCAGAACATCGCTTACGCGTGCCCGAAATGCGGCAAAGAATTCACAATGAGATATTTGGATTCGGGCAAACACGACCTGATTCAGTGCAACAACTGCGGAAATGCCGCGCGTATTTTGCCCACAGGTCTTTTGGAGGGCGCGGATGTCGGGTGCGAGGTTTTCGATGACTTGCATAAGTGGGTGCTCTGGGAGCGGCAGCTTATAAGAAAACAGATTGAGGACGGCACTTTCTCCATGACCCTGGACGCGAACCTTTTCAAGAAATGGGACGAACTGAGTTTCTGCAACACCGGCCGCGGCAAGGTCTATATCGCGGACGGCAAGATTCGCTACGTCGGCACGGATTGCCCGAGCGAGGACGGCATTCCCTACAAAAAGGGCAAGGTGCGCGCAGGGTATAAGAACAGAACTTTGGACGGCGTCTCCCGCCCACGTGAGGTTGAGTTTGACATGAAAACAATGCGCGGCCTCGTGGTGTCCTACGGCAAATATTTCGAGATTTACAGCAAGGAAGGCGAGCTTTTCAGGTTCTATGTCGACGGCCAGCAGGTCTTCAAAATTCACGAGGCCGTCGAGTACTACTGCAAAAAGTAAATCTTTCTAAAATTTTGCCTGACTTTGCCTTTAATAAGCCCTGATAAAATTGTATAATCCTTTCTGTACGTGTTTAGGTTTTTGTGACCTTCCGACAACCAAATATTTTATTAGGAGTGTGATACACCATGGCAATGTATGACAAGAAGAATGTTGAAGATTTGGATGTCGCCGGCAAGAGAGTTATAGTCCGAGTTGACTTTAACGTGCCGCTCGACAAGGAGACAGGCGAGATTACAGACGACAAGCGCATCAGAGGCGCTCTGCCCACAATCAAGTACCTCGTTGACAATAACGCGAAGGTTATCCTCGTATCCCACCTGGGACGCCCGAAGAACGGCCCCGAGGCAAAATTCTCCATGAAGCCCGCGGCAGAGAGACTTTCCGAACTGATCGGCAAGCCCGTAACACTCGCAGCTGACGTTATCGGCGAAGACGCAAAGGCAAAGGCCGCGGCTTTGCAGGACGGCGAGATCTTAATGCTCGAAAACGTTCGCTTCCACAAAGAAGAAACCAAGAACGATCCCAAATTCGCAGCTGAACTCGCTTCCATGGCTGACCTCTATGTCAACGATGCTTTCGGTACTGCTCACCGCGCTCACGCTTCCACAGCAGGTCTTGCAAACTTCCTGCCCTCCGCTTCCGGCTACCTCATCAAGAAAGAGATAGACTTCATCGGCGGCGCTTTGGACAACCCGGCTCGCCCGTTCGTTGCAATTTTGGGCGGTGCTAAAGTTTCCGACAAGATCGGTGTTATCACAAACCTTTTGGATAAAGCAGACACAATCATCATCGGCGGCGGTATGGCTTATACCTTCATCGGCGCCATGGGCGGCACGGTAGGCGATTCCCTCTTCGAGGCTGACAAGGTTGACCTCGCTAAGGAAATCCTCGCAAAGGCCGAAGAGAAGGGCGTTAAGCTCCTCCTGCCCGAAGACACAGTCGTAGCAACAGAGTTCGCGGCTGACGCCGAGAGCAAGGTTGTTCCTTCCATGGAAATCCCCGACGGTTGGCAGGGTCTGGACATCGGTCCTGCTACAATCGAGAAGTTCTCCGCTGCAATCGCCGACGCTAAGACAGTTATCTGGAACGGTCCTGCAGGCGTTTTCGAGTTCGACAAGTTCGCAGTTGGAACAAAGGCTCTTGCAAAGGCTATCGCCGAGTCCGAAGCAATCTCCATCATCGGCGGCGGCGACTCCGCGGCAGCTATCGAGAAACTGGGCTTCGCTGACAAGGTTACACACATCTCCACAGGCGGCGGCGCTTCCCTCGAGTACATCGAAGGCAAGGTTCTCCCGGGTATCGATTGCCTGAACGACAAGAACCCCGACAGAACATTCGCGGCAGGCAACTGGAAGATGAACTGCGGTATCCCCGCAGACGCAGTCAAGCTCATCAACGAACTGAAGCCCCTGGTTAAGGACGCAGGCGCAAAGATTGCTTTGGGCGTTCCGGCAACCGCTTTGGCAGCAGCCGTTGAAGCAGCTGCTTACACCAACATCAAGATTGCCGCTCAGAACTGCCACTTCGAAGAGAAGGGTGCTTTCACAGGTGAAATCTCCCCTCTGTGGCTTGCAAAGATGGGCGTTAACTACGTAATCCTCGGCCACTCCGAGAGACGTGAGTATTTCGCTGAGACAGACGAGACGGTCAACAAGAAGATCAAGGCTGCTCTGTCCTACGGTCTCCGCCCGATTGTTTGCTGCGGCGAGTCCCTCGAGCAGCGTGAGCAGGGTGTAACCTTCGACTGGATCAAGAGCCAGATTGAGGGTGCCTTCAAGGATATCCCGGCTTCCAAGATGTGCCAGATCACAATCGCTTACGAGCCTATCTGGGCTATCGGTACAGGCAAGGTTGCAACCGACGAGCAGGCTCAGGAAGTTTGCGCATTCATCCGCGGCGTCATCAAAGACCTCTACGATGAGAAGGTTGCAAAGGAACTCACAATCCAGTACGGCGGTTCCGTCAAGTCCGATTCCGCAAAGGGTCTGTTCACACAGCCCGATGTCAACGGCGGTCTCGTAGGCGGCGCTTCCCTCAAGGCCGAAGAGTTCTCCAAGATCTGCCTCGCTTGCGACTGATTGATATAACTCAAAATCAAATGCCTGTCCTCCGGGGCAGGCATTTTTTTGTTTTTGTTGCGGAAATTACCGCGATTTTACCAGCCATGCGTAAAAATCAGGTAATTCGGGGTCTCAAATTGCTGAAGTGGGAAAAATTACCTAAATTTTACCAACTATGCGTAAAATTTAGGTAATCCGTTGCTTAAAATTCTTGATTCGGCAAAAATTACCATGATTTTACCACCCGTGCGTAAAAATCAGGTAATCTGTCTCGCAGCGGAGCGGATGTACGGATGGTTGTACATAGGGTCGGTACAGATGTCGGTACAAACACCGCGGCAAGGAAATTTGCCGCTTGTTTCAGGGGTGTTTCTGTAATATAAATAAGGAAACATATCGCGAGGAGACGTGGAGGATGTCGGTTGAGTCCTATGATGTGAACGCATACGCGAAGATTAATCTGTTCCTCAGAGTCTGCGGAACGCTTCCAAACGGATACCACAAACTTTATACGGTGATGCAGGAGGTTGATATTGCCGATGACATCACCATGAGTTTTGATGACTCCTGCCCTGAAAAAATAACAATCAAATCCGGTGAGGGTGAGGCATTGGGCGACGACAATCTCTGCTATATCGCGACGGATAAGTTTTATGCACATTTGCATAAGAAGTGTGCTTCGAAGGGTGAGAATATTAAATTTCCCAAGACTGATATAGAACTGACGAAGAGGATTCCGTCGCAGGCGGGAATGGGCGGCGGAAGCGCCGACGCGGCCGCGGTGCTTTTGGTTTTGCAGGAGCATTTCGGGCAGCCGTTCTCGAATGAGGAGATGGAAAAACTGGCATTGAGCTGCGGGGCGGATGTGCCGTTCTTTTTGTACGGCGGAACATGCCTGTGCGAGGGGGTCGGTGAGATTGTAACGCCGCTCAAGTCGCTTTCGGGAATCGATGTGCTGATTGTAAAGCCGAAGGAAGGTGTTCCGACACCGGCATGTTTCAAGGCGATTGACAGCCGAAATGTGGTGTGCAATCCGGATAAATATGCGGAGTATGTTGAAGCACTCAGCGGCGACGGCGAATATGAGAATTCAAAGGCGGCACTTGATGCGTTCATTGCGGGCGAAGAACTTTTGGTTAATGATTTGCAGAGCCCGGCCGTGGAGATTGTGCCGCAGATTTCAAAAATTATTGAGACGCTTGAAGGCAAGGGTGCCGAACATTGCGCGATGACAGGGTCGGGAAGCGCAGTGTTCGCGTTGTTCGACGATGAGGCCAAAGCCAGGGATGCGGCAGCCGATGTCAAATTCAACGGATGCGACGTTTTTGTCACAAAAACGATTTGAGTTATAATAGACAAAATTCAATTTTAGGAGATATATCATGGCTAAATGGAAATGTTCATGCGGATATGAGGAAAACGAAGGCAAATTCTGCGTAAATTGCGGTTTGCCGATGCCGGCGGAAGAAGTTGCCGCACCCGCAGTAGAAGAAGTCGAAGAAGAAGCGGCTCCGATCGCAGAGCCTGTTGCGGAAGCTCCGGCACAACC
>Ga0065711_1002265_pt1 | contig 43380 bp, 17 predicted proteins | sample Hoacrofraction12_FD_59098 | JGI IMG/M metagenome (GOLD analysis project Ga0065711, IMG submission 59098) | Hoatzin crop microbial communities from Cojedes, Venezuela - Epithelial fraction 12 v2 (version 2) | ecosystem: Host-associated > Birds > Digestive system > Esophagus > Crop | place... | reverse complement strand
GCGGCCCCACGTTGTCTCTAGCCTTCCTTTTGCTGCTGATGTAGTTGAAGAAACCCTTCTTGTTGTTTTTGACATCCCTTGCCAGCTTCAATTCCAGGTGAGCCTTGGCCCTCCTCGTCGCATCCCTGCATGCTCTCACCACATTCCTGTACTCTTCCCAAGTGGCCTGTCCCTCTTTCCACATTCCATGGACCCCCACTGTTTCATTCTCTGACATCAATTTACCTATTTTTCATAAAAGTGAAGGTCATGGGAGCCAGGGACAGGCCATGTCTTAGCTATGAATCTTCAGAACTGGAAAAGCAATTAAGCTTGCCCATATTTATAACATATATGAGGCACCTTTTTTATTTTGTGGGCTTCCCTATAACTGCCAGCTCTGAAAATCTTCACAATTGGCCTTGAAGTGTAGATTTCTCTCTCTTTTTTTTTTTTATAAGGTCTTGTGACGTTAATGAAAAGAATACTGCTACTGTCAGTATTTCCGTAACCAAAGCCAGCTTCCAACCCCCTTATCTACGTCAGTAAACGTCTTCTAAGTATCCCATGCAATATCTCCACAGTTATGTATTTTCATGGCAGTTAGTGGCTTCCTGTTTTGTGGGAGTTGCTTCCAGACTGCAGGAAAAAAACCACAGTCTGCAAATACTAATATTTTTAATGAATTTGGGTAATACTTTTGCTTCTATAAAATCCTCAAAGGAAATTAAAGTTCACAAAGCTTCATTAAAATAACATGAGGGGTAAAATCAAACCCACAGAAGCTAGGAATTTGTGTGGCAAGTCATCTGAAAACCTAGGGTGACAATACCTTGTTAGAGTGTGGAGATATTGCTAAGTTATAGGGGACACTACCTTTATAACTCTGCAGGAAGTCATCTGATCTCATCATACTTACATGGTGGTTGTAGGACAGTACATATACCAATCAATATTCTTAATATTAAAAATCACTGACCATCACTGTTTACCATACTTTACATGTATGAGACACAAGATTCTGGAGGAAGGCTAAATTAAACATGAGTATATGCATATTTTCATTCTAGAGATAGGGCCTACGTGTTTCTTGAGTCGTAGGAAGCAAGATAATTAAAGCATGTTTTTTTCTTATGTATTACATTCTTATACTTTCTAACTACCTGACTTCATTAATGTTTTTAAATAATAAATTTAACAGCTTGTGACCATCTGATACTTTGAGTTGTACTGAGTGAGTCTACACTGCACTTTGAATATAAACTGTACGGGGTCAAAGTTATGCCCCATCCCAGACCTGTCTCATGCCCGTCCTGTGTTTATGCAGATCTCTGCTCTGGGTGAATTCCTGCTCTGCGCTGGAAGTACTAAACTTTCACCACTGACTAGAAGAGAAGCCAACAGCAAATAAACTCCAAATTTGCACTCCTGTTAAGTGCCTGTAGTTAAGCAGTCTGTATCTTGTTTACGGTACCAGGTTTGTATAATCTTTTCTTGATTCGAGCAAATAAGTGCAAGATTTCACTTGTTTTCTTGTAAAGTTTTAGACTTAGCTTGGTCTGGCTGTTTTTTGTTTACTATCTATTAGACAACATACAGAACTGGGCTGAGAATGGATGAAGAATCTAGGATCCACCTGCAGAGTGCTCATACCACAGAGTCAGAGTCACATCCCAGCTGGCTTCTCTCATGTGCTGGCCCCATATGGCTCAGATTCTGTGCTACACACAGTGCTCTCGGACAGTGATCATCTAGGCCTGTGTTTAAGGACTATGCTGGGAATGATGTGCACTAAAAAGAAAATTTCAGTGCTGGAATATCTGGATTTCAGATGTTTAGCCTTACATTATACAAATTCTGGTGGTGCACAGAGATAGTCTGGTGCCCCAGAGGATGACCTAGAATATCTATCTACTGGGCTGCCTAGAGTTAGGGACATAAGCTTGAGGACTTTGGTACTTCAAATAAGGCTGCAAGAGTCTTTCTAGGTACCAGCTAAAACAATGTTGATGAGTTTAAAGACTAGAGTTTTTTGTATCCACAGAAATTATAATGAGATTCGAACTCATCTCATTGATGACTTGTTGAATTAAGATCCTTTTCTTTGTTTACTCTGCCTGCTTTTGTGCACTTAATCCACACTTACTGCAGACGTATATTGTCTAGTTACAAACTGTCCTGAGGGACAGAGAATTTGTTGTTGGTCCACAAATTTAGTTCACATGATATCTGGGAACTCATAAGATGATAAATTCCTGAAAGTGGTATCTACAGGCCAAAAAATAGAAACAAAAAAATGAAACTGAGGAAACTCAGAGACAAGGATCCAAGGGCATCCAAAGAGCAGTTCTAACTAGGAATCAACAAATCTTTGGCTAGGTGCTGGAGAGAACTTCTCTATACCTAAAGCACTCAAGCTGGATGTGGCAGCAAGGACATTTTCCCTACTACTTGATGAACTGGTTTACAGTTCTCCAGATGCTTCCCACAACAAATGATCTATGGGATATGTAGAGATAAGAAGTCACAATTGCTCTTTAAAGCCTGAAACTAGAGTCCATTAACTTGATGATAGGATAGGCATTAAGGTCAGGCAAAAACTGTTAGTTACTTGTGTCTCGTGAATCCATCCGCAGAGAGTTTCGCTGAGAAGCCCAAAGAGATTTTGGCAGCTAATATGCAATCATTCAAGTCTTACCATTTAGCAAGAAAGAAAGACCAGGTTAGTTTGTTTCGCATATTTATTTTCCTAGGAGCGGAAAAACAAATAAAAAAATCAAAGAAGCTGCACATGGTTTCATACAGAATAATTGAAAACATCTGTAAGTAATTCTGCTTTACTAGTCCTTCCAAGGCCATGTATCTGGTTAATTTAGTATGGCAGCCTCAATTAAACAACCCGTGGTAACATGTTGTGGCTAATTGCTTACTGTTTACCAGAGCCTTTTTTTTCCTTTGAAAAAGGATCCTTCCTTTCTCCAAAGCATGCCTGTTTCAGATTGAAGCTAGAGCTTTGAATCTGATTATTTAAATTTAAGATGCCCAAAGCAATAAAAAAAAGAGTCAGATAAATGAATTTACACTTCTTGCCATCTGTTTAGCAGGTGATGGTGAACATATGCTATTTTCTTAGTTTATTAGAGAATTATAGTGTGCTAGTGATTTCAAGTGTGCTATAGCAAAGCTTACAATCATTATCATAGAGTTTGTATGCAGGATAGCAAAAAAATTTATCAGCCTGAAGTGTTCACAACAGATTTTGGATTGAATGTGCTTTATTACTTTAGGAAAAAAATCCCTTTTTTTCCCCTTGCCCTCTGCTCCCCTGAAACAGCCAGTTTATGTTTCACTCCCAATGAGTTTAGTCCAACAACAATGAATGACTTGTATTCTTTTTTACTTTTTTTCCAAAAAATTTCAAAGATTTATGGAAAACAAAAACATGAGAACCAAGAAATTGCACGCTTGCTCTATTTTTAAGCATTCATAGTTTATAAAAGTATTTTTGACAATAGTAATGGAGTCTAATAGGTCTATGGATGATCCTATAGCTCATTGCATTTAGTGGAAACACTTTAGACCTTTCACGTAAGTCAAGAAGTCTGAATCTGAAGTTTAAAACACAAAAATTCATTCAATGCTTCCAAAAGCTAATCCATGTCTGTAGGGAAAACCTCATTTTTCAACCTAGCCAACCCACTGAAGACACTGAAAACAGGAAGAGCTGCTTCAGTTTGCACACTCTTGAAAAATTTACCTCACTGAAACACCTTAAAGAAAGCTTAAAGAAAGCCTGCATGAAAATATAAAAGTGTTAATTTTTGTAAGTTAGGGGGCTTCAGAAAGGAGTACCCCCATCACACAGACCTTCCCGCTACCACAAGCCCATTCCTGCTTTCTGCACTGCCAGTCTCCTCCAGGCTACACAGTGTCCAGACCACATCTGCATTCAACCTTCATGCACAGCATTTCTTGAAAACCTGTTTTCAGCTGCTTTCCATCACGGTTCCTGTGCTTCATTCTGAAAATACCCAAACTCAGGAAGCAGACTTGTGGGACATTTTCCCTTGGTTTTCTCTCCTTAAAGTAGTTTGAAGATCATCACACAGATATTCTTCAAACCATTACAGATTGCTTCTTTCAGCTTGAAGAAATTTGGCTAATCTCTCATATACAGAGAATACAAATGGCCTGAAAGATCCCTCCGACACAGTTTTAAATGATTCTGTCCATCTTAATGAAGAACTTCACCAGTGTCAGACTGATCACCACTGGATTGCCTGTAAGCATAGGCAGTTATTTAGAGCAACAGTTTTCTGGGCCAGCAAATTGGTCATAGCACTTGTGACTAATCTGTGTTCTGTGAATGTCAGAACATTGGAAAGCCAGAAGCACTGCTGTGGCATGGGAACACGTGAGAGCAGGTATCACTAGGAGCATAGCTATTCCAAGAGGTAGCAACTGCAGCTCCTGTTCTTCAAAAACAGTCATCAACTTATTTTCAGTATCCACATGGAAACCTTCACATACATTAGTTCCAGAATGTAATGTGCTGGGATGCTGAGAGAATAACAATTTTCCAAACTCTAGGTGCTAACTTCCTCCAGCTGTAGAGGACAGCACTGGGAGACACCTGTGATCTTACCATCCAGACAGGTGCTGGTGTCCTATTCTTCACTAAAGACCACTGTCATATCCTCATGGGAGGGAAAAGTCTTTACATTAGATATTCAGCAACTGTTTTTTTCCCAAAACATGGTTTTATCTCAGCAGCTGTCTTCTGGTCCAAAGCTCAGGCTTCAACGGGGACAGTTTTGGATGGGTTTTGCCTACAGCCGTTGAGAAACTGAAATAATTACGTAAGTTTGTGTAACACTGCACAGCAAGACTCGTCCTTTTATTGTTTACCTTCCTCGTGTTATAAGGAGTGTGAGTGTAAGGGGGTTAAATCAGATGAGGATTTAAACATCTTAACTACGACTCAGGTGGAAACAAAGTGTCTATACTCAGCATCATTACCTGAAAACCGTCACCTCTGCTAGGGCTGTATGGTGGATCACTCTCTTCAGAATGAAAGAGAACAAGAAACCTGGAACAGTTTCCTTCCAAGCACAAACCAGGTTCAAGCCTCTCTTCACTCTCCTCAATGAGGCAGCTGAAGATGGGACTAGGGACCTCTGTGTTTGGCATATTTAAGGGGCCACTGCAAGAATACTAGGTGTGTTTGAACGTTTAGGCACCAGTCAGTGCATTACAGAGACTCTGTTTGCAGATGGTGGAGGGGCCCAAGTCATGTGGACTCACAAATAGCAAATGAATGCCTCTACCATTTCCTACAAACTGAGGATCCCTCTTGTACAGAAAGTCACATTTCCAGCACAGGAAGGTCCAGGACCTGGGTCAGATGAGTGATACGAGAACGCATAGAGCTGTACTGGATCTCACTGTTTCTGTCAAGTCACTTGAAGTTATCAGTCCACTTATGGCTATTCCAGCAACTTTAGGCAGCCCAAGCCCTTGCCAAAGACAGTCACTGTCTGCTCCAAGGTTGCCAAGCGTTCTCCAGATATTAGTCATGCTAACTCTCAGGCAAGACGCATCCATGTTTTTTTCCTTATCTGTAACCTGACTTGTGTGATGGAAAGCAATTCAGAATGAAATACAAACAATATTTAAGAAAGCCATAGGACACCAGAAGGGAGATGTTGACAAAGAACATTGAGATGCAGTACGAAAAGATTCCTCACTACCTGATTGTGACCATGGAAACACAGTGATACAAAGCCCTGTGATGTTGCAGCCTGCTCTTTCAAATCATTCTTATTTAATCTACTTCTAGAGGAATCTGAAAGACTCTTCAGTTTATTTAAAACTCAAGGCCCCTGTCTAATCAATGTTAGCAATGTCACAGAAACTGAACAAACACTCTGCCATTATTCTGAACAGAAACAAAGTTTCAAAGACCTAATACCCTTCCTAATGAAATATAAGTAATGAAATACCACATACTCCATAGCATAGAGTTCCACTTCTGTGTTGATCTAATGGATCAGAGCCTTTTTTCTGCCCCTGTAATCATCAATTCTTGCCAAAGAATCAAGATGCACTTTGTCATATGTTACAGGCTTTGAAATTAGCATTAATTTAAGGTTTTTCAGAGGTAAAGAGTGAGCAAGTTCTGACAGAAGCATATTCCAAAAATATTTTAACTTTCTATTTCCCCTGTGAAGAACTGGAGATAGTATAGGATGACATTCGTTGCATGGGCACAACTAAAAGAATCTATAAGAAATTTCGTCTTTGTTAGCTCACCAGCTGTGCTTGCTGTCAAGCTGACCTCAGGTACCGTTTCAGTGGCTCTATCACTCACAACTTTCCTTTTCCCAGGAGAGAGCTCTCATTATCCTTCAAAGAATAAAAACATACTTGAGAGATTTAACAGAGGAAAACGCCAGCAAGTGCTGAGCAATGTCTGAACTATAAGCATTTCTGCCAAGAATGAGTAATTGACATATGCAATAAATTAAGAGACCAGTGATCCTTTACTTCTTGAGCTGTAATAACAACAATTAATAAGAAAAACCCACCCCATAGACATTTCTCAGACCCCATCCTTCCCATTTCTTGATGAATTTGTTCTCTTTAAAAACTGAATGATCGCACAAGTCACCCTGGCTTGCTGCCTTGCCACAGGTGCCCAGATTTCCAATGACTCTTCTCCATATTTAATTTACACTGCTGCCAAATTGCAAGACAGCCATGGAGCTGAGGGGCCACAACTCTGCCAAAGCAGCCATTCCAGAGCATTCAGTAATAGGAACCGACCAACCCCCTGGGCTTGCTGGTGTTAAAAAATGCTACAAAAAAGGATGATGTCCTTCCAGTCATAAACACTGTTTACTCCTGTGTCAAGTCTGCTGTAGAGCAATTAACAGCCGATCAAATTTTTTTTTGCTTCTTATTTTTCCAAAGTCTGGAGTAGTCCCTTTCTTCCCACTGATTTTTGAGGGAGGCCCAGGGAGGTTAATTGGTTAAGTTTGTGTTCTGTAGTTGACGACACATGAGTTTCTTCTAGGAAGACCTTTCTGGTTGGGAGGGGAAACAATGGTTTCTCCACTGTATTATTTTAAAGGCTATAAGGCTGCCTTCCATTTTGCCAAGAGAATATACTGAAAACTTTCTATGCTATTTCACTCTGAATCAAATTGTGTTCCCTGGGAAAGATTTATATTTCACAAAGAGTGTTGTCAGCCTGAATTTACCTTGGGATGAGAAGAAAGTATAACAGAATGGAAGTAGAGAGAAACCAGGAGAATGACATGGAAAAATGAAAGATGAAGCTAGAAGATGTTAAAGAAGAGCTAAAAAAATCTTGTACTTTCAACACCAATATCTTTAGGGTCAAACAATACAATTATTTCACTGTACTCAGCATTTCCTAGGCCTCACCTGGAACAGTGTTCCTACTTTTGGTTGCTCCAGTTTAAGAGACAGATTGAAAAAATGTAAATGGTCCAGCAAATGGCCACCAAGATGATTAAAGAGCTGGAGAAATATTCATACAAAATAAAATTAAACACTTAGCTTTGCTCAGCCTAGAGAAGAGAGGGCTTAGGGGAAAAATAGTCACAGTCTTCCAAAATCTAAAAGGCAGTCACAGAGAAGACAGAGGTACTGTCACCACACAGATGTATGGTGACAGGATGGGGGCAATAGGTACGTGTTGTTTCAGGGGAAATACCATCTGGTGTTAAGCAAATATTCTTCACCAAGAGAAAAACCAAACATTAGAATAGATTGCCATGAGAAGGGGTTAAAATGCTCAAGATCTGACTTAGCAGGGCCCTAGATAATCTAGTCTAAGCCATCGTTTTCAACAAAAGTTTGAATTGGAAGCTTTCCAGAGGTCCCTTCCAGCCTAGATACTTATTTTTTTTTTATAATAACTCTTTTACATTCATTAGAAAATAGAGAAAGATAGAAAAGAACCCTACTCCTTGATTTCCAGGAAAACAAGACCAGTGCTCATTGGCAGTAAAGGATATTTAGGTTGTGTTGGTTTTCTGAGCATTCTCTTAAATCAGCATCTCCAGGTTTCCTGTAGTACTGGTCACTAAATCTGTTCTACTTCTTTACTATCTGTGCATCTCCTTTCTCTGCTTTCATATGTTATCAGCTACAGTGCTGATGCTTCTTTAGATGTCTGTTAGCCCAGACAAAGCTACAGCTTTGACTAGGCTGTGGGAAATCAGGAAATCCCAAACTAATTACCTTAAGGCATGTACAGATCAGCTCTATGGCATGTGCATGGCACAACTGCTCTGCTGTACACAGTGCAGCCCACTGTAGCACCTAGATACCAAAGTGAGTACTGGTTAACCTAAAAAGGGCGCTGGAAGCAATGCCCATATGGGGCTTCTCACCTTGGCAAATGAGTCTAGGCAAAGGCCCATTTTATATCAGTTAAATTTCTGGTACCTGAGCTTAGGTCACTCAAACTGTACCTTGTTTGGAGTGGGAAACAACAACAGACTCGGATACTGTGAAAGTATTGGCATTGTCTTGACCAAGGTTTTACAGTGGATGCAAGCTAGGATTGGAGCCCAGGGTCCTCACCCCTGTGAGGTATAGGACAAAAAGTAGTTTCTCTCTGCCCTAGATAAAGAATATACCTCTGTATCAATCTATTAGGAACACTGACATGCTTTAAATTTAAAAATATTGATTCTCCTACCCCCCGTATAAGCCTTTGTGCCAAAATACTACTGCTGCTTCTAAGAAGATAGAAACAGAAATCCACCTACTGAAAAAAACACATGCATAAACAACTTACCCTACCACGTGACTACCTACTACAAATATAACTTCCAATTTGAAACTGAGACAATTTGTTGCAGATGTATTTAATTTTGCAAGTCCCGGTTTCCTGTTCATTCAAGTCATGACAGGTGTACTCTATTTTATACATTATAAGAAGTTCAGGGCTGTACAACTTGTGCCAAAAAAAAGTAATTAAATATTTAATGCTTCCTGCCTGTGATGTAGTCCCTCTTATCTTGCTTCAAATGTGCTACACTTATACAGAGGTGAGAAATATTTTTGAGCTATCAGTAAAAATTCTGTAGCTGGTTTTGATGTGATATCATACACCTCCAAAGACAAGTTTTCACCAGAGTGCTCGCTCTGTTTGGTGGTTTATCACTCTAGTGCAACTGAGACAGAGTCATTAGAATATACTGTTAGCACTCCCGGTGCTCTGCCTGTTTTTTGTGATAAGTTCCTGGGGTAGAAAGTGGTCTGACATTCAGACAACAGCAGAGATGTGAGAGTTTTCTGACATAGATCAGATATTGATATAAAACCTAACAGAGTAAGAAACGAGTTGGTTGTTTTGTGAAAAAGAAGGGGAAAACCCCAGGGGAAGTTACCATTAGAGTCCTAGCGACCCTGGTTACAGAGCCAAATGTGCATAGCCCATGCTCAAATCTGTGTTCTGAAGTTTTCATGTGGCTGTTAACAAAGCAAGACAATGCTATTAAAATCATCAAAATGCATGTAAAAGGGAGGAGGGTTTATTTCTACTGAGTGTCAACAATCAGTGGAAGACAGAATTGAGAACGCTAAACATTTTAATAGTAAGTTTTCAAATACATTTCAAAATTCAGTTCAATGTACACATCAAATTAGCAGTATTACAGCAGGTTTCTTTATGCTGGTTTTCTGCAATCAAGGCTTTTGGTAAGCAGAACAGAAGGAAATGTAGGAAACACATGCCTGGATGATGAAAATTAGTGAAGACATAATCACGCAACAGTAGCTGTGTCTTCATTAGCAAGTGTTTTGGCACAAGAGAACTGGATTTTTATATAGAAACAGGTGGCACGAAGGCCCTTGCACCTTCTTGTTATGTGGCTGAGGGAATTCACTTGGGACTGGATTTTGTCTTGTTTCCTGCATCATACATGCCCAGAACACATGCTTCAAAGCTGCCCAGAGAAGTGGTTTTGGCCTGAACCCCTTGCCTGATTTAGGGGTTGGAACACATGGAAGGATAAGTATTTAGCCTTCCCCAGGAGGAATCTAGACAAGGTGCACCAGAACTACTCTGGGGCCAAATCAGTGTGTGGTAAATGTAGACCCTCAAAGAAATCACTTCCACAGCGTGTTAACACCCCAAACCAAAGTGCTACTATAGGCACAGCAATATGTGCTAATGAGCCCAACCTTGCCTCAGTGTAGTATGCAAAACCTGGGGTGCAGCAATGCCATGAGCTCTTAACAAAACCAAAGAAACTGGCCTGTGCTCACCTCTCCCCTGAAGACAGAGAAGAAGGAGACACCTGTACACCTTTAAGATCTTCACAGGCATCTTCTCTTGGCCTCACGCACGGTCGCCACCTCTATGATTATCTGGCAATAAGGTGAGATTGTAGAACCAAGGCAACAGGTAGGTGAGAGAAGAGAGGAGACAAGTCAAGTAGAGGGTGGATCTCCAAAATGTTGTTCCCAAGAAATGATGAAGTCCTGCTGATAAGACTGTTTGTACTGATTTTACAGGTCACTTTTCAGCCCCAGGAATCCTCCCAGGGGACTGCAGGACCTGGGGAGGCTCTGTTCCCGTCATCAGGAAGGAAGGGAGAAAAGAGTACTGAAGACACTGGAGATGCCTCGAGTTCCCCAGGATTTCCATCAGATCCGTGTGCTTCCTCTGCTGCTACTTCAGCCTGAAAAGGTCACTTTGCTCCTACCACTACCACATTGAAGTGCTTCTAGATACTGTTTCACCTTCTGGGTCTTCAAAGACGCAGGCAGCTGAGAGACAACAGCTGAGGGGAAGTGAGAAAAGAAGTAATTTTGCTAAAGCCCTTTCAGGAAGATTTCAGACTGGTGGATTGTGTGGCTGTGTGAAATGACTTTCCAAGGCAGCAAGACTTGCCTGTCTGTCTCAGAAGGATAACGTTTTCTCTCGAAAGATTAACTGCTGGTAGCTCTTAAAAAAAATTAGACAAAAGTTAAGCAAGAGATATATGGACAACAGCCCTTGGCAGCGAGACACTGACTTCTGGAGATAATTTTTCAGTTTGCAGCAAGATAGATCTATGCCCAAAAGACCTACATGAACCAGAATTCTTACGTTGTGAGGGGATACTATCATTTAAAAAAAAACACACTTTAAAAATTGCATTAGGTTAGTTGAAACATTTCTCTTACTACATGTATTTCCTGTTCTTACTGTAACTATTGTTACTCTTCTTACATCATCTTACAAAATCCAACATGTTCTAAAATTCCACTGTGCCAAAGGGCAAAAGAGGAGACGATCAGAAGGACAGAGACAGAGGGGTGTAAGAAAACAGTGAGGCGATACATCTTTGCATGACAGGCAGTGGGGCCATTGGTCTGGTACCATGGCTTTACAAGCAGTTTAAGCCAGCAGAAACCAGTAGCACTGCCAAAAGAGGCAGTCCTGCCCCGTCTTTTTCTCCAGCTGATTATTCTGGCTTCTGCATCTCCTGTGCTCCCCTCTCTTCGCCAGCTACTCTAGCCCGGCTCAAGCATTGATGCAGAAAACAGCTAACCAAGCAAAATACAGTTATTTTTAGTCATGTCAGCTTCCCGACTCTTCATGGTGCAGCCACATAACTGTTTCTGCTGGCACATGTCAGAGGACCAGAAAGGGGTAAAAAGGAGTGATACGTATGGGTGGGAAGGAACTGTCTTTTTTAGTGGTGGTGTTCTCTATTGCAGGCTCAAGCTGATGGTGAAATGAATGGAACCGCAAGTGTTGTAACATGTTTATAGGCAGAAAAGGGAAGTTTGAAGGCAGGTAATAAATTTGTTTGTAGGATGCTTTAAAGGAGCTCCACCCTGTGGAACACAGTGGACTGAGGGAAAAATCTTGAGTATTTATTGAAAAATGTAGGAATTTCATGATATTCCCTGGTACCATGGTTTGACCAAAGGCAGGATTCTTCTTTAAAATGAAAGAGACATATTGGCCAAGCAGGGCCAAAAAAAATGAAACAAAATGAGTTAGGTGATAAAGCAAGAGAAATAAATGGAAGGATGAACCAAGATAAGTGATACAGTTGAAAAAAAAAGCTTTGGAAGAGAACCTTCACTATGCTTAAAACTGGGCACTCAATCCCACCTTCCCTGAAAGCTGAAAGTGCTCTTCTTTTTCTTACTACAGAGGAGAGCCAGGCTAAAATAACCTGCAGACATCCTATGGCCAAGTGATGGAGGCACACTCTGTGTTTGTTATCACTAGTTGAAGGAGACGTAGAAGTGTGTCATGACCTTTAGGTTGTGACAAAGTGATCTGCAGTAATCCTTGTTCAGAGTGTTTGTTTGGCAGCAGGACCATAACGCAGTAAGCTCTTCCCAACCATTAGCTTGTGAGATTTGGGTAAAAATAGTTAGGGAATGTTTGCCCACTTGGCTCAGGATCTGTATTTTCATCTAGGTGAATGTATCTAATTATTCTCCCTCTCTGACCTCCACATGCCTTGAGTACCAAAACACTCACCACTTCTGCAGCAGATCTTTACAGCCGCTGCAGAAAGAGAGGGTGATCCTGAGACAAGGATGCAGGTCACTGGCATGCAAGGAAAGGATTTTATTGCTGACAGAGAGCAGAAGAGGCTAATTATACTGCAACATACACCTCTTGGTACCTCAGTGGCTTAGTCATTCATGCCCAGAGGACCAGTAAAGAAGCACTTGCACTTAACACTAATCATTCCTGAAACAAAGACAGCCCATTACCGCTCTCTGATCTGCAAAGGCAGGTACACTCTGAAGGTTTTGCAAGTTGCAACACTGAGATTTGGTATGCATTAAAGAGCATTGCTCAGAGAAAGTTGCTCTCTTGCATTACTAATTGAGTGTCTGAGGCACAGATGGGAGAGTTAAATACGTTTGAGTCAGTCAGGAGCAGAATTCAGTTCTTCTGGATCCTGGTGTTCTGCCTTATCTGGTGGATCACATTGTCTCTTAAGAGTTTAATTTGATATTCAATGTGCATTTAGCCATGGCTTAGTATACAACTAAATAATGTAAATGAAGACCAGTTGGGTATCTCTGTTATATGCAACAGTGAGCTAATCACTCATAGGAGGTTAACTGAAACACTGAATGCGCGGACCAAGTCTCTTACGACTATTTGTTTGGCCTCACTGGAAGTATTAGGACTGCAAATTGTGTAACTTATTTCTAGGTTAACTTGTTTGACTCTTTTATAATGACAGCTTCGGTATTAAAGACTGGGGGGTGGGTTTGCCTCTGGAAGTTTGTTTTGGTTTTTTTTTCTGGAAGTCCTCTTTTCAGCTCCTTTGCATGAAACTTTGTGAGCAAGAATCGTGCATGAAGAGAAAAGAACACAAGGGCTTAGGTTAATATCATTATTTAGGCACGGGCCAATGATCAAACATCAGCTTATGTGGCAAGCAGAGTGCTTTATAAATCAAATGCCTTGTCCAAGTGACCAAAAGTCCCCGAGTAAATTTTAATCAAAAATGCTTGCAGACAGAAAAGCAAAATACCTGTAAAATTCTATCCTGCAGAGAGTGTTTACAGGGAGTTGCTACTGCAGTAGTTTGGTCTGCTACTCATTGGAGTCCATTGACTCGAGGGTGATTTTCAAAGGGATGTAGCGAGCTTTTGTCAGCATGGTGCTCTTCCAGTTTAAGAAGAGTCTGGATGACTGGAGAGGCATTATTCTGGAAATACCTTGAGTTATTTATCTAGTCCCTGAAATAACATTGTCACTGTATTGTAATGTAAATGTTCTTTCTAGTCACAAACAGAGTATTTTACCTATTACTATTTTCCTTCATGCTTAAGAGCCAATATTTCTCATAGACAGCTGTAGGAAATATTCAAGTACTGTAATTATGAGGCAAAACATATTTTTAGGCCAGAAAGTCTTTGTCCCGTTTGACTTGAACACCCTTGTTACAGTACATTCTATGAAAACACTAGTTTTGTATAAATTTTTTTATCTTTTAACATAATCGTCCCTGTTCCAGCATTCCCATGGGCTTTGCTGTTGCTGCCAGCACCATTGCTTTTTCTCCCTGCTTAAGGTGCAGTCCAGACAGCAGGATGCTGCACTATAGAGGTGCGTCTGTGGCAGAAGAGGGTACACTGAAGCTTCAGTTGGGAAAAACTACTGTTACACTCATAATAGAGCACAGCTTGCTAATAGAGACCAAAATCAGCTGCTGGAGGTGAGAAACAGGCTGCTAATTTGCTCCTGAGACTGTCTATGTGATTTCCACTAGCAGCAGCCAGAGTAACTCTGGCACAGGAAAGAGGTAGAAGAAAGCATTGTGGAAAAAAGTGGCACTGAAATTGTGGCTATTTCCTAACAATTTTCTTCCTAAACTCTTGAAAGTAAACTAAGATCCTGGATGTGCTAGTGCGTCTGTGGCTGTCTACCCAAAACAGCGTTTGGTTACTCTGTCTTCACAAATACTAAAAGCCTCAGACTTTGTCATTGATGATAACAGAAACCTTTTTTCACTGTGGGACTGTTAACAGTGGGTCTGTGGCTGACAGGGCTTAGTTCACTTCAGGGTAGAAAACTACAGTACTTGGTTTCCATCCAGATCATGCTGCAAGATATCTAAGCACTTGCTGTCATGTGGTAGCCACCTATAAGCATGGATTTTTCTTAGCACTTAAGGCAAAGACTGAGGTTTCACATTCAGACATGAAACCAGGTCGAGCTGTTTGAGTCCTGAGAGGAGATGTCAATAATCACCACTGCCACTGTGTGTGGGACCTCAAAAGCACAATTGCTCTGCTGTGCACCATGTTGTCCAAAGCTGATCTTGCCCTTCCTGTGTGCGCAACGGGTGCCTTTCTGCTTGCCAAATGCTGCTCAGGCAATGCAGGAGTGCCACGGAGAAATATTTCATCTGTGTCCCTCTGACATTATTGCCTCTTTCCACACCAAGCTCCTGTCCCAGTAAGGTGATACCTGCTGGGTCTCAGCTTATCTGTCCTGGTGAGGTTTGTCACACTTACCACAGAAAGGTTGGACAAAAATTCAAGTCACAGCAAGTGGGTGATGCAGCTCTGGGCCCATGCTTTCACCCCCTCTACAAAAGAAAAGCCTGCAGCAGAAACAGGTTTCAGTAAGGAGAATATTCCGCAGGAATCTTGCCTGGAGTTTCTCCCATTTCTTCCCACAGGAGAAAATCACAAATTCTGACACTATCCTAGCCTGATCCCTAGGGATTCAGGCAAGTGAGCTGGATATTGTGTGTGGGCTACACTATCATGGCTTCACTTACTCAGCTGGGCCTTCTCTGGTATCCATCAAAGCTATGCTATGAAGATGTACTACCTTGACATCCCAGGGGAAAGGCTTTCCAAAAGACTACGCATCCTACTTTTTGGGCTGACTGCTACCAGGAATCATTCTTCCCACTGCTGCGACGTGGAGTGACAACTCATTGTGTTACGCTCTCACTCTGAGGTGTTGGCTTTAAAATACGTACAAAGCTCTTTATAACAGGTATTCTTATGCCTTGTAGTAGGTGAATGACTCTCTGTAGCTTTTGCACTTCCAGCACGTACGGACACAATGGCACCGATTTCTCCCCCCCCCACCAAAGTAATATAAAATACTTTGGGCTTGAGCCTCACACCAAAGTAATAAAAATAAATTAATGTGGTTTGACTGCCTGCATATTAAAATGGCAAAATTATAATAGTTGCTATTCATAAGGCATTTGGAATATAATTTGGGCAATTTCTCATGTTGGGAAAATCTCTCTCTGTTAAGAACTATGGCTCTCCAGCACTGTGAGACTAACATTTGCATATTGACAGGGAGCAGAAAAAAAAGGTGCTTTTTAAATAGCTAGTTAGTGTCCCATTAAGCATCTGCTATTGTCACTATAACTTTTAGCATTTTGACCTTTTATTTTTTTTTTCCTAAATTGTGAATCCTGCTCCAGTGCATGAGCCAACAGGGGAATTTTGAACATGATTCTGCCAAGGGCTAGGCGTTCAGTTGTTAACCTCAAATGTTGTGTTCCTCCCACAGCAACCCCACAGGTGTCCACATCTTTGACTTTCTGAAGTGCTAATGTGATTTGAACTGATACATTTTATTGTCTCCTAACTTGACCTTTAGTTGTTTTGAGCAGTACTGTTAAGACAAGTAACATGCCCACAGAAGAACAATTTATCTTAGATACAGATCATAGGAAGATAGTGCTGTAAGTGCGAAATAAACAGAAGTAACTTAAACCACTTGTTATCTCAGGTTCAAATCCACCCCCACTTTTCTGAAATGCAGGCAAGCACCAGCTCCCAATGAAGTCAGTGAAACAGGTTAGTGCCTTGTCTCTGAAAAGTTTTTACTCTTGGTTGCTGGGCTACTCTGCAAAGTGAGATCTCTGTCCACTTGCTAGTGAAAATACCCTTGTATACAAGCTTGTTGTATTCACCAGTATTCTGCCCAAAGCTGAGAGTCAGGCACATGATCTACCTCCTTTGCTGTGTAGGACCTTTCTCCTAGTGACTTGTATTGATGCTGTGAGAAAGAAGGACAGGTTTTTCACCTGAATGATGACAGAAACACCAAGTTAGGGCAAAAAAGGAAATGTATTCATTTTGCATGTTAATTTGTAACATATTTGTGGAGCTGGTTGTATAGGAAGCACAGGCGGTTTCACTGGCCAGAACTAGGAAGCAGAATAGAGACAAGTAATAAGGCAAGTGTTCGTTAAACTGACTGTCCCATGAGTTACATGTGTTACTGAAATTCCAGTGTTAGAAGGCTGGCATTGTGATAGAGTCTTCTGGTGAGCAGTGCATTGCCGAGCATCATCCTGAGCAGCACCACTAGCCCCGCTGTGCCCCTGCTTCTGTACTGTATCCACTTCGAGTGGTGGGGAGAAGGTGTCCTGCCATCCGCAATGCTGCCTTACTCAAAACAGTTTTCACTTTTTGTCTAGCAAAGTGCCTGAGCAGAGCAAAGCTGTTGCATGTCTGATGTGTATGAGAATCTGTGGGGCTCAGGACAATCAAAGATGAGGAAGCACAGGCGTCATGAGGGACACAAAAGTGGTCCCACCACTGGTGTCATCTTGGAGGAGCCTTCCTTGTGGGATGAAGTAGCCCTCTTGGCATATGGGACCAGGACCTCCATGCGAAAGGATCACATAGGCTAAGCCGTAGATGACTACTTAGAAGACAGAGATCCTTGCCTCCTACCTCTGTAACCTAAGTCCTGCAGATACTTGTCTGAGGTGTAGTGTCACTGCAAGGGTGAGGGTTATAGCAGTATTTCTTTGGCATCATCGGTATCATGAAAGAGTCAAACAGCACGGCTTAGATAATACTGGAAAACATCAGTAACATGGCATAAGGACAAAAATAATACACAGTCTGAAAAACCAAGTTGCATCAAGACAACTTCTGTAGCAGTCAGTATTAGAACTTCCAGGTTTGTATGAGGCTTGCCCAGTGTACTTCCTTTCCCAACGGGAATGTCTTAAAATGAGGACACTTATTGATTTTGCATCTGAATCTGCAAGAGTTTATGTGTATTTTCACTCATTATTGAAAAAGTAATAGCAAAATACACAAGAATATTCCAGACAATATACAAATATACAAAATTCTTGTTGTGCGATTGATGGTTTGATCTAAAAGCCTCTTTACTATTCTTCCTGTCTCAAGGCAAGATTTACTTTTGTTCAAGCTTGCCACACTTCACACCAAACCAAACAAAAAATCTCCAGTAAAAATATAAAAAGAGGGAAGATCACACAACATCCTCAAACCCACTAACACGATCTGCTTTTTACCTTTTGTCACATATTTCTTCCACAGTCTTTTGAATAAAATTATAACAAGTCTTTAAGCCTCAGATAAAGAATCCCAAGATAGATAATTAGAGGTCTTCTCCATCAGTGGTACTACATAACAAAATCAATACTGATCTACCACAACAAAGAGACTATACTCAGAAATTCAAGCCTCAACCCATTAATGAACACATCACTAAAAATGACAAGACATAAATCTATCAAACAAATGCTTTAGAGACCCAGCATTATCATCAACATTTGAGATCAAGTTGATCTTCTTGGAAACTAGGTCTTTTCGGTACTCTGGACACTTGAAATTTCATGCACTTTTTTTCCAAAACAGCCAACTCTTCAGATCATCTGGTGCATTTGATCAACTGCTGTCACTTTGAATAAATTTGGAGTTAAAGCAGGAGTGGATTCCTCCCACCCGCCTGTCCTTCTGTAGTATGCTGGATATTAGACAAGTGATCACAACCGTCCCTTCTAGACTTAAAATCCACCAGACTATCTTCAAAATATCATCTTCAAAACTGTATATGCATCCATGACTATCTAGTTGTTTGAATATATTTAGCAATTCCCCACCTTTTGAAAGTCTTGTAAAACTATATTTTTAAATGAAAATTTAAAATATATGTGTTTTCCATTTAGTCATTTTCAGTCTCCTAGGAGTCACTAAGGCCAGACTTTTCTTCTTGCTTTACATATGTTTGGCAGCAAATGAAACAGTTTTCATTTTGATGAAAAATCTCTGTATATAACCTGTCACCCTGAGGAAGAGGCACATCCTGTTTAATCAGAATTTCCTGCAAGCAATCCAAGAAAAGTCCATTCAGAATATGCATGTGACCATAAGAAAAGAGTGGGAGAATGATTTCCTTATATTATGTTGTAACGATAGTGTGCAAAGCAACAAATACAGTATGTACATAAGCTTAGACGTCTCATAGCCTTTGCTTCTCTATACTGCTTTATAAAGAAAATACAGATACCGAAGAATTCTTTATTATTAAAAGCAAAAAAGGAATGTAATGAATTTTGCTAGCACAAAATTTTTGACCTCGATATAAAGGGTGACCGAAGACGTCAATTAACAACAATGGGAAAAAGTTTCACAAATTTTAAATTCAAGAAACCACTAAAGATTATCTAATTTGCTAAATTTTTCCACCATAGGCACTGTCAGACTTTCTTGCTACCTGTGGATGTGTTAGGGACATTCAAGAAGTAATTGGATACACCCAGTTCATTAAATGAAGATCCAGTGAGACTGGGTTGTTACTAAATATGAAGACAGTGTTTCTGGTTGAAGAAGTCCCTGCACGGTAGTTTTCTGCAGGCTGGGAAAGTATTGTGGGATAATATCTCTACACATGCTTATCCTGGTCTTGTAGTCTCACCTATGCATCCACTGTTGGTCTTTGCTGGGAACTGGTTACTGGATTTTCATCCAATACCACTTTCACCCGATCTAACACAGCACTCTCCATTCCTATGAATGTATTAGTCAGAACATATGCCTCCGTTCTCAAAACCCAACTGAACAAACCAACCTACCAGATTTGCCATTGTCTGAAGACGCAAGAAATCAATGTCACTAGTACTGAAAAAAGTATAATTATAAAAACACCTGGATCACAGCAGCTGGTGAACCATGCTTCATAAAAAGGCAAATTAATTTATTGTCGTCAACCTCTCAAACTTCCGAAGAACCTGAAACAAGAAGAAACTCCTTCCTTGACTCCAAATTTGGAAAACTGTCCCTGCGTCTGTGAGCAATCTGAGAAAATTTTTTTTTTCCCGTAGCCTTTCTGTGTCCAGTATCCTTCTCCACTATTGAAGGGACTGTGTCTAAGGAAGGATGGAAATGTATTCAGAGCCACAGGACCAATATTCATCCCCCATTCACCCAGGCTGAGAAATCAACCTAGAAGGAACCTCTGGTTGATTCATCTACATCGTCTTTTCAAAACACAGCAAAGGTTCATATAGCAACTGGCAAATAGATGGGAAAATATAGAAAAGCAGAGCTGATGTCTATTATAAACATTCACACAACAGCAAAGTTAAGGGAGGTGAGGTTAGCCCAGGAAACATAACATACTACCGAGTTTATCCTTTATCCTTGAAAATGTTTTTTTACATTCCGTCTGGGAAGACATCCATTAATTTCTCAAAGTTGAGGGGAGCTGGTTGTCTGCAGGGAGTAGGGAGATTTACTTTGCCTTTTTGCTTATGTTTTTTCATATCAAGAGCTACCATTTCCAAGCTTTCTGCCAACTCAGCAAAGACGTAGTGAGTTGCTGATTCTGTTCTTAGTTCTCATCTGTAACATGAATGTGAGTCATCAGACAGTGCCCTTACAGGCAGACTTTTGAGGCTTATTGGACTGATTTTATAAACATTTAGATAGTAGGGAAAGCATATGGTGACCAAACTCTTTTTCTGGAGGTAATCGGTGTTTGGGAAAAGATTTTTCCATTGCTGTAGAGGTACAGCAGAGATACAGTTAGACAGGGAACTAAAACAAAAGCTTCTGGTGTGCACCTGATGGAGCTGGCAGGTTTGGAGCAGAGCAGAAAAGGCCTTAGTTAAATGTGCAGGGACACAGCATCACGTAGCTCTTCCATTCTGAGTTACCTTTCAGAAACAAGTGAACAGCTGCAAGAAAATCTTGGTTACCAGTGATCTGACAAATCATGGAAAAGAATCCTGATTTGTGTTCTAAATGTTTATCAGAAAATACTAAAACCAGAGCTGAAATAAGTGTTGTACCTGATAAGAACATAAACTTTTCCATCCAGTAAAGTTACAGGATATAATACATTTTCTTAATTAGTAGGTGGAGGATTCTTGTTTGTTCTCTGGTCTCTGAAAGCTTCTCAGCCATTTGAAATGTTTGTTCAATTCCCTTTTTTGGTTCTCAGAAACTAATCCTGTACATTTTGCTCAAAAACACTCAAAGGGACAAGTAGCACACTAATAGAAGACAAGCACTTTGCAGGTAACAACTGTCCAGCGCTCTTTACTGCCTGTGCCCATTTCTTTAATTCCATGACCCACTTATTGAAAAACTTAGTCAGAAATGGAAGTATACAAAACAGTACACTTAGATTCATCTATATGTAGCGAGATGGCCCTTGGGATTCTGATTCATGACTGTGTTCCTCTGTGTAATGGTACTGCAAGTAATAAATAATGATTGGCCTGTCTGAGTCTGCCAAGGAGAATCTTATTTTTATTTAGGCAGAGGATGTTTTGCAATTAAAAACAATTATCCTAGGACAGGGAAAGTACTTGTCCCTTGAGAACAGTAAGGTTGCAGGCTAATGTATGCCTCTCTTGAGAGACTCCTGCTCGCTGCCTGCTGCTGAGAGTACTTAGTTGTAGGTGAAGAGATAGAAAGAGGGACAGAAGCCTGGTGTGTGACTAAACCCTAAATGTCTCCCAAGGAATTGACTTTATGTGTCATTGCAACAGCAGTTCTGTAGTTAATTTAGTTCTTCCTATAACATTTGAGTAGAGTTGTGTGGAGAATGGTAAAGTCATTCCACAACGGATTTCAGCACTTTGACATTTGTTTCTCATGTGCCATGGAATGAGATCCACAAGTGCTGAAATTATCTCTGAAGGCAAGAGGATCTCCGAACTCAGGGCAGACTGGTGGATCTCAGGAGCCTTTCACTGCCAAGGAGCTGCAAGGCTGGGAGGAGTGGGAAGAGATGAGCTTGACAGGAAATCATACACCTTTTTTTGTCAGAAACCTATGGGTATTGAAACTCACTCCATGTCTATTCGAAACTCTGGTGAAACTGAAAGGCTTCTGCAGAATGTTTCAATTCAATGGACACTGTTAATGCAGACAAAGTAGGGCATCTTTTGGATCAGCAGAAGTTATGAGCTATTTGAAACACAAATAAAGATTTTGAGTCTAATTTTTTTACAGCTATGTAATCAAATTACTGTTGTGGGTTTGTGTGGCAAGGATTTGGTAGCAGGGGGCTATAGGGGTGGCTTCTGTGAGAAGCTGTGAGAAGCTTTCTCCATGTCTGATAAAGCCAGTGCCAGCCACCTCTAAGATGGACCCGCCACTGGCCAAGGCCAAGCCAGTCAGCGATAGTGATAGCACCTCTGTGATAACATATTTAAGAAGGGAAAAAAAACATTGCAGTAAATTGGCAGTCAGGAGAGAGGAGTCAAGCTATGTGAGAGAAACAACTCTGCAGACACCAAGGTCAGTGAAGAAGGAGGGGAAGGAGGTGCTTGAGATGCCGGAGCAGAAAGTCTTCCCATGCAGCTCGTGATGAAGACCATGGTGAGGCAGGTTGTTTCCCTGCAGCCCATGGAGGTCCACGGTGGAGCAGATACCCACCTGTAGCCCGTGGAAGGGACCCCACACTGGAGGAGGTGGATGCCTGAAGGAAGCTGTGACACCATGGGGAGCCCATGCTGGAGCAGGCTCCTGCCAGGACCTGTGGACCGGTGGAGAGAGAAGCCCACGCTGGAGCAGGTTTGCTGGCAGGGCTTGTGACCCCATGGGGGACCCATGCTGGAGCAGCCTGTTCCTGAAGGACTGCACCCCGTGGAAGGGACCCATGCTGGGGCAGTTTGTGAAGAGCTGCAGGACACGGGAAGGACTGATGTTGGAGAAGTTTGTGGAGAATTGTGGAGAACTGTCTTCGGTGAGAGGGACCTCACACTAGAGCAGGGGAAGAGTGTGAGGAGTCCTCCCCCTGAGGGACAAGGATTGGCAGAGACAACGTGTGATGAACTGAACATAACCCCCATTCCTGTCCCCCTGCACTGCTCCGGGGAAGGAGGGAGAGCAACAGGAGTGAAGCTGAGCCCGGGAAGAAAGCAAGGGTTGAGGGGAAGGTGTTTGAAGATCTAGGTTTATTTCTCGCTATCCTACTCTGATTTGATTGGTGATAAATTAAACTCCCTTTTCTCCTCAAGTTCAGTCTGTTTTGTCCATGACGGTAATTGGTGAGTGATCTCTCCCTATCCTTGTCTCAGCCCTCGAGCCTTGCACCATATTTCCTCTCCCCTGTCCAGCTGAGGAGGGGGAGTGATAGAGCGGTTTTGGTAGGCACCTAGCATTTATTCAGGCCAAACCACAACAATTGCTTTGTTTTTAGGTCACTGTACAACAAAAATTTGATTCTTCCTTTGAACAACCTAGTAAGGTACACGTAACTGTTTGACTAAAGTTTTGGTCACTGATTTTTCATCAGATATGGGTCTAGTTGTGTTTCCCTTCCCACCCCTCTCTCTACACCCACAGGCTGTATACCATTATGTCACGTCATGTTGGGTTGCCTCCATCTTCAGCAACACATGCCATGATGTGACATCCCATAATTCACAGAGACAGGAACAAAGTACTCTAAACAGTAGAGTGATTGTGCTGCTGTAATATCTGGGGCATGTACAGAGTGCTGGATGATGGCCCAGGTTTTTAGCTTTCTGAATAAAAGTTGGATAGCTCAGCAGATATGCGATGCTTAATGGACTAAAATGCAAGGATAATCAGTACCATAAAGAACCCGGTGCCTGGAGTCTTAGCAGCCCATGAGGCAGAAAGTAAGCAGCTCAGCCTTCTCCAGGGAGTGTCACTGCAGCTTCTACATGTGGCTTCAAGGTGCCTGAATGGATTCAAAGTGAAAGAGAAAAGTAGAGCAGAAATGCCATTCAGCCCATAATATCCTGGTTCTTAGAGGAGTTGTTATGTAGAAATGCCTTGATGAACAGCGCGTCAATGACTGACTGAGCTGTTTGTGCTTCTAGGAGGGTTGGCATATGAAACGTACTTATTCTGTAGACTCTTACCAGCGATTATTCATTCTTTTTGTTGTGGTTGGGTTTCCAAAGAGGATGTGACACCCCTTGTGCTGTCTGGAGTAATAATCCTAAAATAACATCTGCTCCACAAGATTTGCAACCTGAGATTTAGATAGCCTGCAGCAAATTAATAAAGGGACATGCCTTGCAGTTCAAAAACACACTAACAAGTTAGAATGGTTTTAGTAGTCAGTGTTCCTCACCAGCATAATCCTGCTAAAGACTGTTAACTTGAAGAGGAGTTCGGTCCTGAAAACACTCACCTTCATGGAAAGAAGAGACCTAATTTTACATATGAAGTTAGTGTAGATAGTCTAATTTGCCCCAGAAAGAAGAAGAGCAGGTCTTTTCTGAGAAAGGAAATGTTGGCTGTTTATATGTTTCAGTCATGGCAGGCTCCTTCCCTCTCGTGTAAAAAAGCAGCAGATTTGCATTCAGCTAACTCGGCCACGACTTCTCCTCAGCCATCCACACTACACAGAGCACAAGGTCAGAACAGCAGCAGTGGGGCACAGCTGAGGTTTCAGAAAGGTGAACAAAGGCAATTAAAAATGAAGCAGAAAAACAAAATGGTAACGGCAGGAGTTACTGCACTGGCCTACATAGGAAACTGACTGGCAGGAGACTACCTGCCAAACAGCAATTCAGTGAAATCACAGGCTCCTGGTTCAGTTCCTAGAGCTGATGCAGACTTTAGATTCATTTGCCTCATTTCCTCATCTGAATAATACAGTTATAAATTTACCAAATCTTTATCATTTATAGCTCTGAGGTCTTTTAGAAGGACCTTGTCCAAATATTGTCTAGTTGTTCCTATGCCAGGAGGATCCAGCCTTACCTAAGGTTCCATACTGAACCTCAGAGCAGATTGTTGCTGCTTTACACCAAGAATAATAATTTTCTTAGTGTTAGGTAACACCAGGAAAGACACTGGGAGTTGATTGTGATTCCATTGCTCTTTCCACTGTTCTGCCTCAAGCACAAAGAGAACAGGCTCTTTGATCAAGTAGGTATGTAAAAACAGTACAACAAAACACTGTCAGATTAATATTTATTTTACTATATTTTTTAATTAGGAAGAAGTTACTTTCCCTGTTCTAAATGAAGATCTGTACCCAGCTATATAAAAAAGTGGCCAGGCTGTGTTCAAATTATTATCCAGAAAAGAAACTACTGCATTTACTGTAACATTTATCACTTTATAGAACATAATGCTATCACTGAATTAAACATACGACTGCTGTGCATCAAGGTTTTGCCCTGTGTCCTAGACATTCAGTTATGGTTCAGTATAACGGATTTTAATTCTTGTCCATAGGAGCAATCAGAGTCCAGAGAAGTTTACAGAAAGTGTGTGGGATCATAGATCTTGAGTCCAAAAGAGTCTAGCAGAATCCCATGGTCATGGCTACACTACAAGTCTCATCTTTCTCCTGCCCCATCTACAGCCTTCTGGTTTTGCTCTGTCCCTTGATTTGTTTCATTGTCTATTAGCGTGTGATATGATCTTTCAGAGAGTTGGGTGCCATACATGCATAGCAATGGAGGGCTGCTGCTCTCATTTCTTATGCAGACAAAGTCAGGCTGAAATCCTTTAACTTAAAAATGAAACATGTAAAGCTCTAGCAAGTATATTTCATTTACTTACTTGGAAAAAATTTGACTCAAAACTCTAAGTACAGAGAAACAAAGTAACACAACAACAAAAGTACTTCTGACTTTGGGCTGTTTGATTCTTTTGACAATCAACATTTTCTGCATTAACCAGACACTCTATAGAATTTATTGCTTAGTGACAAACTTTTACTTTACAAATTATTCTGAGACAGATACTTCAGTAAATCCATAACATGGCAATGCCTCTATTCTCTGTAAATGCATTTTTCCTTCTTACAAACAGTTAAGATCAGCAATAGACAGCTACCTGGAATAATGGCCTTTTACAGTGTCCTGAACACAGTCAATTCTTAAAATGCTTCAAAACTTTAAAGACAGTAGAAAAATGTGGACTAATATTACTGCTTTTCTGGTGCAATATGTTAGATAGATCAAAGAGTAAAGAAACAATAATTCAAAGAAAACAATTTCAATTTCCTTGAAAATCCGATAAAAAGAAAAAAAGTAAATCATTTAAACAGACATTTTTAAAACCCTGCTGTTATCAAGGATTTCAAAATACAGTAGAGTGTTTCAAAACATTATTTTTTAACATGGATATGTACCTTTTCATAAGGGTGTCCTTTGATGGGCTATGAAAGAGAAAAACAATGGAAGATAAACCTAAGTTCCTTTTTTGAGAACCAAAATTAAAAAAGCAAAACAGAAAAATAAAATCATCTGCCAACTTCAAAAGAGTTTCAAAGCATGAAATTCCTTAAGCTTGAAGCATAATCAAATGATTTATGTTTAAGGATAGAGCACAGAGCTTAGAAAGCTTGAGAAAACAGGAAAAAATGACTTGTCTTTTTTGTGACTAATGAAAATATGTCCACAAAGGGTTTCTAATTGTGATACCCCAGATGTTTGGGATGTATGAACATGTCACACCCAGAAATTTTTTTAACTTTTGGTTCCTTTTTTTTCCTGTAGTTTTAATGAAAGAAAACATTGTTTAAGGCCAGCTTTCCCAGCTGGAAGTTGTTCAACTCAGAAGTCTGTTTAGAAATGAGGAAAAAAAGGCATCTCTTCCCCTCTCAAAACAGGGAGGAGGCAACCATGCTCCATAACCTTTTTGCTTCACTCAAAGTTTTTTACAGTCGGATTTTGTTAGTTGTGGTTGTTGCCACGAGCTGTGTATTTGTTGATATTTACTTGTATTGACCTTGTAATTTCACTACAAGCAGGAATTCGCTGGTGCCAGAAGGCTCAGCGATCATTTAGGCAGTGTCACACAGTGCTTTCAGTCCATGCAAACGTTCTTTCTCTCTCTCTGAGTGGGGAGGGTACTGAAATGATTAACTTAGACTAAGTGCCTCACTTTTATTTGTGTAAAGCTGAGTGAGGCCAATCCCCTAAGCTATGATTTTATAAGAATCAAGCACATATTGTTGTCCAGTCTGCAGCTCTGGCGAGACCTTCATTCTTCATAGATCGTTAAAAATGAACAGGTCAAAAGCTCTTCCTCAGTCTGTGACTTCCTCTGTGTTTTTATTTCCTGCTAGCTGCTGAATTAGCAAAAAAATCACTGATAACAGAAAACCAAACTCTGGTGCTCCAGGGTTTATTGCATGAAGCTAGGGTGAGTTATCAGTCCTCTTCTAGGAGTCCTGGTGAATGTTAAAATGATCCTGGTTTTATAGGCCTACTTGTGGAAAGACGTGAGTGTAAAAGGAGCTGCAGTCTTGCTTATAAGCACAAATCTTTTCTCCTGGATGCCGAGTAAAACCAGAATATTTTGGGAGGGATGCTGTGGTTCGCAGCCATTTCTTACAGACATTTTTTCTTGGTTTTCTGTACAGCGTCCTGTATACATGCATTTAGAAAGCACTGCTTCTTTAAAAATAAGGGTAAAGCTTGAAACAGGAACTCTCTAGATCAGTGTGTTTGCTGAACAAACACTGAAAGGCAGCAGGGAGGTAAATCATTGTTGCATGCTGAAGGGAAGCATGGCATTACTTATGAATGACTGCATGCATGTCTGCCTGACTCAATGAATGAATCACCCAGAATAAGACTGTGCAGCTCGAATGAGCACAGAAACTCCTCTGATTTTCATTTACAAAGCTTAATCATAAATATTGTATATGGTACAAGGCAAGGAAGGAAGCACAGTCAGACCTGGTTAATGTGCTTTATTTCCAGAGCTGCGTATGTTGGATTGCTGCGGCGCTCACCCCTCTGAGATCACCTGTGGGCATACAGACCTTTCGGTTCCAGCAATGCAAACATTTCAAGCCAAGCTTGGATTCACTGACCTGACGGGTTGCATCACATACACATTCATTAAAAAGAACAATGCCATCAGGGAAAAATTATACTATGATCTATCTCTTATACTACAGAGTTTTAAAATCCAGGCATATTTTCTAATAACTTAAATATTTCCATGCTGGCTTCCATTATTAAATGAAACTAGGCAGAGCCTAACCGGCCAACATTTATAAGGTGTTTATAGGGTGGCAACTGCCTCATGTCAGACTGTCTAAGACATCGCCAACATTGACAGTTTCAGCTGATGTACTACATTTTGGAGTCTTGGAAGTTTTCATAGGAAACAGATTTCAAATGACGAAATATTATCTGCACTGAGGGACAGTGTCTGTTTTAAGTCTGTAAGTAGGAGCTACATATTGCAGAATGAAAATGTTCACAATTTTATTGTGAAAAAGAATGAACAAACCAGCACCATATTTTGCACTCTTCAGCCTCTGCTTGAAAAATGGCTTTGTTACTATTTTGTAATTAGCAATGCTTACTATACCACAATGATGCAAAGTCACTCTATTTCTCCAGTAAAAAATAATCTTCATTAATAACAAGTGATACTAGAAATTCACTCAAATGCTTGGAACATTTTATGTCCTCTAAAGACTTTTAGGGCTTTGAGTTCAATTTCAAGCTCTATGACTAGAAATTGATCTCATAGAATTATAGAAACATAGAATGGTTTGGGTTGGAAGGGACCCCATAGATCATCTAGTTCCAACACCCCTGTCATGGGCAGGGACGTGGCAAAGGAGTCCCTCTCCTTTAATGTAGCTCTGCCCTTAGAAACCCTGGCTACAAGCAGAGCTTCTCTATGTCGACCAGCTAGGGCCTGTGCCGCAGAGGTAATATACTTGCATGCTAAGACACTATGCGTGACCCTGGTTACACGTAGGACAGAGACGTCACAGCTAAAAACACAGATGATCACTACATGATTTGCTATGACCACAGCCATGGCCATGTTTCCTCACTGCTCTTCTGGGAACATCTGGCATAGATTTTGAGTATCTCATTGGTAATGCAGATTGGGATTTCCCAGGGCACAACATCTAACACTTGCTGCTTGTGATCAGGTGGGACTGCTCTTGAGAACATGGGGGCTGGAAGCCACATGCTGCTTATTTCAGAGACCCAAAGGACAGGGAAGCGCTCACAGATGGGAGGTGCCTGTCGCTTCACAACATGCCTTTGTGGATGCATCACTGGGCTCAGTAGTTCTTGCTAATTATTTTCTCTGGCAGATGGGGAATCATGGTGCCAACAGCACCAGTACAGTGTCACTGCCAGTTGTGCAGGGCAGCCCCACCACACGGGCCACAGTTAAACAATTTAAGAGTCAGACACAGCTTACAAGCTGTAGAGGTCTCTGCTACTTCTGGGTGTTCTCTGTATCTCTGTTAGCTCTAGATCTAGAAATGTCACTTTATTACAGCCCTTCCTTCTGCAGCTGATTGTCCTACAAGGTCCTGCTCCACCTTTCTCTAGGCACGAGGCTAGAGGCCTGCACAGGATTTTGAAATCCCCTCTAGCTTGTGAACACAGAACTACCATAAATGATCTGTGGAGATGCAAGCATAAAAAGGAATGCTTTAGCTAGACACAGTATCTAGTGTAGAAGCATGAAGATACCTTTGTAAAAGGGTACCCTAACACATGAAATCCTTCTCCTTGCAAACATGCAGGCATAGATATGCCTTGATGGTTGGCTGCCCTTGCAAAACCTCTGGTGGGGGCAACGTCTGACCTGCCAGCAGCTCCTGCTTCCCAGTGGTGTGGTGCACTGCCCATGCTTTCCTGCACAGCAGCTGCCTCTGCTCACACACAGGACTCTGCTGAACCATGTCTTCTCTGATTGCAAAATGTTATTTCCTTCTGTTTGCTTGGCACTGTGGCGTCTGCCGGTGGAGTGCGGAGCAGGGTGACAATGCCCTCCCCAGCTTCCTGAGCTGGGGGGCTGGAGGAAGAGAGCTGAGATAGGGAACCGAGATTAAGTACCCTGAAATGCTTTGGAAAGTTTTGTTATGATAATTTAACCTGCAGTGTTATTCAGATCTAAAGCTACTTTCACCCTCCTGTTCTTCCCTGGGGTTGGAAACCTGTACAAAATGCGAATAAGAGATCCAGATCTGGAGCCTATACACCTCCTATTAGGGTCTGGGATTTAGGTTTGATCCAGTTTAAAAGCTGGGGAAGCACTAGAAAATGCAGGTCTGCACCGGGAGGCAGACCTCCTCTTCTTTTCCCTCCAAAGCAACGCCGTAGACCAAAAGGCAGCTTCTGCACAGATGCTCCCAATTGTAAGTGTGGAGATGTTTCTGGTCTTTGTTATCTTAGAAACCAAGTTTCCAGGTCAGGAATGTATTTTGAATGTACATTCTTGCATTTGCTCTCTTTCGTCTGACTTTCGCTGCCAGGTCTTACAGCACAATACGGAATGCCTAAAAATAGTTATACAAGAATCAGTTTTTATAGATTCGTATAGATTTACAGCACAGCAGTTGCCTGGTAGCCAAAAGGCAGAGAACTGAAGCTGGGACCTCCAGAACCAAAATCATAAGCCACAGCTTGAATTGTAGAGTTGTAAATACTTGGAATGAACCTTGCTTCTGTAGTAAAGCACTTCATGTAGTGGGTTGCAGTAGCATGCAGATATTCCTCAAAGAATGAGTTGCAGTAATGTTCTAAATAATGCAGAGTTAATGTTTATCATTGTAGTAGTCACTGTTTGGTAAGCACTGTGTGTCAAAATAGAAGGTAGAAAAATTTGGGTTACATCTGTAATGCTAAACAAAATTGGGCTGCTCTGGTGAAGCTCCTGTGGGGGCCAAATAGTTGCAAAATAATTTCAAAGTAAAATAATTACAAAGCAAAATAATTGCTTTGCTTGGGGGCTTTTTCAGATGAAAAAAAATAATGTAGGTACTGGCCTGCAGGCTTTTAGAGTGGTGTTTTTGTAACACAAAACTGCATCTATACACTGCATGTGTGCGTAGGAGACAGAAAGAATTGAGACTTTCATGTACGAAACTTTAGAATCCGAAAATAAACATCAGCCTACTAAAGATCATGAAAGCTTTTTTCATGATTGCTTTGTTTTCTGATTTGATATATTTCTTGTCTATCTTATTTGAATTTGATGCTTTGAGGGTAAGAACACCTGGCAGCTGTGGTTGTTATTGCTAATTGGGTAACAAACAGTGCTAAGGGTGATGAGTGTGTGCAGGATGTGCGTGGCAAAACCGTTTCACATCTAGATCTAATGTGGATCTGCTACATGAGGTAGACTTTGCTAGTCTAGCTGGTCTTATGTCTTGACCCAAGCACTGGCCTGGACATGGCCTCTCAGAGGAAAGTAGAAACACATGTTTTTAATATCATGTATACCATGTCTTTGTGACATATGCCATGACTTCATGAGAAATGTAATTTCTTAATTGTTGTGGTGGTTGTCACAGCCTTTGGACCCGTATCAGGTTCAATAATTGCTGAATGAGACTCATTCATTTAAGCACTATGGGTAAAGTATTCTACAAAGCTGTTCTCGCACAAGCAATATTGGCAGATTAGAAAACACTTCTGTTGAAGACAAGTACATTTTACTATACACATGCTGCTGTGTTTCTTTCTGATCTTTTCTTGTCACACAAAGATGCTTGAGCAATGAAGAAGGTACCGTAGCTCACTCTTACTGCAGACTGACTACAATGTTATTACTTTCTTATTTAGTCTATTTTTCTAAATATTTAGAAGATTATTGTAACAAAATAATTTATCCATCCTTTGATTCAAGCTACTGCTATGTAGACTTCTGCTAGGATCACCTTGAAACATTTTATTTTTAACAGGAAGAACCTCCATTGTCTTTATTTTTTCTCATATATAACGGTAATTAAATCTTACTGTTTTTTCTTTTGGCTAATGTTACCATATTTTCAATGTAAGAACTTTACTGCCTAGATTATTTCAGTTACATTCCCAGTCAATGTCGTTGCTAGACTCAGGGCTGCCCAGCATAGACGTGAAGACATAACCTGTTCCTTCATTTCTTTCACACACAGTATGATCTGAACTTTATATAGGACTGTTCACACGAATAAATAGTCGGCAAGGTGAATCAGGGTTGAAAAATCTGGCCCTAAAGCTTAACCAAGAGACATATCAGATCAGTTCTCTAAAGATAAATCAACAATGTTATCATTTTATTAAGACAAATACTGCTTTGGTTTAAAGAATAAACAAGCTTCCTCTCAGTCCTGTGATATGATATTCATGCTGGAATTCACTTGAACAAGAGTGCATTCATTTAATAACAAATAACTAGTGGTTATACAACACCTTTGACCACAAAGCCTTCTAAAGGCTGTGTTGTGTTCCTTCTACAGTTACAAAAAAAAAAATCCAGAAAAAAAGTGAGGCATAAGTTTAATATGTTGAGTAAACTGCAAACAGATGACAGATATTTCACAAGCAACAGGCCAACTTTATCAGAGAAGAGTTTTTTGCCCATTATTTGCTTGAAGCAAACAAACACTCTCAGTACATTGACAGGGACATTGAGCCACAACACATAATTGACCAACAGTCACAGAAGTTGTTGTTATTGGAGTTGGCTTTAAAACTCAGGAGCTCCTTTGCTCTGGTCCTTTGTTCACAGACTTCCTTTCCTGTGTGGACTACATGAAAAGAAACAATAGTTTTAATCAGCTTCGTTTTTTTGCCAGAGACAAAATAAAAGGGAAGAATGCATTTATCTGACTTTGAAAATGCTGAAATTCACTTCAGCGTGTTGAAAAGGGCTTAGAGCTCGGGGAACTCTTGACCTGAATCTGTTTCTAGGAATCTGCAGAACAAGTTTGTTCTTCTGGTTATTAAATTCATTGTTTGGATGACTATAAGCCTATTCATGGAAAACCTAAGTAAATCATGAAAGTCTTATGGTAGTTACCATGAACAGTCATTCATCTGAAACCTCATCTAGGAAGTACCTCAGCATTGCCGTTGCACAACCAGACAGTACAAACAAAACCATAAAGCCTAAATGACATGTTGTTTACCACTAATAGCACACAGTGAATAATGCTGAAGTGCTCTCCTGGCAGACTATCTGCAGAGCGGGATGTGTCCATCTAAATCATGCGGTGAACCCCCAGAACTGCAGACAGATAGGGAATGTTCCCGAATCACTGGCAAACAGGAAAAAAAACAACTAATAGTCGTAGAAGGAATGATTCGTGATAAGTTATGTGATACCACTTGCTCTTTCATCTGCATGTTTTTTTTTCTAGATGTGAGCAAACTTAGCTCACATTCCTCATAAAATAATTATGTTGTTGAAGCATGAAAGTTGTCAGTCCAATACAAGCCTAACAGCTCCATAGCAGTCTATGGGCGTGGTTGGATCAAACAGAATTTTGAAAGAGTTTGGATTTAGCGTGTTTGAAGCTGAATCTTTCAAAGTGCATTTAAAGTTATCGGGAAAGCCACAGACATTGTTAAAATCTGTGTATTTGTAGACTGTGTTCTGTATATGCGTACTTATGAAGGTTAGAGCTTGGATGATAATACATTCAGCTCACTAAGTTCAGTATGAATTCCCTATGCAAGTGGCTTTTTCATATATCTGTTCAGGCTTATCTTACCTCAGCTATGCTTTAGTCCTCTTGCAGTCTTTTACAGCACTGTGGAGTATGACTGAAATATCATCTCATCGTATCTTAATAGTTCTATATAATATTTCTGCTCCAAAGGTGAGGGCTCATAGACCTAGTCTCAGTGATGTGTTCTGCACGTAAAGCATGCATGGGTCTTTAGGATCTTGAAGTGCAGAGGCATTTACAATTCTAGAAGATTCAGTCTGTGCCTTAACATATCTAATCAGAAGTTTTACCTTCTAATTGAAAAGCTTTCTGAAAACGTGTTTTCCCTTTTCTGGAGCCAATATTTGACAAGCATTATTTTTTGTCTTTCTCAACTGTGTAATTCCCATACTGGTTTCCAAATCTGTAGTAGTAGTATTTCTGGAGAAAAAAAAAAACAACTTTATTTCGCACTATTTAAAACAGAAAGGAGCTGTGATGATTATTTCAGTCGTATCTGCAGAGACAAACTGCCCAACCAGACCCATACATTCATTTCTACAACAAAGATTTTTGCTGTAATGCTCCAAGACTGGTTCCTTCCTCTCTTTACCTCCTCAACTGCAACTTTGGCACTTGCTTGTTCCTTAAACAATTATCAGGAAGAGGTTTCTCCTTAACTGTATCTTTTTGTAGATGTCCCTATCACTGACAGTTTCCTCTTAGAATGTCCTAGCAATAGACCTTTCTTAGAACATACTGTTATCACTGGTATTTGTGGTATTTTGGAGTCAGTTTTAACATAGTGACTGCAGAAGACCCAGCTACCTGTGTAAATGGTACTTGTCACTGGTGAGGAGCTGGTGTCCTGAACTAACCCTGCTCTGCCAGACAGTCAGTGTCCATCCCAGGACCATTTGATTTCTTTTTTAGCTCTACAGACTTTCTAGATCTGGAGTCCCATTAAATCTGCCTTACTTTTTCTTTTCTAAAAATGGAGCTTGTTCTGTACTCTCAAGGCTTGATCAAGTACTTTTTAGATGATGGAAAACGTTATTTACTGCAGTTGTCTTTCTTTGATTTATTCTCTGTTTCCCTTCAACTCCTGCACTATCGGAGCTGGTCAATTTTAACCTTCTTTTCAGAGGATAAGGATTTTTTTTTTTGTACCAGTCAACTCATCCATAGCAAATCTCTATCCGTCCCATTAGAAAAAAGCCAGCCTAGATCCTTGAGTAGACATTCAAAATTGATACTAGATTTCACTTTACAACCCTTGCAAGGGCAAGACCTAGCTGACCAACATAGTGGCCTTCTGTGATGGATTGATTACATCACTGGACAAGGGAAGAGCTACAGATGTCTATCTGGACTTCTGTAAGGCTTTAGACATGGTCCCCCACAACATCATTTTTTCTAAATTGGAGAGGTATGGATTTGATCGGTGGACTGTTGGGTGGATGAGGAATTGGTTGGATGGCCGCATCCAGAGGTCAAGGTCTCGATGTCCAAATGGAGATCGGTGACACATGGTGTCCCCCAGAGGTCTGTACTGGGACAAGTACTCTTTAATGTTTTCATCAATGACATAGACAGCAGGATTGGGTGCACTGTCAGCAAGTTTTCAGATGACACCAAGCTGAGTGGTGCAGTTGATACACCAGAAGGACGGGATGCCATCCAGAGGGACCTGGACAAGCTTGAGAAGCGGGCTCGTGTGAACCTCATGAGTTTCAACAAGGCCAAGGGTAAGGTCCTGCATCTGGTTTGGGGTAACCCTTGGTATTGATACAGGCTGGTGGATGCAGGGATTGAGAGCAGCCCTGCCTAGAATGACTTGGGAGTACTGGTGGATGAAAAGCTGGACATGACCCGGCAGTGTGTGCTCACAGCCCAGAAGAACAGCCATGTCCTGGGCTGCATCAAAAGAAGCGTGGCCAGCAGGTCAAGGGAGGTGATTCTGCCCCTCTGCTCTGCTCTGGTGAGACCCCACCTGGAGTCCTGCATCCAGCTCTGGAGCCTCCAGCACAGGAAAGACATGAATCTGTTGGAGCAGGTCCAGAGGAGGGCCACAAAAATGGTTGGAGGGGTGGATCACTTCCCCTATAAGGAAAGGCTGAGAGAGTTGGTGTTGTTCAGCCTGGAGAAGAGAAGGCTCCAGGGAGACCTTATTGTGGCCTTTCAGTACTTAAAGGGGGCTTATAAGAAAAATGGGGACAGACTTTTTAGTACGGCCTGCAGCGATGTGACAAGGAGTAATGGCTTTAAACCGAGAGTAGATTTAGACCAAGTATAAGAAAGAAATTCTTCACCATGAAGGTGGTGAGGCACAGGAACAGGTTGCCCAGAGAAGTTGTGGATGCCTCATCCCTGGAAACATTCAAGGTCAGGTTGGACGGGGCTCTGATCAACCTGATCTAGTTGAAGATGTCCCTGCTTATTGCAGGGGGGTTGGACTAGATGACCTTTAAAGTTCCCTTCCAACCCAAACTATTCTATGATTCTATGAGTTTGGGGGAGGAAGTGTGACAAACAGTGCTTAAAAACATGTGGTTTTGTGTTTCATTGAGACATATGTTGTTATTCACCCCAAGGAGAAAGGGTAGGCAGCAGCGAAGGAGGGGAAGTTTGGCCCATATGGGAGGGTAAGAGGAAGTGGGAGAACTGAAGTGAATGTAATCGGTAGCACTGTATAGCAGTTTATAACCTGAATCCAAGAAACACAGCAAGCATTCAGTTACTTGATTTGGCTGAGAGTCAGTGAAAAGGATGGTACTTAGAGTTTTGAAGAATTTGGCAAGAGAACAACTATATGTGAATGATGTTGCAAGAGAGGATGTAGTACTGAGACAAAGATTTCATACTGATAATATTTGGCTCCAGACTTGCAAGATTTGGATATCTCCAGTACAAACACCAAGACACTAACAGGAAAGATCAAACACACCCAATGAATTTTTATTACCTTATAAAGAAAAAACATCTATCCAGCTGTGATGCTCATCTGCTCCTAGGTACATGAGTAGCTGGAAACCAAACTCTGAATTTTATCCTCTTGAAAAATTTCACCTTAAAGTACTACTGCTCTGAAAATCTAGTATTTGCACTATTTTTCTCCAGTTTCCAGTTTGCAGCTGCTGCAGATCATTTACCACTTCCCTGCGTGGTGCTGCAGACTCGTTGCCTGCTGACCCTGGTTTCCCACTGAGCTGTGACTAAGCTGTCCCCCCTGAGGCCTGGCTCCAGCAGCGTGAGTGGACATGAGCCCTTGCTGGGGCCCCATAATTTTGGTGAAATCAGTCTGCTACGGTATTAACTTCCAGCAGTTGGGATTTTGGTAGTACAGTCCTCAAGGCACCTTTATGCCTTCTACCTCCTCTATAAAGCACAGTGCATACGCCAAACTAATATGCCCCTATCTATGCTGCTTTCATCTTACTGTTTAAGGAAAATATGGTGAGGCTTCAACTCCACTTCAGTTAAGTCAATTTTCTCACACCCCAACTCCCCAGCTGGAAAATGGGGACTACTCTCTTCCTTTTACACGTTGACAGCTCAGTGAGTTCATGTTATAAATGCATGATTTTTGGATACTGCTAGCAGACAACATGGTGGTGCCCAGATCCACACAAGTGGAAGCAGTGGGAACCTCCTCAAAAGCAAAGAGGAAGTGTCAGTAATAATACAGATCACATTTTGAAAGCAAAACACCATAATAACCACAGCAAAGATATAAACACATTTGCAGAGTCTACCAAAACCAAGTATTATATGTTTGATTTTTTGCAAGATGATGAAGGCAGGGGATAAGAAAAAACAATATGCTATGGGTAAGAAACCTTGAAATTTAGGTATTTATGAAGTATTTTCAGCAGCTGTTTGTAATGATCCTGACACATTTGGTTATGGTAAATGTGGTGGAGGTGTCACGTGTCAGACCGGCAATGACATCATGGTGAGATATGATACAGTGGCTGCCCCTGTTGCCTCAGGCTCTTCTTGCCTGAGCCTTATTGTGCCTCCAACAACTCTTACTCTTTTCCTTCAGCCTCTCACATTTAGTGAAAGAAGAAGGGAATAACTTCTTAAACAGTGTTCTGTAAATGATAATTGCCACTTCTTAGAGATGGGAGACTTGAAAAAGACAATTAGGACATCATGTTGTCCACATTCTGCAAGGTAAAAAGGAAAAACTAATTTAAAAGTCAGAATAATTTAGAGAATAGTTTGCAAATAAGAAAGATATGATCCAGAAGAATTCACTACAAGTACTGGCACTCCATTCCTATATACTCCCTTGTCAGGTACACTTTTTACTCTTACACGGGCAGGAAGAGGCTGGCATCCCTAACAGTGCCATACTTTGTTGAGTAATTTATTAATGGTACTCTAAATTATGCACTGGCATTTTTTGGAGATGTTTTGTTCATGATTCCCTGTGTTCTGGGTGAGGTGAAAGCAGGTGTAGCACAGAGAGATTGACCACACGGGGCGAGTGCTCTGAAGTGTGCTTTCATTTAGGAGCAAGAAACAGTCTGAAGTTAGGAGGGAGGAAATATATACCACTGCTGTGCCAAATATCTAATGCATAATATTAACGCTGGCAAAAGAGGAAAGGAAATTTAAATGTGGGGAGGGGAGGCATCTCTAGGGAAAAGGCATATTAAAAAGAATGAGAGGAACCCAAGACGAGTCTGTTCTTGATATGAAGGCCCATCGTGTAGCAGTCTGCTGAGAGGAACTGAAAGAGTCTCTTTTGTAACAACAGGGGCTTTGTGTGTTGCACAAACAGCTGAGAAGCGTCCTGGGACATCCACGAGACTGCTGTGGATAAATATAGAGGAGGAGGAGGCAGCTGTTGAACACTGTCTCACGGCTTACAGACAGAACACAAAATTAGCTTTTGGTGCTCTGACTACTAACCTGGTGGAAAAAATATTTTCTGGAGTCTGGGAACTGATGCTATGACAGTGCTGGGGGCAGCGGACTAAGTCTCTCTCTGCTTCTGGGATTTACTGTGTCAACATCTGCTCTTCCTCCCATTGCCCCATGGGGCTGGCAAACAGAAAGGACTTGGGACTGGATCTGTAGGTACAGTTCCTGTGTAGGGATCTTGCTTGCTCTGGGAACCTCTGTCTGCTGCAAAGACAGAAGTGAAACTTTCCCTCATTTCACCGGGCACATTTATTTTTGTCCAAAAGTTATCCTGTTCCATGTGCTTTATCCTCTTGCTTTGTTCCTTAAGTTATTTGCATTAGGAAAAAAAATTAGGAAAGTAGAAAATCCAGCAAATTGGAAATGAAAAATCCATGTCGACATATATACACACACACACAATTTCCTACGTCCTTTTCTTTATAACAAAATGTCTGTCTAAGTTTTCAGAAGCCTCATACAGAATAAATTTGACTGAAGACCTATTTTCAACATAAGCTGAGCAGCAAAGGCTTACACCGAGTAGAACAGGAGCTACAATCACCTAACAATTCTGAAAGTCAGGCCCAGAACCCACAAAGTACTTTAAAATCCCCAATTATTTTCAGGAAAATAAAAACAGTCACTATCAGGCTTTGGACTTTTCCACAGCTTTCCTCTGCCAGAGTAGCAGTCAAGAAGTGGGAAGAGTAAAAAATGCACCATTGCAGAGTTCTAAGTATTTGCTTTTGTGAGTTGTTGCAGGAAGGCATCTGTATCACCTTAGCAACGAATTTTAATTACATTGTCCCTTGGTGGCTGGATGTCTTGAATGAGAGTAGCAGTACTAATTGTGCTGGTCGTAATTGGACCTTCTGCAGCTTCGGGGATAGAATTACAAGGCCAAGTTCTGCCCTCATTTAATTTCATAAAGCCTGACTGGAGTGGTACTGTGGTCTAACTGAGCAATTAGTGTCACTGACGCCTTGCAGTGCTGATTCCATGTATCATCATCTAAGATGGGCTGCTTCTGCTGTACTTCGTAAGCTACAAACAAGTTGTGAGGATTCCTGTTAGGGCTTACCTCTGGCATTCCCAAGGGGTTTCCAAGGATCACAACCAAGGAACAATTTTGAGTTTACATTACTGAGTGATTTTCCTGATCGTTCCAGTGGAGATACATGGGTTGCAGGGAGCTGGCATTACAGCCCCTTACAATTACGGCTGTCTTGATAGGGAAGTACTGGTTTTCCGTCCTAAGGCTTGAGAAGGTGCATCTGTTATTCTCAGCAGATAAAAACCGTGTACAGGCTAACACTAGTATGCTCACTAGAATCTTGTAACTGGTACAAACTAGTATTATACTGTGGACTTACTGGAATACTATAACTTGAGCCTTGGGAGTGGTGGCAGCAAGTTACTTGTGCCAGTTCGTTACAATGAGGAATTGTTTATATCAGTGGGAGCAGGGCAAAATTCAGAAACAGTGAAAGCTGTTGGGCAGAGCACAATCCTGGAGTGTTCAGCCCACAAAGTCGATTGATTAGATTTGATTCATATAGAAACAGAACAAATTTCTGCATGATGATATTTTCTATTTTGAGAAGAAAAGATGGCTCTATAACCTTTCTGGCTATGTCTAATTGGCCTCAGGGCTGGTTCCTGGTCCTGAGACGAAGTCACATGGACTGGCTCATGTCCTGTCCCTTCTATAGCAGATTTGTCTTGAAGAAAACTAGCTGCAGAAAGCAAACAATAAAACAGTGTGGACAATCAGAGCTCCAGTGTTCAAGCATCCTCCCTGGCTCTCTGTTACTTAGCATTGAAGACATCCTCAAAGTCCATTGCAGACCTCTTTTTTGTGATTCTATGAAAGTGATCATTTGTTAACAATAGCTGCTAAGAGAAACTAGACAAGCTTATTAGAGTAAATCTCTGTCAATGAATATGTGGTAAGGGGGGGTCAAGCATTTTGTTGTTAAGGGAGCTCCACTGAAAGAAAAATAATTCCAAACTTTTGATTACAAGAATTTAGGGTCTTTCTGCTCCCCTCTTTTACTGGTTCAGTAATGTCACCTACGAATGAAAGTTTTAAGGTAGTCCATGTGCAATAGTGCTGTTGTCTTTATTATGGACTGATGCCCATACCACAAAGCCCAGAAAATCACAACTACAGTTTTGCTCACATAGGAAGATTCCAAAGCTCAAATGGATTTGTAGCCCAAGGACCCTAAAAAGTATTTATTGAAACTAGACAATTGAGCAACTTGTAATGCTGATGTCTACGTGTCTCCCTAGTGCATATCACAAGATCTGTGTTCTGTATCTGACAACAAGCATGAAGCCAGCTAGTTAAACTGAAAAAATGACACTATCATTCTTTGTAATATTAGCATAGGGGCAAAGTGGAGAAGAAAAACAGGCATATAAACATACACATTTCCTTTGCAGAGACAGACTTTCTCTACAAATTACAAGCAGTGTGTAATGACTGAGCCATGGAGAGAGGAAACATGGTCTAGTTGCATAAACGCTGGAGGCTTCTCTTGATTAAGCACTGTGGAACATGGGAATCATTTAAAAGAAATAAAGGATGCAGAAGAGCTCCCTATACTTGTAGCAGGTCTATCCTGGGGAAAAGACAAGGAAAGAAAATTAAAAACTACTAATTAAAAATAACATTCTGTGTAGCATTTTTCTCCTGCTCCAGAGGAAAAAAAATCAGCCAGGTTGCTGCTTGACTTCTGGAACGGGTGCCATAGAGCATATTACTTGCCAGAAGACCAGGTCTTTTTAATTTCTGCACAAAGGCATAGATGCATTTTTATGAAATGGAACACTCAGTCCTTCCTCACTCTAAAACTCCTTCAGTTTGATATGAATTATCGTCTTGCTTATATGACGTACTGAAATCTTAATATCAGGCAGCTTTCTGAAGTAGTTAGATGGTACTTTATCACCTTGTCAATTCTTTCTTACCCACAGACAACCTTACTATTTAAACTCACTATCTAAAGGGGACAGGCTGCTACTGCGATACTTGTGCCTTTACTTCCAGAGCAGTGTTACTTTGCTCTTCAAAATGGTTCCCCACATAGCCTGGAAAAAACAATTGCATTGATTATCAGTTATTGCTCATTGACTATTAACTCATGAGTAATTACTCATGAGAGAACTCATATGACTTAATTACTTCTTATAATTTGATGAACTGAATATACACACTTGCAGTTTCTGAGAGAAGCATCCTAAGAACAGCCTGACGTTTGCAACATGGTGTTTGGGACACCACAGGCTCTCCATGAGGAGCACCAAGTCAAGCCCCTAGTGACAGACCACGATTGCTTTGGGACCCCAGTGACAGTAGATTATTGGTGAATATGGACCCTGTCACAAAATCAGTCCTTGACTTCCTCACTGGGAGTTTTTTCTCCTCGTTGCTCTGCAATGAAGACAAAATGGGGTGAAAGATGTGGTAAAGCTTTTTCAGTTCCACACATGCATAAAGGTATGAGTTGAAAAGTTAAATTTGCCAAATATTTTGAGGTTTTGTGGATCTTAGTCAGCAAGTGATTTGAGAGATCAGGACTGGAATTAATTCTGAAAGCCGTATCAAAGGACAAAATGAAGCCTCTCGGTACAGGAAGATCTTTTAAAACATGTGGGTGTTATTCATTTCACCTCTGAATATTTTTTATCTCTTTTGAGACCAAAGTGTTTTGTATGCATTTGGCAATTAAAGTGATGGGGTTGTGAAACAGCACTGATAATATACTTTGAGAAAGTCAGTAGAGTAACTTTTCATGAGCAAAGAAGGAAAGAAAGAGAAGGCAGATTTGATAAGATTGCAGTGCACACCAGTGACAACCAGAGCTGCTCTGTATCAAGATGAGAGAGAAATAGCTGCACTGATAAAAAGGAAATATTTGGTCACCGTCAGCTTCCCCAGAGCATCTACTAGTACAACAGTCCTAATGAGTAAATCCACATTGGCAGTGTGAGTCATTTCTCTCAGCTGCATGAACAGAGCTTAAAGACTATGTGCTAGGCACCCCAGCCTCTTCTATTTCAAAGCAGCAGAGAATATTTTAGAGGAGCTGAATGGAATAATTATCTGATTGGGAAATAATACTCAAGGGGCTGCTGTCTAGAGGGGTAAATTATGAATCGACACCAGATAACCCGTGGAGAGAGGCTGTTTCAATAAAAGCAATGCAGCCTTTGGAAAAGAAGCTAGGAGATCAGCTGGCCTTTATTCAGGCTATGGCTCAGCTACTGAAATGTCTTGTGCAATTGCAACTGTCAGTGTGGCTGTGAGACATTTTCTAGAATAGATATAAAAAAGAACCCTGAATTGTAGTGGCAAGGGGCTGTTTGCCTGGTCACAGAAAATGCAGCAGACCTCCAACTGAATACAGAATGTACATAAGCAGGTACTTAAATTTAAACAGTGAAGTAGCCATACAGAATTAAGGTATCTTTTGGATGATTTGCAAGGATAGCATTATCAAGGTAAAGACCACCTGTTTCTTTTTCCCACTCTCTCATTCTTTTTGTTTCAGACCTAGTGTTTGACATCTTGGTTGAATCTACTGGCAAAGCCACCTACCCAACACTGGGAGCAATTGCAGGACCACATCTTAAAATCTTCCAGAAAAATAGAAATGCTGAAAAAGCATTAGAATAGGAATTGGATTAATCTGACTTCATGGCATCCCAGGTCTGGTCTGGTCATGCTTGGAAATGACCCTAAAGTTGCAACTTATTGTTTTTGTTTATGTGTTTACTTGTTTAAGTAAATGCAGTATTTCGAGTAGTTTGCAAGGAATCTGGAAAACTCTAGTATTAACACAGAATCACACAGACACACAGAATGGTCGGGGTTAGAAGGGACCTCTGTGGGTCATCTAGTCCAACCCTCCTGCCGAAGCAGGGTCACCTACATCAGGTTGCACAGGACCTTGACCAGGCGGGTCTTGAATATCTCCAGAGAAGGAGACTTCACAACCTCCCTGGGCAGCCTGTTCCAGTGCTCAGTCACCCTCAGAGTGAAGAAGTTCTTTCTCATGTTCAGACGGAACTTCCTGTGCCTCAGTTTGTGCCCATTGCCCCTTGTCCTGTCGCTAGACACCACTGAAAAGAGTTTGGGCCCATCCTCCTGACACACGCCCTGGAGATATTTGTAAGTATATATTAGGTCCCCTCTCAGCCTTCTCTTCTTCAGGCTGAACAAGCCCAGCTCTCTCAGCCTCTCCTCATAGGAGAGATGCTCCAGTCCCCTCATCATCCTCGTAGCCCTCCGCTGG
>Ga0065711_1028141_pt1 | contig 43388 bp, 34 predicted proteins | sample Hoacrofraction12_FD_59098 | JGI IMG/M metagenome (GOLD analysis project Ga0065711, IMG submission 59098) | Hoatzin crop microbial communities from Cojedes, Venezuela - Epithelial fraction 12 v2 (version 2) | ecosystem: Host-associated > Birds > Digestive system > Esophagus > Crop | place... | reverse complement strand
CGGGGTCCGCGGAGGAGCGCTGCGGGGGGACGGTGCGGCGGGCTGGGTCTTTCCTGGCCCCTAACTTCTCCCTCTAACGCTTCACCTCCTCGGAGCAGGCAGCGCGCAGCGAGCGCTGGCAGTCCTTTCCGTGCAGTTGTACTTTCCGCCTGTGCTAGGGTTTTTATTAGCTGAATTACTAGGTGTCTGTAAAGAGATGTGCGTACGAAAAGACACAAAGTAAATCCATTACAGCACCGCCTTCTATAAAACGAGCCCGGTCTTCACCTGAAATGCCCTGTGGAAATTTACTTTCCCGTAGCTTGCTCTTTGGACAGCCTGCCCGGGGAAAGAGGGGAGCGGGTCGGGGGCTGGCGAGCAGGCATCCCGAGCCGGGACCGGTGGCGGGTACCTGAGCACCTGGTACTGCACTTTGTATTCCGAAGCAGGCTGTGCCTGGCAACGCCGTGTTTAAAATCACTTCGGCACTTTAAGTTTGGTTTGATCCTTTCGGGGAAGTTAGGAAACAAGGCAAAATGTTCTCAGGGTTTGCATCCAGCTGACTGGAGCAATTAATTTTAAATGCGTTTCTCCTCTCCTATAAATCTCACCCTGAGCAGAGTCGTCTTTCGTATGTTTGCATGTTAATCTGCATGTCACCTACACAGGTTCTGTGGTGTCATCAGAGGTGGGAGTGAAGTAATTTTGCCTATTTCATTGCTTTTAAGAACACATTGTATTTAGTAAAAGTTAAACAATTCAAACAAAACCCGCACAATGATACTTGCCTCTCTTTCCTTATTATGACTGTCTTTTATCTGTCTTTCTGTCTCTTGTTTCCTTATATTCCATCTGTCCTTACGCTCATTTCTTCTTCCTTTAATCCCCTGCTTCCAGCGGTTTCATTAAAATGAGACTTAGTATTGTTAATAGAAATTAATAATCTAAGCCATGTGATTTTCTTTTCCCCACTGGTGCTTCTCTTGTGGCTGCTCCATTTTGAATTAAAAACAAACAAACAGTTTCTTAAGGGAAATGTGTTATGTATGCCGCTGGGAGTCTTTAATATTAAGGCAAAAATAGAGAGTGCATTTACCTTCATTAAAAAAAAAAGAACAGAATGCTACAATCAAAAGCTAGATCTTCATCACTTGCCATATTGTTTCTTCACTTTTTCCTTTCATTTTTTCTACTTTTGGAATTGAGAAAAGGAACTCAACTTGAAAATAGTAAGAAGTAATCTGCATGTTGCATTACTGTTCACCCGTTTTACTCTTCCATGGGCTCTTAGCTCAATAATGTCAGGTGCACCTTACCCGTATTCACAACTCTGTGGCCGCTGAGTAGACAGATGAAGGTGGCCCTGGGTGACGTGCCACTGAGCCCCTACGGCTTTACAGTAGACAGAGTGTGCTGCTTTTTGAGATGAGGAGCTGTTGGAGACCTCTCTGTTTAGGGAAGTGCTTGGCTTGGTTCTGCATGCCAACTAACCTTCTCCTTAATAGTGTTGAGTTTGGGGAAGAGAGAGAAATGTAATTTAAAATATCTCAACGTTTATTTTTCGGTCTCGTTTTAATTTTTTTTCTTTTAATTAAAGGAGTACAACGATGCAGGGAAGTATGGCTAAGTCTGGAAAAAGTTTTTGAGAGAATGAAAACACGTGAGAAGCCTTAAAAATACAGTATATTTAAAAGTGTATGTGCAATGTGTCAGATACTGATTTGATTTACATTCTGGTTTTGTTAAGGTTAGGTTTCAGATTGCATTCCTGTAGCTGAGGATAAAAGTTGACCCAATATATATCCCTTTAGCCATCTTTTTCTCCCACTGTAACAATTACATTGTGAATGTATACTATAAATACAGGTATTGCATTTGTGACTGTATCGCTACCTAGCTGTGTGAGCATATTATCCTTATTGTACTGATTTACTCTTCTGACTGCTAGCCAGAAATTTTTGTCAAATTAAACCTTAAATTAGGAGTGAATTTAAAAATATTGCAAACTGCCTCTTCTTGTTTAGTTGCTTGTGAAGCTATAGGAAAAAACAGGAGGAAAAGTAGAATGTAGGAAGAGAAGTGGATGTGGTCACTCAATATGTGATCCATACAGTTACCTGGAAACTGTATTTCACCTTGCAATTATTGAGAGAGAGAGAGAGAGAATGAACAAGACAAAGGAGAGAAGAGGTGACTCCCTTCACCTTGGAGTTTAAGGAGAGCTTAATTTTTGTAACATCCAGACCGCAGAAGAGTCTGAACAAAAACTAAGCAAAGGAATTGATTGTCCCTAATCCCACTCTTCAGGTTTTGGATCTGTCTTCCTTGGGCAGTGAAAGTTGCCTTTCCTTTGCCCGTGTGTGCTGATCTGAGCGATTACACCGGGAACCGTCGGAAGTTCTGGTCAGCTGCTTTGTGTGGCTTTCCTCAGTGCAGGACCTTGCAGGAAGAGCAAGAAAATGCTTCTTCCAAATTTTTACCCTCTGTGCATGTGTCCTAAGGCAACGTATGTATTTCATTTCTTGAGTAGAAATCAACTCTTAGCAACCGCTTACTACCTTTTGGTACTGACCCTTGGGGGAATTATTCCTGGGAGAGGTGATACAGCTCTAAGAAAGAAGCTTTTGTACGAGTTTGAACTGGGAAACTAACAAAGACAATGATTTGTACCTGCAGTTTCTCTCTCAGGTGAGGGCATATGGCAAGAATACATTAGTTACACCGTACTGACAACGTCTGTCTGCAGTACAACAGGAAGGGAATGCGTGTGCAGACACCACAAATGTACACTCTTGACACATAAAAGATGTCATTATATTCACATGCAAACACATGTGTGCATCTGTAAATATTCACGTGCAGGTATGTGCATGTACATATGTGTGGTCATACTGAATATTGGTGTCGCATCTCTCATGCAAACCTAAGGCTGTTTCAAAGGAGAGTGAAATACGGCATTTTTACTTTTCCATATTAACTCCACATCCCACAGAATTTTTTTCTGCCTAGTTATAGTTGCCACTAGAAATGTCGACAGGACTACAAAATTGCCATCTCTGTTTCTAATAAATATTCTACATGACAGACAGAAACTGACCAAGGAACCATCATGAAGGGAAAATAAAAATCATTGGCAAATGAGGGCATCCTGCCAGATGCTATGTCTCTTACACTGTTTCCTCTGATGTACAAGAAAGACACATGAGTCATTGATCTGATAAAAATGAAAATTATTTTGTGAACAGAAGGAAAAAGTTGAAAGGAAGAAGTGATATATTTGATAGAGAGATGGAAAGGTATAACACTGGAATTTTAAGTCGATGCAGTAATGAATTCCGGACCCTGCAGCAGAGAATTAACAAAGTTGTTGTCACTGACTCTAATGCACAGACTGAGGAAATATGACTTGATTTCAGAGGTTACTGGCAATCTCCTTATTTCGTGAATGGGAGGAAATCTGAGTCAGAGAAGCTGAATGCAACTGTGGGCTCTGAGTATCTCTGAAAGTCTGGGATAGGGAGGAGTTGTTAATTGGGGAGAACAGGGAGGGAGTTGTTTGTTTTATTGACAGAATAAATAGAAAAACCTCCGTAAGGGAAATGGCCTAGTTACTGGGTTCCTGATGAGGTTCCCATCATAGAAGGGGGTCTCGGTACGCTGAGCTGATTGAGCACAAGGCTGGTGAGGAAATTGGTACCTTTAAAGTGTTTGTATTACCTTTTCCCTCCTCTTCCAATTCCACTTGTAAAAGTAAAGATGATCTAATCATTATCAATTATTAAGAAATATGGAAAGATCAATATATTTAAAAAATAGGATTTTTTTCATTGTATTGATTTGAAGTAATCAATAAATATTGCATTTAGCCTGAGAGGGGAAAGACTTTGGAGAGACTGCATCAGAGAAAGTTGCTGTGACAGAGATTTTGCATCCCATTTTCTTCCTTTCCAAGAGAATGTTGCTCTACTCTCCGTGCCTTTCCCGCTGTTATTCCCCGGCCCGGTTCTGTGCTGTTACTACAGCTCTGAATTTCATGTTGTTTGAAAACACCTGTATTCTTCAAGTAATTTCAGATCAGTAAAAAGTTTTGTGCATTGTGTCAGTGGGTCTCATTAGGAAATTTTCCACAGCTCAAAGGACACAAACTCTCTTAGGGAGTGGAAGAAGGGAGAATGTGAAAGGTTTAAACCTGAGACTAGATGAGCTTTACAGGTTCTTTTGGGGGCATGGTAGAATTTCTCCAAAGAGCGTATAATGTCTAAGAGAGATTTAATTAAGTAAAGAAATAGTAACAGTAGAAAAAGACGGTGACGAAGCTCAGATATAAAAGCCAAAATCCTTTCCCCGACTTCTCCTTCTGACTTGCGCTCCTCAGTGTAGGAGTCGGGGGTCATAGCAGCAGCTAGTATTGCTATTCCACAGTAGATTGCAGAGACTGCGAAATTCTTCCCAGTCAGACTTGTTCTTCATTCCATGGAGCTACTGACGGTAACTTTACAGCCAGGGAGCACAACAGAATTTTCAGTTTGTGCACTGTGAGCAAGTAAATTCAGCATCTGTCCAGTACCCAGCAGCGAGGTTCCTAGGTAATGCTGCTATAGAAACTGGGGGAAAAAGAGGAAAGATCAGAGCTTCCAAGGCAAACTATGAATCAGATAGCTGTTTGTTTAGCAAAGGGATTTAACAAAGAAGATATTAGCAGTACTCGGCTATGGTGACCTTGCCAAAAATAGGAAAATCTTGATTTCTTTCTGTCTTCCCAGTACTGGCTGCATTTGAGTGGTGAATGTAGTCATTGGGAACAGAACATAATTTAGTATTATTTATTAGTAAAAGCTATTAAACTGTGAGTTTTACTTCTTAGGAATTAAATTGTAGTAACTTATTCTCTGTGTTTGTTTCCATCCTTGCTATGAAGCCTCCCTCCAAAGCTTTGCCCTGTCTCTTCAGAGCACTAGAGATGCCCACAAAATGATCCTTGCAGCTGGAGCACAGGGCACTTTGAATCTTCCAGTGCTTGAGAGGCTGACTACTGGCAGTGACTGTCCGTGAGGAGAAACATGCCTGTTCAAGGTGGAACGCACTGTATAATAATATATTTGTCATGTTTGTAATTGCAAATGTAATTAGCAAACAAGCTCTGGGGGATTGAAGACTTGAAACTTTCACTGCACATCATTTGACCCTATCTTGACTGGACCAGAGCTTTTGTGCCACTGTTAACCCTTGCTGTTCTTGGAGAGAAATGCTCCTTCTAGTCTGACTGCTGCTAAGTTTCCTTTTTTGTTTCCCCCGCACCGTGGTTTGTTGGGGTTTTTTTGTTTGTTTTTTTGTTTTGTTGTTGGGTTTTTTTTGCTATGAGCAGCATTGTACCTGTATCTTCTTTTATTGTGATGGCAAGTGCTTGTGTTCCTCCTGCGACACACGCGGTAATATTTCCTCTCCTAGCACTTCTGACACAGTCTGGAAAGCATTCTGCAATGCCCTTTGTGAAGAGCACTGTGTACCAGTAAGTGCTTTTGCATACTGAGCTGTTCAGTGCATTCCTATCACCACAGGCAACGTTACTATTCAGTGCCCTTTGCACTTCGCAAAGACAACTTGCGAAAAGCAGGTGGCAAGCTGTTATCACACAACCTGCGACGGCTCTGTGTCCCTGCTGAGCTGGACTTTCTGAATGGGGGAGGAATAAATATGTAAGAAATCCTGTTCGTTTTGTGGAATCCTGGAAGATCTCAGTCTAGTCACCCTTAGGATGACTTTGTTGTCCTACAAAAAAATATTCCTGATCCCTAAGAATTTAGTGGTGAACAACACAGAATCTGTTCATAAAGTCACAAACTTATGTGCATAGGAAGCAAAGAGGGCTACTTTGCCTTTTCGTGTGATTATTGTCTCATTTTTTCTCATTTTTGTTTACAAGATAAGACAAAAATTGCAATAACATTTGTGATAGGACTGTTCTTGTTTTGGACAGTTTTATTTATTCTTGCATTTTTGTGTGTGTGAAAGGAAATAGCTTAAATGTAGAGAGGGGTGGCCGTTTTCATACAATTTTTGTCATGACTGTAAGGACATCTCACAAATATTGCATCCTGTTGAAAGCTTGGAAGGAAAAGGAAGCCTATTCTAGTTTCTTCTTGGTAGGGTAAGAGCCTTTGATAAGAACCCCTTCCTTCAGTCCAGATTTTCCTTTTCCATTCCTGGAAATTATGTTGGATTTACCAAGTATTTTAAGAGTCATATATTTTTCTTAAATTAGAATAGCCTGTAACATGCGTGATGGAAGTGGGCCCTCCAGCTTGGAGTATCCTGCGTAACAGGAGACAATTTCTCATAGCATCTTTTGTTTTGAATTGATTGTCTGTGTTTTACTGCAGCTGGTTTTAGGTGAAGATTTCTTGTTACACTGTGTCCACTGTTCTGAAAGGCTTTTTGTACATACGACATATTTAGAAGTGTTACTTTCTAATTTTTCCCCTTTTTCTCCTGACAATTTAAAGTTCCCTTCAGTAATAATGGCCCTCAATCTCCGGTGATGGAGCTGTCACTGTGAACAATGCTGGTGAGTGTATTGTCTCGGTGTCCTTTTACTCAAGAGAAAGGTCAAAAGAACAGCTTTGAAAAAATGTTCAATTCTCCTGTTATGATTTTGCGTATGGAGATGATCATTTTAAGAATGTGTAAGCACTTGGGTGAAAATAAGACAGAAACATGATTTTCCATCGGTTGCTGCCAGTACATTTTTTTTAAATGTGCTGATATGAACAATTACAAACCAAATTTCTCACTGAGATTTACACCTTTTTATATATTAAAAAATTAAACAGCTGAAAATAAGGGCACTAAGGAATTATTCTTCTACAGATTTTATTTTTCTAAATTCTTCTGTGTTACTTTTGTTTTTATTCAGTCAATCTGAAAAGTTTTTCATTCTCAGACATATTATTTGTTTCCTGAGTTAAGAAATTACGCTTATCTAGATGAGTTTTTCCCAGATGTGGCAACATAGCAGTGGAGAACACAGGGTGTTACTGATTTCAGGGATTTGGTTTAGAATTTTTTGTGTTGCACATAACCAGAATTAGCCGATATGCATTTTCTTCATATTTTGCTTTTTATTTTTTAAAATAATCTTTGATTTACACAGCAGTTTTGAGGAGCTGCTGTTGTTTTATTTTTCTTTGTTTCTGGACCGTGTATGGCATGTGATTGCTATCTAGTTTTAACAGTTCAGAAAGTGCAGTAGAGGAAGAAGAGCAATTTAATTCTTTAGAACACACAAATTTAGTTGTTCTTCGGCTCCTTTTCAGACATACATGATGTTGCTTCTATTTTAATCTCTAAGAGTTTAATTCGGTTTCTTTATAGTTTTTGTATTTCTGTTGATAAGGTTATTTTGGTCATTTTTGTAGACTAAGGGGGTAATGGTACAGGGAGATACTGAAAGCACTCTGCTGTGAAACTAAAAACGTTGGTGCCTATTGCCTGACACTCTTTAGTAGGCAGTTTTTGTTATCAGATTCATCGGTGGTGCAAAGGTATCTGGCTGGATCAGGGCTCTCCATACACCTAACTGTATTAAGCAGCGACTTCCAAGCGATGATGTGCAGCCTGCAATGCAGCCTGACCAGGGACCAGGGCTGGGAGGGGGCCACAGCTGCCTGATACAGTCAAGACTCACATTAAAAGCTAAGGAAATCCCAACACGGGAACTTGCGTTTCGGTGCTTGGGCTTCGCGAAGGATGTTGACTTTACTTACTTCTTGGGGGCTCTTTTTGCCTTAATAGACTGTAGCAAGTATGACCTTTTGAAAATGATAGTTAGGTGTATCAACGTGTCTGTATGTATTACTTTACATAGACGATGCCAGACATGTCTCCTTCAGAATAACTGATATAAGTCGCATAGCGGCAGGCTGTAGAGGACTAGAATGAGTCGAAGTACAAGAGAAACAGTTTTCTTGCATAGAGATCTGTAAGTGCATGGATGGATGTGTATCAGGGTGTGTGTGTACACATTTATTTTTAAATACATATGCACATACTGTAAATGAACAGAACGCAGATATGTGTGAAATATAAAATTTTATATGTAACCACATGTTCATTTGATATTACATAGTGTACTGTTTCACTTAAGCAGTTATTCATACAATGTCCCTTTGTACGTATATGCAAACCTTTCTCCGTGTGGTTGTGTATTTCTCTGTGTGTATGTGTATATAAATGTCTAAAAAAAAAAAAAAGGAAAGATATGCCTGTCTTCATCACAAAGTTGTTCTGAGTCTTTGTTAATTAAAGTTTGTAAATCTGTTGATAGCCTTGCATAGAAGATGTTCTATAAATGTAGAATGTTGTACAAATATACCCTATGTAATATTTGTGCTTGAAAAATTATGTTTCTCTTGTGCAATGTGTAATTATGGGTTATGTAGGGCTAGGTGCTGCTAAACTGCAGTTAGATCTTCTGCTTATAAATCAATGCATATTGGAATTTGTGATTTTTAAAGAGGAACAGAGATTTTCTTTAAATAAAGTATCAGAGAGGAATTTGTAAAACTGTGTGCAGAACGTAGATCCAGCTATAACATTGTCCAGGTAAAGCAGGGCTGGTGTGCAATAGCCAGAAAAGTCAGTGGTTTGGAACTTCTTTTTCCCTTTTGGTTTAATTTTTGGTTATTTTGGAAACTTGTAGTCTTTTTGGTTTTTTTTTTTAAATGTGATTTTGGTTTTGGAAGGTACAGAATATGGTGTGTTTCCCCTTATGGCATCCCTTGCTTAGAAGGTTATTTGACGATGAGGTACTTCAGGTTTTTATTTCAACTGTTTCAACACCTACGGTGTTTCTGACCATTTTCTTTTTATTCTTTCAGACCTGTTTTTTATTTTAGGACAGAGCAGTTCCTTTTATTCTAGGAATTACAGCTAGGAGACTGCCATTTCGGAGGGAACTATAAGCCCTAATCACTGCCCATGATCATTACTTCTCTAATAATACAGACAGTCTCTGTCGAAATTTGCCCTCTTGAGTTCCTATTCTAACATGGACTTATTTTTTAAAATATGAACAAATTTAATTCCAAAGCCTTTTTTAAAGAACATAATTAAGAAACAAAAAGCAAAAGCTCTTGCAGTACAGTGATGTGGTATTTATGCATGTTTTAAATCACTAATTTGCCATAGAATTTTCCCCTCAGGTGTTTAGGGAAAAACAGATACAGCCCCTCCCTTTAATTGTTGGTTGAAAGAAGAAAAAAATACCTGCCTTTGGCTCATCTGCTTTTTCAACATACTATTATTTTGCTTCAGTCTCTGCAAAATGTTATAGATTCAATTCCCCTGTTGGACCAAGAGTTAAAAATTAATTCATGAATAATAAAAACCAATCAGTCTTGTTGAGTTTAAGAAGGATTAGAAGAAAGGGTTTTGTACAGAGGCAGTTATATATCTTAGTGGGAATGTTGTTAGACTAATAGATATTGTACTAGGTCCTGTTGGTTATCTGATAAAGGTAGCTGATTTGCAAATAGGATTGTTACCCTGATGACTAATGAATCTAATATTGGATGGATTAAAAAAGGTTGGGTGGCTGGTGTCTATTATGAGTTCTTGACTCCCTCTTAGGAGATGATTTATTTGATTCAGACTTGTAGATTGAAAAGGGACCAGGTAAATACGTACCATGAAGGAACGGTTCATGCTACCTTGCTGCATCTGGAGTTTTCAAGGAAGGCGATGTGACTTGGGCACTGAATTCCATCGAGTGTCAGCGTGGCTGTGGTGGGTAGCTGTCCATAGCACGGTGAGAGGCTTGTACGGATATCAGGTGCTCAGAGCATGTAACTGATAGATGATAAGCACAGAAAAACTCGTGATTCCCTGGAGACAGAGGAAGGATTTGCACCCAAAACCTGACCTTGGCTCTACATGGCTCTGCTGGAGAGCGGGAGAAGGAAGTAGGAGACATCACTTCAGCAGAATGAGGGGATCCAGAGTGACGGAGATCTCAATTTTTTTAAAAAGGGCACAGAGCTAAAGCTAAAGTTTAAGGGAAGCCGGTGGACAAAGGTGGCTTGTTTCAGGGACAGTGCTTGAGCCTGACATGGGGTATAGGAAGAATGCTGCGCTTCTGCACTAGACAGCCATTCAGCACAGTTAGGTGGAGGTCTGGGGAAGGGAGGGAGGGCAAGAGGAGGAATGGATAAATCTTTTCAAATATGTGCTCTATAAGAAATTCTTAGGATTACAGAGCCTTGGTGAGAAAAGCATCTTGAGCAACAAATCCACCTCCTGTAAGACGAGTGCACTGTCACACTTAAGAGCCACAGCATCTCTGTCTTTCAGCTGTCGTTGTAGGAGAACTTGCAAATGCAGGATCTATGGGAGGTTAAAGACGGTGATATTCAGCCTGCAGGCAACCGGCTGTTAGATTTGGGTAGAAATAAAGGCAGCGTAGAGAGAAATTACCTTCTTCTGAAAGGAGAATAGTTTTGCTTCCTTCAGTGGGGGACTGGTCAGTGGCTTTGCCTCCACCTGCCCATTGCTCCAGCGCAGGTAGGAGCTGGAAGAGCTCTGCAGCCATCTGCAGGGCTCCGCCGACAGTGCGCCGGGCACCTCTCTCCTGCGAAAGGGACTGCGGGGCCTGCCTGCAGAGCAGCCACCGCACCCTGCTCTTCACAGGCCAGCTCTTCAGAAGCGTTCAAATTACTTTGTCCTCTAAAAAGGACAAAGGTTTCTCCTGGACGTCTTGGTGGTGCTCTCGTTACTGCATTAAGTGTTTCCGTGTTTATGGACATCGTGGAGCCTCTAGGGAGGCTCTCTGTCATTCCTGACGAGTCCAACCCTGCATGCTCCCTTCTGCATCTTAGCATTCTATGTTTGGGTGCTGTCACCACATCCCCTGAAGAGTGATTCCACTGTCTGTGGAGATCTCATGGTAAAGATGCTTGATGAGGAAAGAGAAACCTTAGTGCCTCCCATATGGGTTCAATACCGTATTTGAGAAATAAGTAACTGTCTTTATGAGTACATCTTTTGTCTATTTGCACGGTTTCGTAAGTGAAGCAATCTATTGCTTTCTAAGAGAATCTCAGAATGGTTGAGGTTGGAAGGGACTTCTGGAGGTCATCTGGTCCAAACCACGTGCTCAAGTAGGGCCACCAGTTGCCCCAGACCATATCCAGATGGCTTTTAAATATCTCAAAGATGGGAGACTCCACAACCACCTTGGGCAACCTGTGCAAATGCTCGGTCACCCTCACAGTGAAAAAGTGTTTCCTTAAGTACAGACAGGCTGTACTGTGTTTCAGTTCATGCCCTCATGTTGTACCCCTTGAGGTTTTTTCCTCATACTTGAGTTTACCCAATAGTTTTATAGTGTCTTAAAACTCTATCTATTTTGTCAGTCTCTTCCTAATATAGCAACACATAGAAATTTTAGGTATATTTAGGTTAAACCTATGTGGAAGAGAAGTATCCCCTACCTGCTTCCCTGGCATTTTATCTTGATGTCACCTGTGTAGGTGATTGACAGCTGAGAGTATGACTGTGTCATTGGGATCTGAATCGCTGGGATCCTGCAGCCTGATTTAAGAATGACAGGTATGCTGTCTTAAATCAACAGTTGGTTCATCAAGAGCATCTACCCTGTTTCATCAGGAGATACAGGAATTTCTCATATAGTCTAGAGTATAGCTTGTCCACATCTCAGTGTGATGAATACGTAGAGGTATTGGTTTCAGATATCCTCTTTATCTTTTTCTTAGTCAGTAGCTAGTTTATGAGGGTTTTTTTCTTAACAGGTTAAATGAATAGCAGTGAGCAACAATCAAATGCAGATTTAACAGGGATCAATCCATTCATTTGGGGGTTGCCATTATTTTGACCCCTGTCCTCAGTCCTCATTGTCTCTGGTTTATTCTGGGAGAATGACACCTGTGTGGTCTCACTGTATCTTTGGTACATCACCAACATGAGAGGGTAAAGATTTGACACTGTTCATGATGTGGACTATTGAACCAGGGAAAAAACCTTTAATAGCCATAGAGAAAAATCTTCGAGGAGGATGCCATATTAAAATGACTTCTACTGTGACAGAAAACCTTCTGCCTGTAATAATGTAGTCAGTGCTTGCTGCCTTCTAGGAGTGACTACAGTGCTAACAGGTTCTGTTTCACTCGCAGCAATAGGTAATGTATATCAGGTTACTTCATCTTCTGAGAGCAACTAACAACCATGAAATGCTGTCAGTGTTGTTGAAGGAAGAGGCTAGTGTTAAGAATTTATATGGGAAACTAGACAAGTAGAAGTCACCAGATGAAGAAGCCATCTACAAGCTTTGAGTGTGTTTGGGAACTTGCGTTTTAAAACTGTCTTCTAAGGTATTTTGGATCTGAATCTGCTGTCATTTTTACTTGTGTAAATGACAAGTAACTGCAAATAGCTGGGATACACCAGTGTGAAACTGACACCAGATTAATATTAGGCCATTCAGCTCAACATCACAGTAGAGGAAGATATACGTGGAACCAATGTCAGAAATCATATTGAAGGGCGGGGGGGGAAGGACTAAAGTTTTGTATGAGGAAGGCAAAAACTAGCGATTTTCCTTCTGTAAAACTCTGCCAGGTGCTGTTAGTGCCTCAGATCACTGGCTGCTTCTTTTACAGTTCAGGTTTCATGCTTATAATGCATGAAATGATGCTTTCAGCCCTTTGGGAATAATTCGGAGTATGCTGGAGAAGGCTACATAGTGGTAATTGGGGAGCAGTTTGATGCATTGCTAAAATGCACAGAGGACAAAATGCCAAATGAGGTGTGAGAGGAGGTGAAGTGTGAACTTGCTGAAGTTGTGAAGAATATTATCAGGATAAAAACACAGCAGAGGTGAGTAAAGCAGGACTCCAAAGAAGCATTCCAGCATGTGGAGAATTTCAAAGAGCTCCAGATGAGAATGTCCTTTGCCCAATTTATGAGGATGAAACCTGTGGAAGAAGGCCTACGCAAAGGAGAAAGAAGATTAGCACAAGGTAGTTGGGAAGAAGAGACCTGACTCTGGTTTCAAGCTTCGTTTAAGGTATCTATATAATGCCATCAGGCTGAGCAGCAATTGCATCTTTATAGCAATAGATAAAATCAGGTGAAAGTGGAACTCACATGTAACAAATTGTGCCTTGAGCAAAACTTCCCTGATATTCCCTTGTAGGTTGGAAATCTGAGTTTAACACCATCTGATTCTGTAGTATCTTGAGAACTCTGATGCTGCAAGGAAATGCAAAAAGTAATGGCTGATAATGCTCTACTGCCTAGACACGAGATCCAAAGGAGAGTTGGTGGTTCAGAATCATCTGGAGCATTCTGGATTGCAAACAGTATACTCCCACTGGACACTGTTGGAGCTGTGTTTGATTGGAGGTGGTGAGCTGAAGGAAAGATAAGCAAGATCAGACTGGTGGAGCGATGGTGACTGAAAAGCTGAGGAGAGCAGTCCAGTCACGGTGACTGCGTCTTCAGTGTGACTACAGGTTCTGTCTGAAGTGTGGTAGGAAACATCTGTTTCTCACCACTTTTCTCATTGAACTTACTGAATGTACACAGAAAACACACAGCCATTTCTTCCTGCAGAAAGCTGGAATTTGAATACAACATCTTTAGGAGAAGAAGAGATCACAGAGGAGAAAGAAAGATTGGTTTTCTAGCACACGCACAGGTTTCTGTTACAAAAATTGAATGAAAATTTGCTTAAAAAATGGGATGAAACCTTGCAAAACTACTGCTTTGTCTCTCTCCCAGCTTTTTAATTCAGTATGCACTGTATGGCTGCTGGACTGGAAATGGGCTTTCCTTCAGATTTGCAGACTGTCTTTTATCTCTCTGCTACAAGGTGAAAGTTGTCAGCAACATCCTTGTGAGGTGAGGAAGAGGCACATATGTAAAGCCTGCCCACACAAACATGCAGGTCCCTTCCACCTGACAGCCCTGTCATGGCCCCTGTCACTGGGTGAAAGCAGAGCCTGCCTCCTGCACCTCTTGTGGGGAACCTGAAAGCCAGGTGGTGCTGGGAGCAAATTGCACTGGGGAGAGGTGATGAGACTCAGAGGGCAAAGGAGCTTTGAAATGGAGCTTTTGACATTGGAAAGAGCTGCTGTGTATAATGTCATGGGCCTGAAGGAAGAGAACTGTTCCCTTGGGATGAGAAGATTTATTACAGTGTATTTAGCATCCCTGCAACTAGAGAAGGAAGATGCACGCTAGCAGCTGGTAGGAGGCCTGTGCTGCACTTCTGCTCCAAGGGAGCGGAGAAGGCAGGAATGACATGTTGCTGTGAGGTGGGACAGGAGTGGAGTCCTGTGCATTTGTTGGGGCAGGTTAGAGCAACTCTGGCTTGGCATGGAAGAAAGAAAAACTCAGCTGACCTTTTTCATTGTGATAGAGATATTACACAATATCCCTAGGAGAAAAAGCTTACAGTCAGTGAGCTGGAAAAGGGGAGAGCTGGGGACCACCAACCAATTTTAAAAGATTTTCTGGCTGGTTCTACTGGCTGCTGCTGGCTATTAATATGGTTCCAAGTCTTTGTGCTGTGTTGCAGGATTTCAGGGTGTTTACCTGTTGCCTCCTTGTTGGCTCTTGGCAGTGTGGTGCGGGAGATGGTTTCACTTTCTCCGAACTTTTATTTTTATCTGAAGTCCTTTCTGCTGAGTGGAAGGGAGGGAACAGAGAACAGCACATGGCAACACCTCTTCTGCTTGAGAAGTTCATGGGCTGATGGCATTGCTTTGCAGTTGCTGTTCTGGTGGTTCTTTACATTTGCGCAGTGCTTGCTCTAGCAGGTGTACGTAGAGATGAGGAAGGAAAGGGAGGTTCTGTTTTACCTAGTTTTGAGGAATATTTTGCATTGATATTTCATGTGAATACTTTATACGCCAAAGAATGTATGGAGAGTTACATGGTGTCTGTCTTGGTGTAAATGGATTTGCTGCCTTGCCTATGTGCCCTACGCATGCACCCTTTACACACCTCTTGTGTGTGTGTCCATCTGTACTAAAGCAGGAAAGGATATCTCCCGTGAAGCTCCATCTTGGTTGCAGGAGGTGCTTCTTGTTGAACTGAGTCTCAGAACATCACCTTGGCCTGAGGAGGGAGCTGTTAGGACTCCTGTTAAGGTAGTACATAAAGCAACCTAACAGGAGTGTGAACTTGCTGAATGAACATATTAAATCACTGAGAGAAGTCCTGATTCCAGCAGGAGATGTAGATTTGGGATTGGGATTATTGAGCCAACATTTATTTAAATTGTCATGAAGACCGAAAGGTATTTTGTGGAGGCGAGTTGAACCGCCTTTTATCTGAGGAGCTACAATTTTAATGGACATGGAGCAACATAGTGCTGGACAGGAGAGTCTAGCACCTCACAAATTAGTTTTGGAAAAGCCAGTCCATGACGTTGCTTAAACAACATTGTTGCCAATCCCCTGCTTCCTGCAGGGATTTAAAGGTGCAAAGTGAAAGATCTTCACAGGAGTAGAAGTTAGAATGTGAACCATGTTTCCACGCAGTGATGCTGAACCTCTGTTAGAGGTGTCCTTTCTCTGATGTGCATTCTGACAATTGCTTATCACTCAGGGAGTAAGGACACATATTTTGTCTCCAGCGGCCCAGCTGCTGGGATGGAGTAAATACTGTTTTGTGGCCAAAGGGGCCTGTTAGCCTCTGGGAGACACCAAACAGCAGCACTCAGAAGAATTAGCAACAGGAAAAGTACATTATATGATTCATCAATCTTTTGTTTTCAACACTGAAGCAATGCTACTTGGGGCACGCGGGTTGCACCAGGGTCAGCACTTTCATTAGGAGATGCCTGGTCCCCCACCCTCAGCCCACCACCTGTCCCTAGGGGTGCAGCAGAATTGATTCTAGCAGTGGGTGCAGGCAGCTGCTTGGCATGGGTAAGTGAGGCTGGGAGCAGCCGTTCAGTTCTAGGCAGAGTGAAAAATTCAGAGGCAGTTAGGTGCGGGTAAAAATATTATAAGTTTCCCTGGTGTCAGCACAGGCCAGTTCTGATTTTAAAAATGAAATATGGCAGCTAATTAATCTAGATCACAGCTTAATCGCCTGTGGTGGGTTTAAAAAAAAACATTTTTGTGTGAATTTAGCACTCATGAAAGTGAGAGGCTGAGATTGCTGCGTAGACCAAAGCATGGCACGGGTAAGCTGTCTCCCGCCAGCTCTGTTCATGCTCCTCCGCGGTGGCCTGCAGTAGCCACTGCTGTTACCTCCGGAGGCTGCCTTTCATACCCTCCTCTGCAGCAGCATCCACACACACGGTGTGACACAGACCTCCCCATGCCTCCGCATCTCCTTCTGGGAGAAGTTGCACAGATGTGGAGGCACTGAGCAGCAGCTTTGGAGGTTAGCTACAGGACAATACGGGGAATGCCTCACCCTAGGGCCCAGGCTGCGGTGTGCTACCTGCTGTTGGAGGTGCAGTGAAACGCAGTACTGCCCTGGAAAGCATGGTATGGATAGGGAAAGGAAAGGGATCAGCAGGGAAGACACCAAAGCAGCGATCATAAAGCCGAGAAGACGGAGGATTTGCTAACTGTTCTTTCCGTCAGACCAGCCGTGGGCCAGCACTGGGAAAAGAAAAACAATCTGTCCAATTTTATAGAACTGTGAGTGCATTTGTGTTTTGTAAAGATTTTGAGAAGATAGAGCAAGTGTCCTTCGTTGCACATCTCGCCCATCATTAGTGGGTTGCATTCTGCCAGTGTTTTCAGCAGAGGTAGGTCTTGCAAAGGGATACGTCGCAGGCAGTGTCTTCAAGACAGTGTCAGCCAGTTGGTTGACTGAAGTGAGGGACCGCATGGGGGAAGGCAGGTGCGTGTTTGAAAGATCGGCAAAACAGATGGACCAAGATGAGTGCATCTGAAGGATCACAGAAAGGGCCAGGACAATGTGAGAAGAGACTGTCTATTAAATTTTGTGGAATGGCTTTAAAATAATCCATCAGCAAACTGATGGCTTTCTACTCTGTTCAATCAACTTTTTTAGTAAGAATCTCTACAGTTAGGAGCAAACCATTTACTTCCTCCTTCCTCTTTCACTCACACTTACGTTAAATTGTGGTCCTGACTGTTCTTGCAGGTTAGCAAAGCTGAGCAGGAGGTAAGCAGGCAAATGTGGAAGGTAGGGCAAGAGCTGGTGCTGCTGATGAAAAATTCTTCGCTCTGAGAGCTGGCACCTCAACCTGGCATTGGGGTTGTCTCTGTGTCCCTGGCACCCGTCATGGCATTGCAGTATTGGTTATTTGGTGGATACTGACCTTCTGATTAAATTTCAGCTCAGATATTTACATTGTTCTGTATTTTCCATTATAGTTCCAATAGGACAGACAATTCTTTTTTCACTTCTGTAACTCTGGCTGTACGCTGCAGAAGAGCTGCTGCGTTAGGTTTCAGAGATGGGATGAGTGAAATGATCCCTTAATGTTCATACAATTCTGAGCAGCAGTTTGAAGTCCTTGTGGTTGAAAGATGCTGCAAACATTGCTTCTTATTCACAGTAAATCATCATTTTTTAATATATTTTTTACAGTGACCTGAGTGGATAAAAAAGGAACTCTTCCATTTTGTGAGGTAATAAATGTATCCTAGGTGAAATAAAATATAAAGCCAAAAGCTTTAAACAAAAATGAGTTGTTAATATTAATAAAACACAGTAGTACTGTTTTATGTCTGTAACCTTCAGCTATTATACTGACCTATGTAGGAGCAAATACTGGGTGCTTAATTTGACTAAAAACATTGTTTCTTATTTTGTCATTTAGATGGATTGAGAAGATGAAGCAGTCACGTTTACTGAGGGCGTGGGGATAGTGAGGCCAGAGGGCAATAGAGATCTGAAGAATACAGTTCCCATTCAGTCAGTGTTATGACCAGCAAAGAAATCCTGTCTCAGCATAGCAGCTGGGGAACAGACATGATTTTCAACTTGAAAACACAGTATTAATGTGTTGTATTTTGTTGTGCAATATTTGATCCATGAGGGCCCTGTGGCCAGAAGCCTGTAAAGCAATTTGAAAAATGTAAGGTATGTGTAGCAAGGTAAGAGCTCGGAGAAGAGACAAAGAATTCACAGCAATTTGGAAAGGGTTGTAGTGAAAAAAAGGAAGAGTTGCACACATCAAATGGCACTTTAGAATGATTCGAGATGTGCACATGTCCCTCCACTAGGTCAGAAACAAGGAGAATCTGGTTTGTCCTCTTCAATTTACCTTTGTTATTACGCAGCACATATCCCCACAGCATCTCAAATCTCGCTGTTCAAATCTCGCTGTTTTGTCTGAGGAAGAGTAATATATACATGAGTTTTTGGAATACCTGTGATTTGTTCTTGCGAAACAGGGCTTTGAGAACCCTGTGGGCACACAATTAGCTGTTTCATTTTAATTCAGCCCTGTGGGAAGGGGTCAGGGTCTCTCACTCTGTCTCTTTGAAATTGCTTTGTAAAGGAGATGGTTAGTTAGCATCGACTGAGCATCTGTCGTTAAGGCTCAGTGAATAATCACCCGATCCTGCTCTGGATTAGAAGCGGAGAAAGAAATCAGACGGGGCTAAACACCAATGATTAGTTAGCTTTACTGCAGCCTGTGGATGCATAAGGACTGGGCAGGATTTATTTAGCTTTCCCAGTTTTGATTTCCATGATTCTCCATGAGCTAGTCAAGACAAGGCAACCAGCAATCTTGGAGGGAAAAGAGCAGAACTGATAGCTCCTTTTTCTCTTGCTTACTTTTTGTGGAAATTATCCCCTTTTTGTTTTCTTTCATTTGTGATTTTGCGTCAGAGAAAGATGACAGCATCCCTGAAGATGGCAGCACAGACTCCCCAAACCCTATAGCTGCGGTGCTCACAGAGTGCGGAGTTAAAGCTTGGTGGCCTGACTGAGGGAACCTTTCCCTGTTTTTTTCCTCCTCCTGCAGACACTGAAGTGGAGGTTTCTCCTCTCCAGGGCTCCTTTCTGCTATCTGGTTCATGTTCCCAGTGAGTGGGGATTGTCTGTAGGACTTTTTTTTTTTCCAAGGAAATGGTAAAATTTTAACTTGAGAAAATTGATTTTTTTTTTTTTCTCCTAGCTGTGCTGAAATGGAGTTGTCCTCACATAGTTGTCATTTCTGAGAGAAAATGATCTTTCTCTTAAAATAAATGAAACAAAATCAAAGCAAACATACATCATGAAGGAAGAAAAATCCTGAAAACTCTTCAAACGTACCTATACTATAAGTTTTGGAGCAAAACCAAAAAGATTTTGCAGATGTGAACAGTGTTGTTTGTTGTTGGGTTTAGTTAAAAAGAGATTGTTTTTTCTGTGTTATTATATCCCTACCAGTAAAGGAAGTACACCCATAGCTCTTGGAAGCATGTAGAGTAACTCCTGTGATTAAGTCGCTCTCCCACTTTCTTAAGGAGGCTGGATAGTCTAAAGCTGGGATCAGGATCGAAGCCCAATTCCCAGCTCTTCTGTAACCTCCCCAGGTGAACTGAGCAAACGTCCGAAGTCTCTTGATTCCCTTCTCTGCCTGTAATTGTGCATCAAAACATTTAAATTTTTTTAGTCTGTTTCTGGAATGCAAGTTCTTACAGACAAAGGCAGATCTTTAGTATGTAGTACACTGCCTAACACTTTGGGTCTGTGAAGTGCTTTTGTATTGAGAATAATGCCTTTAATAATAATAAACCTGCCCTGTCTCAGTCACCATCCCACAAACTGGATTGTTCTCCATTTTTGCTTTGGTGGGCAGGAAGTTCCTGAAGATGGATGATATGTGCTGAGCCATTTAGCTTGAATTTCTGTAGTCAAGATGAAATCTTATGTGCTGTGCAAATGCATCAGTGCTACCTTGACACAGAAGTTTTGGCTGAATGGCAAAGACTTCTTTGCTTCTTTTCCAGGCATGTTCCTACATGTGTATATATAAACTTATACTGCGCATGACGGTCCTGATTTGCACACTCAGATATTGGATATAAGCACATTTTGTGGTTCTGGAAGATATCTTCCTTTGAGAGGAGGTGTCTGCGTATCGCACTGTGTACGTAAGCACTAATTTCAGAGACCTTTTTGCCCTGGCAGCATCTATATCACACTGTCTGTGCCCTGCCTCTGTTCATACTCTGTGCCAAAGTCATAAAGGACAAAGTGTTTTTCTTGCTTCTGCTTACCTGTTGACCGTCTCCTTTTGAGGCAGATCCTCTTGCAGTCTGATCCAGATTGCCTTTGTTTTACAGTTATTGGAACTTACTTTTCTGTTTTTCTGCCACCTTTTGGAGTCTTTAGAGAGTTCTCTTCTTCCCCATCTCCCGTTGTTTCCATCTTCTTCTGGGTTGGCTCTGTCTCATTAGTGAAATCTGTGGCTTCCCGGGACTGCATCACTTGCCTTTTTGAGCCACTGAAGGCTCATTTCTGCTCTCACCTCAGCCAGGCCTTCCCCCTGATCTGCAGTGCTGCTTTGCCCCAGATTGGCTGAGTTAAAGCTTTTGAATTCTACCAGTGTGAATGTTATGTGCCTCTGCTGTTCTGGGGAGCTTTGTAACATGAAGAAAGGCAATACTGATGGGTTAATTACTTCCCAGGTTAGTAAGTAGGGCAAAGCTACCATTCACGTTTATTTCCTAGGCAGTTCTGCAGTATCATCCTTTACTTCTCAAATTTAGGACCTGAGTGGCCAAAGGCTCTCTAAAGTGAAGGTTCCAATAACAAAACTTTCCTTGGCACCAGTACCAGAGAAGGCGGCCAGTGGATAGCTGACACTGGAAATCTCTGTGCTGGGAGTCTTCAAGTAGCCCCTGTTCACCATCTATTTGTCTGATGTGCTCTGCAGCCGTACGGCTCTGTTCAGACCCAAGATACCTTAGTAGTATCTGCAACAGAAATTTTACTTCTCTGTTCCCTCCTTCACTGCCTAATGGCTGTGGTTTCAAAACTAACATTGTATCTTCGTCTGTCCTGAAACTGCCACCAGCAGCAGTACCTATCTTTATTGTGAGAGGGTGCCATTCAGTAGCCTTTGCTGAGTTTCCTGGGAGAACGGGACCACACATCACTGACCCTGAAGTGTGACATGAAGTGTATGAAGTGTTTTGGCTGGGGTTGCAGGAGATGCTTTTCCATATGTTAGATTCAGTCCTGAAACACCCACTAGAGCTAAAATGTGACAGTTTTTTTCTGTAATGATAGGGAGGGAAATTGCTCTATGAGAGCTGAGACAGTACTGAACATGCCAGATACAAGAAGACTTTTTGTCCTTTCATGCACAGAGGTCTGGGTTTCTTCAACTCCTCTTTCCTGTAGCCAAAAGTTCAAAAAACCTCAGTGATTTCCATCCAGAGATTGTTGTCTTGTATAATGGTAGGCCCCAGACTGACCTCCAGGTGAAGCAGATATTACTGGATGTCATGCAGAATGTGCATAGCCCAGCATTGTTAAAGATGTTAACAAGAATCACATTTCTTCACAATGTGTTTTCCATATGCCTGTTCTGTCTCTTGTCCCTTTGTCTTTGAATGTTGAGGTTCTATAGGAAGTGTATGCTGCTCCCTGAGGTCTACACACAAAGCAAGAAAGTCTCCCAGTGGAAGGTGCATATGAATAACACATCTCAAACCTCCTAAGATCAGCTGGTTGGTAGCTTTTCTTCCCTTTCTCTGTTTTTCGGTGAGTGACTATATGAAAAGGAACTAGAGTTACATGTAGGACATGGAGATGAGTCCTGAACGTGTCCTGGCTATGTCTTTATCACTCTGGAACATTGAAAACACTTCTGGGGTTAGGGGGTTTTTGAAGTTTGAGCCAGATCTGTTTGAAAGATATGCTGGGTATTTGAAAAATACAACAACTTGTGAAAGAGAATGAGGAAGCTGTGTGAAAATAATGATGCCAAACAGTGCAAGCAAAAGCAAGCTTTACTGGAAGAAGAGGAGCAACAAAGGTATAAAAGGGAGGAGTCTGTAGTCTTGCAATATTTGATGAGGCCTCTTTTTTGAAGTGATGCACCAATTCTAGTTGTTTATTAATGCAAATTTTTTGCCCTCAGAATTGCACAAGGAATTTTGATATCATGGCTTTGATATGCATGTAACCCAGAAAACTGAAACAAACACAGAAAACAAACAATATTTTTAATGTGCAAAATTTCCTGATTTTAAAGCCATTTTAATAATTTTTTGAGGGTATAGAATCATAGAATGCTTTGGGTTGGAAGGGACCTTTAGAGGTCATCTAGCCCAACCCCCCTGCAGTGAGGAGGGACATCTTCAACTAGACCAGGTTGCTCAGAGCCCTGTCCAAACTGGCCTTGAATGTTTCCAGGGATGGGGCCTCCACTGCCTCTCTGGGCAACCCGTTCCAGTGTTTCACCTTGAGTTTGGTGACGCCTCTGTGGCAGGTTTGAAATTAAAGAAGTGGGATGGACTGAGCACTGCAGGACAAATCTCCACAGAGACTGTTAAAGTCGTAGGCAAATGTGGGTCAGGTTTGTACTTCTGCAGAGTTCCAAGACTGAAATCCTTGTGGGCTGTATTGGCAGGATGGCTTGATGTGGGAGGTAAATGTCCCTGTCGCTTTCTCCCTCCACACACAGTGCATGTTTGGGGCCTTATCGCATAGTACCAGATCTGCATCCCACCCCTTCCCCACCACCACTTCCCAAAGCTCAGCAGCTAGAAAGGAGGAAAGTGACTCAAAAGTGTCAGCCCTCAGGGTACAGCAGTTGTCATCCACCCCTGGGAGGGCTGTTGTACCTGTCTTATTCCAGCTAAGGATAATAAAACAGCACAAAAGCCTGAGGCTCCATCCCAAATCTGGTTCTTCCTAAGCTACAGGGCAGTTCGTTGCCTTTGTATCACCCCTAGGGTAGCCCTTATGCCTTCCCATCTGAGGAATTTTCCCCTTTCTCCCGCTATGTGCCTTCTCTGTCCCGGCTGCGTTCCTGGAAGAACGCTGCCTGTGACACAGCAGATCAATGGGCGCAGACCCAAGTCCCCTCTCCTCCCAGGGATCAATATGATGTTGGAGTACAATGCTGGGGCTGGCATTGCCTAATCCTTTCAGGTCTGGAATTGATTAGCTGCAGCCCACAAATAGAAGTGGAGCAGTAACGCTCTGCAACCTCGATAACCCATCCTCAGGAGCCTGCCAGAGTCAAGGGGCTTCTTGCTGTCACCACAGCCAATAGAGCCATTTCATTAGGCTGGAAAGGTTAATTGCATTGAAAACTGGCGTCATCCTCAGCACATGACCATTGTTAAACTCCACAGTGGTGTGAGGCCTGAAGGTGTCTCAGGGAAAGTGGAGCCCGTATGAGCTCCGAGAAATTTTGCTCAGCAAGGCTTCTGTGTAGGGCAGTCGAACCACGTATCTGCCACAGGTCTCTTGCTGAGGTCCCCTTACTTTGTTCAGAGAAAGCTGGTGAGAGGGTGACTGATGGGGGTCGTAGCTGTGTTCGCAAGGGCACTTGCTAGTTTCATACAGCCTTTGGATGCATGCAGTAAATATGGAGGAGCAGCACGTACAAACTACAGGTTTTACTCTGAGCCACACAGATGAAGAAGGAGCATAGAAGGCTGGGAGTCACAGTCTCTGCACGGTGCAGCTCTGCACTGAAAATGCACCTACGATCTGCTGTTCTGTGCTAACAATGAGCAGAGCTCAAGGTCCTGGAAAATTGTTGCTGCAGCTCCTTAAAAGGTATAGTTGGGGTTTGCTCTGCTGCAGGAGGCCACTTGTATCCTTCTAAGCTCTAGGAACTGTCACCTGTCCAAAAACCAAGGGGAAGGCTCCCTCTGCTGAAGGTTGGCCCCGTGAACGTTCAGGTGGTTTCTTCTAGTGTGTTGTTAGGCTTATGTGTATGTTAGCTAGTTCTTGGTCAGAGAAATTTATATTGTAATAATTGACATATTTTTGTCAGGACTTTTAGGGGAGTCTTCTGCATATGCAGAATGCCACAATTCAATTTGCCAACCAGAGTTTCATAAATGAAGAACATTCTGATCATCTCAGAACTTTTGAGGATCTAAGCAGTGTACTTCCTCATAGCTAAAAGGAATTTCAATTTCTGAAGTTAATTTTGTTAAGACACAGATTTTTTTGTTACCTTAGCAAGTGGTGTCTCTTCCTTTTGTCAGAAACAGCATCTTAGAATGCAAATAGTTATAAAGACTGATGATGGGTTCTGAGATTTGGCTTTCTAATGTCTGTGAAATGTTTTGAGGTGCTTTTACTGATAATATTAAAACAGAGCAGAAGATTGTTCCCCAATCTGACACAGAAAACCTTGCAAAACCAGAGTCTTCATAGATTGCTTTACTCTCTGTTGTTGGTGACTGAGCAACAGACAGGCTATTAAATCATCAGTTGCAGCTTCTTCTGTAAACTCTTTTCTGCCTCCCCTTTCTAGTCACCTTCTGTGGGCAATTTAACTAACATTTTTCTTATGTCTCTTGCTCTTCTTTTCCTGGGTGCCACATTTCAAAGCAGAACATTGGTTTTGGAGGGAGAAGCGTGCTGCCACAGATGAGAACTTCCACTGCTAAACAGAGAGAGATTAGGACTGAAGGATGTGAAGATCAGGTGTTCACAGCTGCTGCTTTCTAAAGGCAGCCCTCTACCATGCACTCAGTCACATCTCTGTCAGGATGCAGCTGTTGTGGCATCCCCGTTATACGTGCCAAGCACCAGGGCAGTGCCTAGCGTCTTGTGTGTGACCACAGGGCACTTGTGTTGAAGTAGGACCTCCCTTTGCACCTGGTCAGCTGATTGTCCACCTTGCCCACTTCATATAGGTTCATGGGACAGGCCTGAAAGGGTTCACGTGTTCTTACTATGTCTAAATCCTAACACATACCAGGACTCCGTAGCTCACCTGTCTCCTCTGCCCTCTGTGCAGAGACCTTCTGCTGCAGCTTGACAGGAAGCGAATGAAAGAAAGGACTTTAAAGGTCTGAAGGAGAAGACAAGAGAGGAGGATGGGAGGGAACATCTCAGGTTCAGGAGAGCTGTTCTGTGTTTTGAGGCGCTCTTCCAATGCGCATGGGGTTCTTGGTGGGAAGGGCACAGTGAAGAGCTTTCTCTTTAATACAGTGTGCATTTTATCTCTGCAGACTTCTTGCAAACTTAGTTTAAAGATCTTAGCTCAATACCATTAGTGTATCTCTGCTGAAGGCCCTTTATAAAATTGATTAGAAAGTGGGCTTTTGCATGTGTGTGTGTGGGCTCTAATCTGATTTGAGTCCGAGATGGTATCTTTAATTCAGTGCATCGTGGCAACTAACTCACGAACTTCACCGAGAGTCAGAGCCCCTAATTTGGTTTGAGAATACATTAGCAAAACGAACTCAGAAGGCCCCTTTTCGGGGAGAGAGGGAGGGGGGTGTCTTAGGGGGGACCTTGGGGGAGGATGGGAAGAATTGGCTTGACAGAGAAGAGTCATGGATTTAAACAAGATCCTGGGCATGATATTCTTGCAGTGGTTCCAAGGAAAAAAAAGGAGGAAAGAGAGAAGATTGATTGATTGCTGGCCTTGCACAAACCATGGAGAACAAAGTGAACCTCAGAGCAGGCTTAACCCTTTCTTCCCATGCAAACAGAGAGAACTTGAGGTGCTGTTGATCCAGAACTGTTTCTTCTTTTCCCGTTCACACAAGGTCCTGTGCAGCCTGCTATAGATGACCCTGCTTCAGCAGGCGGGTTGGACTAGATGACCCACAGAGGTCCCTTCCAACCCCAAACATTCTGTGATTCCTTCGCCCTGCTCTGTGGGCTGGTGCTTAAGGCAGATACTAACATTGCAGAAGTAATAGTATGCTTTTGCCCTGGTAGATAATCCACACTATCAAAACTTTCCAGGACTGATCCAACTCAAAGTAAAACATTAAACCACACATCTCTTCTTTCCTCCTTACTTCCTGAAATAGAAAAAAAATTGTTAGAAAGAAAAAAAATTGTTAGAAAGAAATAAGCAGACCAGCACAGCGGGTGTTTGCAGTGGGACAGTGAAAGCAGTGTTTTGCTGCAGGTGATATGCAAAAACCCACCCTGGGGATCATTAAACTTAGCAGAGTAGATATGTACATCCACTGCCTGCTTTGTAGCTAACCTTCACTCTGCAGATCCCTTATTCCTGTATGATATGTATGGGGGGTTATGAAGCATTCAGTGTGATCCAACAGTTACAAGGGGAAAAGAAACTCTCCTGATTCCCCCCGTCCCCTCTTAAATAAAGGATTATTTTAATTTAAGAAATTGTTAAAGTAAATAGGGGAGTAACTTTACTAAAGTAAATGGGGGAGTAACAGGAACACAAAATGTTTGCTGTGCTAATTCAGTTTGATGGCTGAGGTCTTGCACCCAGAAATGTCAGAAAACACTAAGTTCTGCCTCCTTCAGTAACAGTATTGTATTCCCCTTGCAGCTGGGTAGTATTTCCTCTTGCCAGGAGTATAGTGTTCTAGGTCTTGCTGCCTAAACTTTGTAAATTTGTATGAATGCATTTATTGCAAAGGAACTTTACTCGTTTATACCCAGTTTGGCTGTTAATATTATGTCTGACTTATGTTTTCAGATGGAGGCTCCTAAATCTTGTTTGCAAAGTACTTGCAAGATGTACATGTGATTGCATAGACAAGGCACTCATGGACGCAAAAGGCTAATATAGTTGCACCTATGTGTATATGGATGAAGTTGTCTGAGCCATGGTTTTTGCTGTAAAAGGGTGTGTTTTGTAGTTGCAATTCAATGTTTGTGTTTGAGAATATGACTGTCTCTGTGCAATGCCACATTATGGTTGTTTTAGGCAGACCAACATCAAATTTCATTGAGTTTATTGCAAAGTGTTTGGTATAGTGGTCCTTTATGATATATGTTTCCTTTCCATTGCTTGAGTATAAAATCAGCCAAGATCACAGCTGAACAGAGGAATCAACATATTCAGAGAAAATCTGAGCCCCTTCCTCTCAAGGAATTCATTTTGGAAGAGGAAGCTTACTATGCTTTCAGGAATGAGGAATCACAAAAACAGAGACCTCAGACATGGAAGGCTTTGGCAGTAGGTACGGTCATTTGGATATACAACTGGATATATGACTTGAGTGAAATGCCTAAGCTCAGCTACCTTCCGATAATCATTTTTGTTAGCCTTAATGCTCTGCAGATAGTATACCATATACTTAGTTGAGGTTCCTTTTTCCACCTTCTCTGATGGTGAGCAAAATTGCTGAGGTCAGCAATTTTATTTCAGTAGCTTGTTGTGATGAACTTTATTTCTACACCAGCCTCCCCATCCAGACAACACTGCAGTGCAGAGAAATAATCTAATTTTATTTGATTATTAATAATTACTCTCAGCTGCTATTTTTCAGTTGATTGATTAGAATAAACACTGCTATGACAGGATGCACCAGAATCCATAACTCCCCTTCCTTCTCTACTGCTACTTCAGCTCCTGCTTCTCCAGGCACAGTGTGAAGTGGTGGGTGTAATGCAAAGTGGCTTTCTAAAATGTGCCTTCTTGCTGTTTTTTAACCAGCTGTGACCAAAATTCCTTTATCTGGATTGGTGGAAGTCCACAAGCCCTGAATAATGTCTCTGATTTGCAAGCCAGTACTTCTGCTGAACAGATACATTTTTTCGCTGTTCAGAGTTGAATCTGGACAAAAATTCAATCTTTGTTCCCGTCTTCCAAACCGATTGAAGACTACAGGTTTGCAAGACATGTGCTTCATATTTACAACCTTGTCCCGTGTCTGACTGGTTGTATATCCTTCCAGCAGGGTTTCAGGCCATGAGTCACTTTGGAGGGATCTCATGTAGTTGTGTGAGGTTTTCGCTCTACCAAATTTGACAGTTTTCTTTTAATATTTGGAAGGAGGATATCAAAAGACACTCTCTCAACAACTCCTGGCTTGAAACTCTATCCAGCAGTTTTGCAGGGACAGAGGAACTTTTAAAGCATTTGCAGATTTGTCAGGAACTTAAACACCTCAGCTAAATTATGCACAAAAAACCCCAGGAAAACGAACATTGATGTTCATGTTTGCACCAGCTTTGTGCATGGTCAGGAACAACCTCTCCCAGCACTGCAGTCCGGTCTCTGTGGCTCCCTTGCTGATTCAGCCTATTTTGTACCAAATTTGCTGTGAATGCCAAATGGTGAGCAGCACTGCAGCCAGTACCTCAGGAAATCAGAACAGGCAGTTCAGGTGTAGCTGGGCTGAACAGTAATTTTCCTACAAAGTAGTTGTTGTCAACCCAGAATACTGGAATTCTTTCTGGGGAGGTGGTTGGTGTGGCATGGGAGACAGTTTTCCTACTTGTAGCTGTTTTCGTTTGCAGCTTGGGTTCCTTGACTTCATCCTGTTTTGAGGATAATGCTGGATTTGCCTCCTCTTTCTAAGCAGGATAGTTGTCAGAGGTACCTAGAGCTTGCGCTATTTGTCTGCTTGTGATCAGTCCAAGGAAATAAATGAATCTCTATTCGAGAGATCTTTTTAGGGAGCCTGTTGTTGCTGAATTTCCTCTCTGGAGTAAAGCACACAGAGTGGACAAGCCTGTCACAGCTGGCAGCAAAGTGGCTGCAAGGGATGCTTAGGCCAGTGAACGTCACCTGGAGGAGGAGATGTGTGAATGGATTTAGTGCACCCCGTGATTTGCACTGGTTGGGTAGAGCCATCAGTCTGTGCAGTGTGACTAGCAGAAGAGTGTTTATTAGTGTAAGTGGGGATTTCTGAGAAAACCTTCTACTGAGAAAGATTTGTTCATCTTGCTTTCTTTCCAAAAAACTTTTGAAATAAAAGTGTGTTTGAAGAAGGAGTAGTTTAACGCTGGAAGACAAGTCTACAGAAATCCAGTGAAGGGCGTGGGACAGCTGCAGTGTTAAACATTCAGATGACTCTTCAGATCCCGAGGTCCGGTTCCTGTTCAGATCAGTAGAAATCATGGTTTAATATCAATAGTAGTTGAATCAAGGCTGAAATGAAGAGATAGGATCCTGTCCCAACTGCCTGTGACTTATTTCTACTGTAGCTACAAAATGCTGGGTAGGGTTCAGGTAGCATGTAAGATATTTATACTCAATTCCAACAATTCCAACTCAGCAGGTTGTAAAATACGGTTTCGTGGCTCACAGAGGTCCTAAGAAGCAGCACTTCTTGCCGTGAGTGAATGAGAAAGAAGTTTCATTCAAGCTCTCATCAAAGTGGATAAAATGTCCAGGTCAATTTTTATAAGTTGATAGGGAGCCAGGGTTTCAGAGCTTCTGATCACATGCCAGCAGTGATTTCATTGTGATGCAGAAGGAATGGGGTAAAGCTTAAATGGCACCAGATGGAAAAGCAGAGCTGGGTTTCTCCAGCAGCACTCAGCTTTCAAAACAGAGGCATTAATTTTTGGCTGCAGGATGCTCCTTGACACACAGTTAATCCCTACAGTGTAGAAGGACTGAGTAATATAGGATGACAATTTTACATGAGTTGATGGCACAGCTTACATGGTACTCTTGAATTTCCAGACTCTACTTCTGTGTAGAGTTCCAGCTTTTAGGATTATTTAGATGTAATTTATTTGCCAGTATCTGTCTCTCTGCACTGCCTGGCTAAAGAGGATAACATGAAGTGTCAGAATGTTGCTGTGTACATTAGAACATACGTGTTTCTTGAATGTGTGTAGATAAAGAGACCTGCTGAGTGAAGCGCAAGCAAAGGGCTGTGTGGAAGGTACAGGGAGTAGATCTGCATGAAAATTAGAATCTTGTTTCACAGAATATTTTTTGTTTCAAAATGTTATTTCATCCCAATCTGGCTGCAACCTGAGATTTTAAGCAGAGTGGAAATTCCAATGAAGTTTATTTTGAGGAAACTTCCATTATTTTGTTTCATTATGCTCTTGAAACAATGCATGCTTGGTCAGTCAAAGAACATGACAGGCTAAACGGAGTGCTAGGAACAAAGCAAAATTAAACATCTCATTTTCTTTAGAGTTGTTTTGGAAACCTTACAGTACAGAACATTGCCTAAATTGACCTAGTTCTGTAATGAAACAGAATAGGATTTTTTAACAAAATGAAGTTTTGATGAAAAACTTTAGTGAAGTGTAACTGCAAAGGAGAATAGAAAAATGGGTTGTATAGTGGCATGGCCAGGAGGCAGTTGGTCTGTGAAGTAGCACCTAGGGACATGAAGATAGGATTAGGCAGTATTAGAAATAAGGTTTTTGTGTAGACTAGGTCACAGGGCACTGGGCTTAAAGTACAGTCAGATGTAGGAGGAGGTCAGAATTGGTCTGTATAATACAGACAGATTTGTGAAACCAATGTTTTATTCCTCTGGCTAGCTTGCATGCAGGACAACACTAGCTACTCGCACTGCCAACACAGGCAAACCTCTGAGCTGTGGTGCTTAAGAAAGAGGTTCAGGTTCTGCTGATATCAGGAGAGGAGGCCATCATGTGAGCACAGGGCTTATCTGTCCATCGTTCTGTTTAGCACACTCATCGGCATGCTCCATTCTTTCAATCATAGTTAATGATTAACTCTCACGATGTTCCTGAGAGGTAGGTCATTCAGGACCATATCCCTGTTTTTCAGTTGAGGAAGCAGTGTCTTGGAGAGCTGCAATGACTTGCTGAAGCCTATGGAAAGATTAGTGTTGAAGCTGGAATTAGACTTGGAGACCTTTTTGCTGCATTTTAAGGGCTCAATACACTGTACTTCACTGCCCCATGTCATATGCACAGAGCCCCAATGACTAGGAGTCGTAACATGTATATGGGTCTTCAGGCTGTGTTTGGGCCACGGGTGCCTAGTGGTTGGGGAGAGATGTGATTTAGGTGTTGAGTAGTTCCCAGAAACTCTGCTCCCAAGAGTGGCCTCAGGGAAAGGATGGGCACCGATCCAGGAGAGTGAGGCCTACAGTATAGACCTGGCCAGAGAGAGATGGGTGTGGGATAATGCAGGCTTAGTTTCCCAAGGACAGAGGGAACTGGGAGGCTGGGCACACAGAGCAGATGAAGTGTGAGTGTGTGGAGTTATAGATCTTGCATTTATGCATCACATTGATCTAATTTAGTGTGTTATACTTAGCATTTCATTTATATAATGTCAGGGTGTTTCATGGGTTTGTTTACTTTTAACACATGGATGACTGGCAGTTTCAGTCTGGATGGTGTCTGGTAATGAAATAGGAGAAATTTGTCTAGGTCTGGTGAAAGATCTTTGTCAAAGTATCTCTGGAAATTGAGAGAAATGCATTTTCTTGACTGTTGGTATTATCTTGTCACTTGGGAGCTAAGTCCAACACCCTCCCACAGATACATTATGCAGGGTATGGTGAAAGTGCTGACCACAATTTGCATGCGTTGGTAAATCGTCTCATTTTGTGATGCATGTTATATTGTATTTAGGAATTTAGGCTGGAGAAGGAAAAGGGGCCAAGGTGCATTCTGCATCATGCAGTAGGAGTCTGGTGCGAAAACCAGCTGCCTGGTGAAGTACATCATATGACCAGAAGAGCTTGGCTCTAGAAGCCGTCTCATAACCATATAGTTATGCCTGATGTCACTGCTGGTAACCACTCATGGACTTGCCATTTGTGCTACGTTTCCCGTTGTAGACAGGGTTTGAGTGAAACCAGGTTGGGGATTTGAAGGTTTCACTGGTGTAAACAGAGTGCTGAATCAATAGAGACCAATACCTGCTAAATATTCATCTCTTACCAGCACCTCTGGGTGCCCCTTTCTTGCTATACTACCACCAGATTCTCTAAAGGCAGTCACATTTCCTGCTATACTGAAGAATCCAGCAAGAACTAAGAGGGTTTCCTCCCTGCACATCTACACACAGCATCCTGCATCCAGCTCTAGGTCCTGCTGAACCCCAGTGGAGCTAGGCTGCAGAACTTGCTTTAGAAATGACCCTGTTTGCCCTGATGGGTTTGCAGTGCTCACTGCTGGCTTGTCACAAGACATTGATTTCCATTTCCCATTGCTCTGAACTCTTGCATGGCTCGCACACAGTAGTGAGCTCAGTCTGTCTGCTATGAGCTGTCGGGGTTGTCCACTGGTGTGAATGTTTTTAGCTTCCAAGATCTCTCACCATCAAAATATTTGACAAAGCTGTGTTGTAAATGGATTTGTGCTTCTATCTATACCTACCTGTTGTCCAGGTTGCTCGCACCTTGTGTTCTGCACACGTCTGTTCCCCTTCAGCCCAGTACTGTCTGTCCATCCCCTCCTCTTTCTATGCATCTAATGGAGGTTGGTAATCCCGTTAGGTGCTTGCAGCAGGCGCTGCCGAATTTGCTTGCAAACGCCTGTGCCAGGTCGAGTGTCATTGCCAGCAGCACTCTTGGCGGGATGAAGGTTGCATTAGTGAACAGTAATTGAAATGCAAAATAACATTTTGATCGAGCGAGCAGGCTGTTTATTTATCAGATCAATAGCCAAAATGCCCCATCTGGAGAAGTCAGCGTGATAATAAGTGATAGCATTCCAAGGGCAAAGGGAACAAGCACAGTGGGGAGAACATGCCGGCAGGGTGGGCTGGGCTGAGCTGGGTCACACCAGGCCATCGGCCGCTGAAACTTGCTTCTTTTTGAGTCCCTTCTTTGAAGAGGGCAGCCCCCCTCCTAGTAGCATGTGCAAAGGGTGCCAGACCTCTGGACAGAGAACAAACAGTTCTTAAATACGAGATCAGACAGATTGCAGATCTATGTAAAATCATGTGAGGTCGTCTTCTCATTCTCTGGTAGACACAGCACTGTGACTGAAGGTGCAGACTGCTGATGATGTAGCTCAGTTAGGCAGTGGTTTTTTGATTGTTTTTGCTTTAGTGCATCATGTTTGCTGTAAAGGTCTGAACACTCACAGTGATGATTTGGAAATATGAAGTCATATTTTGGCTTCTATAGCGAAGCTGCTAGAATGGTCTCTAGGTACATCCACATAATGAGGAAAGGAAAGATGTGGGAGGGTGTGTGTGAGGAAGGGATTTGTATGATGTGTATTTGCACAATAAATTTGTCATATGTGTGGTACCTGCTATACGCAGATACCCTGCAGAATAAAGCTATGTAATGTTTAAGCCTATCTCAGAAAGATGTTCTGTGAAAGTGTAGAAGCAGCTGTATAGCTTCTTTGCAAGTGCACGAGTGCCTGTCTCTGCTTTGCTGCGTCTGTCTGTTGCCTTCTGCTCGTCCATTAGTAGGGATGCTAAAGACAAGGAACGGGAGGTGAAACTGAGGATGATGATCTTGCAAGCTTGTGTTTTTCTTTTGTGTCTCAAAATAATAACAGAGAAAAGTGAAAACTTCCTGGGATGAGAAGATAATCTATTCACCATGACAGACAGGAATATTTTATATTTTTGTGGGTTTTCTTGCAATCACATTTAGTTAAATTTTCAAATGGTGATGCCAATTGGGGAGGAAAATGGAGGTAATTTAAAAGTATTTTGCTTTAGAATTTGTTTGGGGTGGGTTTCTTGGGGTATTTTTGTCTAGAGAAATGATTGTTCAAGTTGTGCAGTGTTGGGGAAAATGATGTGCTTGCTCTGTTACACAATATTCTGTCTAAAGAGTAGTTTGTTGGCCATGGTTTCCTGCTCACCTCATGGTTGAGGCAGGTAAGAAAGCAGGACACCATGGGCCTCAGGTAAGGCTGGGCTTGTCAGTCAAAGGAAATGGGGACAGTCTGGAAGCTGGATGAATGAAGTAGATTTAGAACGAGTCATTAGGGTTTGAAGCTGGAATTTGGGTCAGCTACAACTGGCTACTTAATACATGCAGTATATGGTAAGAGATCTGCTAAATACCTACCAAAGGTGGGGTTTTAAAGACTCAGCAGAACTGAACCTTCAGGTTATCTTAAATAGGTAACTAAAGATAATCCTGTATGTTACAGCAGTCTAAGGTGTGCAGAAGGAAACTGGGTGTTTCCACGTATCACCTATTTTCCTCAAACTGGTGGTGTTTATTAGCTTGAGAGAAGCCTGCTCTACAGTTACATCTGTCATGTACTGCTTTTCTCTGCTTGGTCAAGTGCTGTATCTCAGCCTCACTTGTCTGTCTTTGATCCTGTGCAGTTCTCCTCTTGTGTCTCCATCCTCACCAACAGCCCAACTCACTCCTACACTTTTCCAGTGGTTCTGGGACATCTCTACACCAGGTCCAGTGTTTGCTCGCATGCTGTTGTCTTGCTTTGCTACCGTATCATCTTAGAAATGCTTTCTGGAAAGTCAGGGATAAAAAAGATTTAAAACTGAAAAGCACTAATTCCCCATTGTTATTTTCCATGCTGTAATTTATGTGTAACTAATTTCAGTCAGTTTTTCAAGATCTGTCTGGCTTTGAGTAATGTTTCTAATGATGAGGCACTTAATTATAGATTTCTCTGAGAGCTACAGGTGGAATCTAGGTAAAGACCTTCTATTTTGTCTGGATTGTCTTGGCAAGGATGGGAGAAAGAGGCAGAGTCCCACTACAACTCTAAGTTTTGAAGTGGAAGAAACAGAAATCCTCCAAAAAAATTTAGGAGGTCAAATTCAGAGAATTCCTAAATGCATCTGGGTTGGAGAACACACAAGTTCAGATTTTTTCTGAATAAACCTAGAGTCCTCTTTCAGTAAACCAGTATTCATAAAGAACTGTTTAACTCTTAAGTCTCTTTTCGCATTTGTTTCTAGGATGGGTATCTCCCATCCTAACTCCTTCCTCAAACACTTAAGAGGAATTAAGCAATATCTCTGGGTCTCTCTTTTTGCCCTGCCATTGTTCATTATGAATTGTAGGCAAGGTTGAAGGGAGGGGTGCCTTCAATGAATATCTTGAAATGCAAGGAAGTGCAGGCTGAAGAATTTGCACCGGTGGCAGTTTGCTCTTGGAAATGCTAAGAGGGTACAGAGTGAAAGAAAAGGTCTGTGTGAGATGACACAAGGGATCAGGCTGGGATGCAGAAATAAATGTGATATGGCAGTGTTGGAGGTTTTCTTTTCCTTGTACAGCTGAAAAGGTGGAAGCAAAACTCTGACATACAAGTGTTTGAAGTGTGCTTTACTGACCATATTGTTGTATGGGTCTTATTCACAAGTGTCTGAAGGACACTGAAAGTACTAAGGGAGATATAGATTAAAAGTGCCCTACATAGGCAGAGTATAAAGAAAGGCATTCAAGAAGAAATGAAGGTCTAGCTGAGCATTTCAGCAGGGATTGAGTTGCAGCTTTGCTATATGCAGGCAAAGTTGTTGAAGTGATGTGAGCAGTCTTCCAGAGGTAGAAATAGTGGGGGGAGAACGTACAGACAACAACCTGGAAATGTGAAACACAGAATGATAGCATGGGGGGGGGGAAGAATGGTGGTAGAATTTGGATAAATAGTGAACAGCAAGTCAGTACTAGTCCTTGTTTTGCTGTGACACCAACAGTAAGTATAAGCAGGAAGAATTAGCACAAGTGCTAAAGCAATTCACTCTGGAGGGAGTGCAGTTAGTACATGAGAGGGCAAGGTACCTTTAAAAGGTGATGTGTTAATAAGAGAGTGAACTGATAATATATGTCACACCTCCAGATTAATTGTCACTTCATCTGTGTAATACTTTTTACCATGTACTAACAAGAGTGTCTTCCTGAGGGTCAAGAAAAATTACAAGAATGAGAAGAGGGATGAAGGCCAGTAGGAAATCCATAATGTTTTCTGCCCCTATGAAGTCTTTTTCGTTTATTATGCAGCTTCCAGACAGTTTGCTGTGGCAGTTTTCATTAGCGTGAGCTAACTTGGACTAGAGATGATCTACCGATATGTAACTGGGCTTTGGTTATGCAATGGGTCAAAGGGATAATACGTCTCCTGGGCATTAGACAAGCAAATACTATTTGTGTAAGAGCCAGAATATGAGCCCTTGCTGTGTCCATCTCCTTAGCTTGCAGAAGAGCCCAGCTTGGGCTTCCATCTGCCTTGCTGTGCAAGGAATTTGTTCCTCCAGCCTGCATGGTAGAACTGGTCTCACTCAGCACCACACTTCAGTAGGTCTCATGCAACCCAGGTCTCCTCAGGAATACCAGGGGAACTGACCCCTGGAGACAGTTGGGGAGCTGTGGGACTTTGTTGGCTTCCTTACCTTTTAGCTTCTTCAGCCTCCTGACTCAAAAGTTCTTCCCCTGACCCACCGTCAAATTATAAAGCAAATTAAAAAAAAATCTATACCTCTCTTTAGAGCAAGAGTGAAAGGCAGACCAAGTGTGATGCATTTTTACAAAATCAGCCGGTTCCAAATGCCCAACAAAGCCAAAAGACACAGAAAAAGATTGTAATTGCAATTAGGATGGTGTAGTTCTTTTAGAATAAAATGCTGGCAGCTGGACCTTGTTACAACCTGGCAGTCCAGGTTTGTGAACTACAGGTTGGTATTTGTGCTGTGGAGTAGAAGCCACACAATGCTTTCCACTCCAAATTGGAGAGTAAGCTCATCGGCCTTTTATGTTTGTTCCAAAGACGAGTATATAGTATTTGTGTGGGCATTTTATGGACAAATGCCTTGCAAATAGGCTGTCTGGGGTTTGCCATATTCTGCAGAACAGAAGCATAACCCACACAAGCGAAAGGGAGCCACCACTAGCAAACATGGCAGAAATCTTGGAAATCATATCTGCACTCCAGAGAAAAATATTTAGATTGATCTGAGATTCTGACTCTCTTGTCCTTTATAGCAATGCAAAATGCTGTGATTTGAACAAAAAACCTCTAAAGCCTATGCACTGGTAACTTGGTGGTTTATGTTTATGATCATGCCTATCACCCATGTTCTATCCAAGATCTTGCTTACCCGCAGAGGGAAATTAAGTTTGCCCTGGGAACAGGATACATTCCTGCAAGATAGAATTAGCCCAGGACAGCTTCCTGGACTGTTGCTGGTATGGCTGGGTTATCGATGGTGATCCACTGTACTGGAGTAAAGTAGCACATTGGCAGGTCTCCTTCAGTTCTGTGGAGAAGAGCTGTCAGTAAAGATGAAGAGTCTCTAGATGATGTCTCTCATTTGAAGTCTGCGTTGAGTAGAAGAGTAGGAGAAGGCGGTGGGTGTCCTGACCCCTCGCCTCCCTGGCAGCCTGGTGGGTGCCCTCAGAGCGGGCAGTGGGGATGGGAGCGGGCGTGTGAGCTGTCCATGGTCGGAGCCGCGCACCCAACAGGTGTGGGCATCTCAGCGCCGTGACATTAACTCTCTGCATATGTGACCTAAAATTATACTGGCTGTTATTGCAGCTGTCACGTCTAGCTTGCCACTTGGAAAACATTATTTATTTCTGTCTCTTGTATCTAAAAAAAAAAAAAACACCACCTGACGAAATTTGGCTTATTACTGGAGTTGCAGCCAGTGTTTGAGAAGCTGCTCCGTATTGTTTGTCAGCCAGATGTGGGTTGCAAAGCTCTCTCATATGGTCCACAAAAGACACAAAGTCTGTCTTGCCAAAATGTCATCATGGCATGATATGCACATCTTATTTACACATGCAGTGCAGGTTTATGTCATCTGTGCTAACAAATACTGATAACAAAAATAGGCCTGTACCGGAGAAGAAGTTGGATGCTTTATCTCTGTTTAAATCATTGGTGTTTCTGCAGATTAAAGCTTCTTTGCTCTTTCATGGTTGGTTTAAAAATGTCTGCAATTCAAACTGTGTTTTTTGTCATGAGCTGGGGCCTGAAGTGAGCAGGTTTACAGCAGCAGTCATAGAATCATAATTGTTTAGGTTGGAGGAGACCTTCAAGATTGAGTCCAGCCGTTAACCTAATGCTGTCAATTCCACCACTAAACTATGTCCCTAAGCTCCGCATCTATACGTCTTTTAAGTACCTCCAGGGGTGCTGCCTCAACCACTTCCCTGGGCAGCCTGTTCCAATGCCTGACCACTATTTCAGTAAAGAAATTTTTCCTAATATCGAATCTAAACCTCCCCTGGCGCAGCTTGAGGCCATTTCCCCATGTCCTATTGCCTGTTACTTGGGAGAAGAGACTGATACCCACTTCACTACAACCTCCTTTCAGGTAGTTGTAGAGAGCAATAAGGTCCCCCCTCAGCCTCCTCTTCTCCACACTAAACAGCCCCAGCTCCCTCAGCCTCTCCTCGTAAGACTTGTTCTCTAGACCTCTCACTAGCCTCATTGCTCTTCTCTGGACACGCTCTAGCACCTCAATGTCCTTCTTGTAGTGAGGGGCCCAAAACTGAACACAGTACTCCAGGTGCAGCCTCACCAGTGCCGAGTACAGGGGCACGATCACCTCCCTACTCCTGCTGGCCACACTAGTCCTGACACAAGCCAGGGTGCTGTTGGCCTTCTTGGCCACTTGGGCACACTGTTGGTTCATGTTCAGCCGGCTGCTGACCAACACCCCCGGATCCTTTTCTGCCTGGCAGCTTTCCAGCCACTCCTCCCGAAGCCTGGGGTTGTTGTGACCCAAGTACAGTACCCAGCACTTGGCCTTGTTAAACATCATACAGCTGGCCTTGGCCCATCGATCCCGCCTGTCCAGATCCCTCTGTAGCACCTTCCTACCCTCAAGTAGATCAACACTACGGCCCAATGTGGTGTCATCTGCAAACTTACTGAAGGTGCACTCGATCCTCTTGTCCAGATCCTTGCTAAAGATATTAAACAGAACTGGCCCCAAAACTGAGCCCTGTGGAACACCACTTGTGACCAGCCACCAATTGGATTTGACTCCATTCTCCGCAACTCTTTGGGCCTGGCCATCCAGACAATTTTTTACCTAGCAAAGAGTACACCCATCCAAGCCATGGGCAGCCAGTTTCTCCAGGAGGGTGCTGTGGGAAACAGCATCAAAAGCTTTGCTAATGTTTAGGTAGAGAACATCCACAGCCTTTCCCTCATCCACTAAGCGGGTCACCTTGTCACAGAAGGAGATCAGGTTAGTCAAGCAGGACTTGCCTTTCATAAACCCATGCTGACTGGGCCTGATCATCTGGTTGTCCTCTGTGTGCCACGTGATGGCACTCAAGTTGATCTGCTCCATAACCTTCCCCAGCACCAAGGTCAGACAGACAGGCCTGTAGTTCCCTGGATCCTCCTTCCAGCCCTTCCTGTAGATGGGCATCACATTTGCTAACCTCCAGTCAACTGCTGATAAATGATTGGATGTGACTCGGTGAGCATATCCGCTAGCTCCTTCAACACCCTTGGGTGGATCCCATCTGGCCCCATAGACTTGTGTCTGTCTAAGTGGTGTAGCAGGTCACTGACCATTTCCCCTTGGATTCTGGGGATTTCCTTCTGTTCCCCATCCCTGTCTTCCTGCTCAGGGCTGGGTGTCCAGAGGACAACTGGTCTTACTGGTAAAGGCTGAGGCAAAGAAGGCATTTAAGTACCTCAGCCTTTTCCTCATTCTTTGTCACTATGTTTTGTCCACATCTAATAGAGAATGGAGATTCTCCTTCACCCTCCTTTTGTTGCTGATGTATTTATAGAAACATTTTCTATTGTCTTTGATAGCAGTAGCCAGGCTAAGTTCTAGTTGGGCTTTGGCTGTCCCTGCATAACCTCACGATATCCTTGTAGTCCTCCTGAGTGGCCTGCCGCTTCTTCCAGAGGACATAATATACTCTCCCTTTTTTCCTGAATTCCAGCCAAAGCTCCAAAGTTTAGCCAGGCTGGTCTTCTTTCCTGCTGGCTTGTCTTTCAGCACATGGGGACAGCCTGCTCCTGCACCTTTAAGACTTTCTCCTTGAAGAGTGTCCAGCCTTCCTGGACTCCTTTGCCCACCTGGACTGTCTTCCAAGGGACTCTGTCAACCAGGCTCCTAAACAGGCCGAAGTCTGCCTTCTGGAAAGTCGAAGGTAGCAGCTGTGTCAAGAAATTACCTTCCACACACTCCAGGAACCTCCTGGACTGTTTCCTATCCACTGTGTTGTATTTCCAGCAGACATCTGGTAAGTTGAAGTTCACCATAACAACAAGGGCCAGTGATTGTGAGGCTTCCCCCACCTGCTTACAGAGTGTTTCGTTTGCCTGTTCATCCTGGTTGGGTGGTCTATAACAGACTCCCACTCCCAATATCTGCCTTGTTGGCCTTCCCCCTCATTCTTACCCATAAACATTCAACTCTATCATCACCATCATCAAGCTCTAGACAATTAAAATGCTCCCTAACATACAGGGACACCCCACCACCTCTCCTTCCTTGCCTGTCCCTTCTGAAGAGTTTATAGCCATCCATTGCAGCACTCCAGTTATGCAAGTCATCCCACCATGTTTCTGTGATGGCCACGACGTCATAGTTTTCCCACTGCACAATAGCTTCCAGCACCTCCTAGTTGCTGCCCATGCTGTGTGCATTGTTGTGGATGCACTTCAGCTGGGCTATTGATCTCGCCACCTTTCTAGGTGGAGAAGTGTCAATTCCTATGCAAGCATTCTCAGATGCTTCCATGGTTTCTAACACCTCAGTAACCCTGGTGTCTTTGTTGTCACATGGCTTTCCAAACCAGTCTTCTCCGGTTTTGTCAGTAAAGCTTGAATCTGCTGTGAGATCTCCCTGTTTGTGGACTTCAGGACTAAAGTGCGGTTCCACAAGCACAGCCATAGGGTACCTGGAAGTTACAAGACATACGGGCATCTCGCCTGCAGGAGTTTTCAATTTTATGGCAGATCTTAGAGGACTTCAAAAAAATCAGGATTTCATTTTGTCTGGAATCCACATCCCATTTCTGACCTTTTACATTTCTCCTTGTGCCCAGAACAGAGAAGGTTTAGCCTGAGGAGGGCCTGAGTGTTGTCTGATTCTCTCCTTCCCTCAGCTGTTACTAGTCCTACAGCTATATTTCAGCGTTCATTTCAATGACAATTTCAGTCTTGCTGTTAGAAATCTCCAATGTATTGGGTTGGTGAGTGTGTGATTTTGTCAGGAAATACTGGTGAAGGGACTGGCCTATACAACAGAACTTCTGATGCCCATTCCTTACCTTCCTCCAGGAAACTGGAGCATAGCACTGAGCTATCCTTTCTTCTCATACTGAAGATCACATAATGAGGATCAGCCACTAGAGAAGCTCAGCAGTGTTGCCTCTAAACTTTCCCTGAGCTGGTTTGGAACAGGGAGTGTTCTCTGGAGAAGGTACAGGGTCAGATACTTGGGTTTGCCTCAGCACTTAGATGCTCAGATGGAATTAAGTTACTGAATTGTGGATACTGTTAGCTGATGGAGAATTATTCTGGTGGGGAAAAGTCACCTTCTATTACAAAGCTGGATATTGTTCTGGCTGTCTTGCTAAGCAAGTGTATTTTCTCTTCAGTCAGGTGAAGGTTTGTAGATAGAGAGTACTGAATTCCTGTAATTTATTCAGAAGTGGAGTAAAGAGGTGAACATAGCTACAAATTACTATTTCTGGCAAAAATAACCTCAAAGGATGTTCAATAAATTAGCCTTATCTGCATGGATCCCAAGCTTGTAATCCTTGAATTTTTAAAGACAAAAAAATGAGAGGCAATATTTACTGCCTTGATTTCATAACACTAATCTTTTGTCCATTTCTGGTCCTGTCCATCTAGCAGTCTTTCCCTCTCTTATTATTGATGTTCTCAAGAGATCATTAAACTCATAGTCAGTCCACCCGTTACAGAGAAATAGCAAATGGTGAAAGGCTAGAGAAGAATTGGAGTAACTTGTAACATTAACCCAACATCATTGCTCGAGGGAGATAACACCAATGGATAAAAACTTAAAGCGCGGTCTCAACTTTGTCTAAACCTGCATATTTGCACGCAGAATCACTGAGACTAGAGTGTGCTTGTCTGAGGGCAGTTATAGGCACGTAAAGGCTAACAACATTGTTAGTGATAAACAGCAGTGGGTTTATGAAACAGGGGTAGAGCAGACAATAACCTTTCTTGATACAATTAGATAATTAGTGGGAAACAGGAATGCAGTGGATAGACTGTCTCTGGACCATGCATGGGCTTTTGACACAAAGCTGTGCAAGATCTTATTAGGGAAATTAGATCAAATTGGTTTTGATACAAATCCTGTGAAATGAATCATGGATTAGCTGACAGAGTGTAAACAGAGGGGTTAGAGACATTCTTTATCCTTCTGCAAAGGTGGTGTCCAAAAGGGCAGTGTTTTGTTTTTAAATATTCATTAGTGATCTGGAGGAAAATGTAAAAGGAATAGTTCTCAAATTTACAGTTGACACAACTGAAAGATACTAGAAAAAAATCAGAGTAGAAAAAAGAAGAGCTAGGCTGAAAAAATGAGCGTTATTAACAGGCTTTGGTAAAACAAGTGGCAATTAGCTGTGTGTGGTTTAAAGATGTTACTGGATCTACTTTGGAACAAGGAGAATCTCTAAATTTCATGTTGTGCAGAGCACAGTGGCAAAAGCAGCTTATGTTCAGAGAGGTCCCAGTGAGACAGTGGCTATCAAATGATGTGAGCTGATATGCAGCCTGATGTCTGGCAAAGCTACTGCTCAGTTGGTCCATATGTCTGCCCGGCTGTGTGTTTTCCAGAGTGATTCTCCGCTGTAGTGCTGTGGCATCGCACTGTGCGATTTGGGGCACCTTGCTGCAGGAGAGATCCAGGCAAGTTGGAACAAATCCAGAGAAGGGCCACAAAGATGCTAAATGGATTAGAGGGAATGACCTATGATGAGGAAAGGTGAAAAGAACGAAATGTTTAGAACCTTTAAGCCTGTTACATGGGCACAGAAATAGTAACGGAGTTTCCTGTGCCAGCACCGAGGAGAGCTGGATCAAGTCTCTCTCCTTTTACATTCCTATTAAGGTAACTAGAGCTGAGCAAAATGGCTGTTCATCACTTTGAACTCTTTGCAAAAAACATTTAGCTGTTCTTCTTGAAGTTCAAGATGTTGTATTTCATTGCCAGGGGACACTCTGAGACTGTTTAAAAATCACCACGGGATCTCCAAGAGACTTGCAGAAAATCAGAGCTGGTGAGGCTTAACTCAGTGTGTGCTGCCCAGCAATAATCAACTCTGCAAGTTGTTCCAGAGGCCAGCAAAGAGAAACATAAGCTCTGGAATGGCTGGAGTCACCTTAGTCATAGTCATCTTTGATCTGTTTTGGTGTTCTGGACTTTTGCCTCTAAAGCATCCGTTCACATCTAACCAGAACTCGCTATGTACTGCTGTCTTCTGGAAGGGAACAGGAGCATCCTCAGCTGTGAGGATGTAGGTGGTTTGTTTCTATCCTTGATTCGCCATCAGACAGTCGCTGTTTGCCTGCCTGGGGGAGGAAGGCTGCTTAATTGAGGTTGTGAATTGAGAAGTGAGTTGGTCCTGGCAGACAGGTCTCCCCTAGCAGACTGACCTCTTTTTTTTTTTTTTTTTTTTTTT
>Ga0065711_1028140_pt1 | contig 43389 bp, 13 predicted proteins | sample Hoacrofraction12_FD_59098 | JGI IMG/M metagenome (GOLD analysis project Ga0065711, IMG submission 59098) | Hoatzin crop microbial communities from Cojedes, Venezuela - Epithelial fraction 12 v2 (version 2) | ecosystem: Host-associated > Birds > Digestive system > Esophagus > Crop | place... | reverse complement strand
CCTGCCTGGACGCGGTCCTGTGCAGCCTGCTGTAGGTGACCCTGCTTCGTCAGGCGGGTTGGACTAGATGACCCACAGAGGTCTCTTCCAACCCCTACCATTCTGTGATTCTGTGATTCTGTGATTTTGTGATTTGATTGGCAATAAATTAAATTATTTTTTTTCTGCTAGTTGAGTCTGTTTTGCCCATGACAGTAATTATGCATGATCTCTCCCTGTCCTTGTCTCAACACATGAGTCTTCTGCTATATTTTCCCTCCCCTGTCCAGATGAGGAGGGACAGTGATAGAGTGGCTTTGGTGGGCACCGGCTGTTCAGCCAGGGTCAACACACCACAATAAAATACACGCACATTTCTACTAGAAGAGAAAGATGAAAAAAGAAAAATTTCCATGCCTAGCAAAGGAAAAATAAAGAAGTTCTGTAGCAAATGTTTTCTATTTATATTTATGTCTAAGGGAAAATCTTTTCTTTGTCACAGCAAAAAAAGAAAAAAAGGAAAGACCATAAAGAGAAAATGATGGATGTTTTTCTCCTTCTTCTTAGGTTTAGGGATATAAAGTTGCAATGGCCACCTCTTCACTTTTGCATAAGTTGTGAAAGATTTGAATGTAGCAGGAAGTAGATGACAACATCCAGAGCAATTGTCAGGTATTCAGGTGATGGTGTCTCGTTTGGAAAGAGTTACTGTGTACAGTGCAGATACTTACTTCGTACCTTCTGACAAGAACTGCTGACAGGAGCAACCCGTCCTTCAGCTGACAAAGCATAACAGGGTGTCACTTCCCAGAGGTACAGCTGGAATGCCAGCATGCCTTTTTAATGAGAGCGTTAAAGAATGCACAGTATTTGCGGGGTTTCACGTGGGCACATGCCGCTGTATACAGGCAAAAAGAATGTGTCTTACTGTAAAACCTGGGAGTGCGCTGGCACTTTTCAAATTGGCATGCCAAACTAGCTACTGTTGTGACCTTGTTCATTCCTATTAGCTGGATATTAGACAAGAATCCCATGCCACCTTGACAAGGGCTTTTGTTTCTATTATGTTGTTATTGAATCCTATATGAGTGATGGATGAAAACGGTGCATGTCTGAACAAGCAGGGGGAATCACCCTAATGAATTATCTTCTGCATTACAATACGCCATGGATGAAATGACTTACCCATTCCATATTAACTGATGTGACTGCTTCATTTCAACTCCTTTTCATAGTTGCCATCACTCAGAAAGGCTAGAGTTTATGGCTGTCACAGGAGGAATATTTATCTGACAAACTGTGTTGGAGGTACGAATCTTCATGATAACAAAGCAGAGCCATACGAGTGTGCCTATCGGTAAAATACAGCCCTGGGATCCTATTAAGATTCCAACTTTTCTTTACATTTGAATTTACTTATTTCTGTTGTATTTTTCCTTAGGTCAAATCAACTCACTGCAGCATCTTGTTAACAATCACAGCCTATTAGATTTAGTCATATAGTCTAATTTGACTAATTCTTATTCTCCCAAAGATTTTCTGGTCATCTGAATGCCATTTAAAACTGATGCTTATTTTGTCATATATTAAATGTCTAGAACTGCAAAGAGGTTTTTTTTTATTTTGTGGGGTATTTTTCTTTAAAATCATGTTTGTTTGCAAGCAATTTATTCTGCAAACACATTTTATATCCTGTGATCTAAGTCTATCTTTCCCTGTGTGTTTGCAGTCTGTTTTTCAATATGCTGTCCCTGTTTGCAGATTTCCCTCTTTGTTGACAATTAACTCTGTTGTCAACAACATGAAATAGCTCGTTAGATGTAAATTATTTACAAAACTCAGTTAAACCCAAAATAATCACTCATAGCTAGTCAACATTGTATGTGGTGTACAAGAAGACAATTATTTGAAAAAAAATCTGCAACAAAATAATTTTTAGAAATGGAACATCAATAGGTCTTAAACAGAAGAAGGCAGCAAAGATTTGAGGAATTATTCCTGTATTTAAGGAGCAGTTGGAAAGAATAAGAAAAAATGCCAATATGCCCTAACTTCTGTACACATATAGCTATTTAAAGATAATTTCGGTCTCACCAGAGTCTTATGAGACGTTGTTGAGCTAGGGTGTCTCAAGGCAATGCTGGGCACCCCAGTCAGAAGGAGACAAAGAACTCATTATTTCAATCCACAGCTGACATAAGATGACACAGCTCCATTGACTTTAACGGGACTTCACCCTTCACATTGACTGAACTTTTAGTGTACTTGTGAAGAGTTAGCAATTTTCTGGGTAAGAAGGAATACAATATTCACTTCTCCTGTATGGTCAGCATGTCCTTATTTGGAAATGTTTAACAGACAATATGAAGCACCAATGGAGTTAGGAGATCCTTACAGATAATGTTTTAAAATAATGTCAAAGATTGTAAGTTTTGGTGAAGGTTTTCTTAATATCCTTTAATAGGAACTTTCTTCTCTATGTGATCAACAAAATGATAGAAAAACCTATCTAAACTATTTCTTCTGAATTCTGTAGAATCCCTGTTCATGAGGGACATATCATAAGGACAATGTGAACATTAACACTGTCCAGGCATACTCTTCATGGAGCTAGTTATAACTATAGTAAGAAACACTGCACTTTTCATCTCCTATCAATGGGGAAAAGAATCCTTGGCATAAAGGGATTAGTTTTATTTGCCCTTCTTTGTTCATTATGAAATGTTTTTTTTGAATTATTTTTAATTTAGTGCAACAAGAGAAATAAATGCATTCCATTACCTTGTTGTTTTGGGGTTTTTTTCTGGGAGGAATAATGTGCTGCTTCTAAGTCAGTACTTAATTTTTATGTTCTGAGCTTGAATTAATCCCTGTCTACTCTACGACTGCATGAGTATCAGTGCTGTGAAAAACTGTGTGAGTAGCTGTGGTGTATGTTTGAACAGTAGGAGAGTTCTTTTAGTACAGTATTTTGGAAATTATTTGTATAAGAGCATTTCATCATTTTACTGGGTACAGTCTACCTTGAAATCCCTCTTCTTTCAGAAATTACCTATTGAAAATCACATCTGAAAACTTTTAATATCTGACTCTATCCATTATTAATTTTTACCTGGCAGTCTGTTGAGCTGGAAATGGCTCCACTGAATAGTCAAGACAACAGAATTATTCATCTAATCATAACAAGAAATGTAAATAAGGTGTCCCTATAGGAGGAATTCTAGTGCTGATTCATTGGAAAGCTTGAGATTACTATTTTGATCTAAATTTTAAAGTCTATGTCCATTCAGTTGAAGAAAGACTTTAGTGATATCACAAATACTTATAAAATTGTAATGGAGATATAAATGCCTTTAGCTAAACTGTCCTTTTAAGTGAGAAAGAAGAAACCAATAACTGTCAGTATGAGATAAACAGTTCCAGAAGGAGAACGTGCAATCTTGATTTCAAGAGAAACTGCAATTATGAGATTCAGTAAAAATTTTGATACCTGCTGTTCTGGTGGTGCTCTTACAAGAATTTGCCGCTGGCTGCCAAGTACAGAAATCACTGAAGATTTAGATTCTGTCCTGTCCTGCAGGCTACTGTGGAGTTGCAGAAAGGAAATGGAAATGTGCTAATTGCTGGAAAGATATGCCACTGGAATAAAAACAGACTTCTTGGAACTCAAAAATAAAATAACAATACGATTTCTACATCAAGACGACAAGAAAGACAATGTTATACACATATATTGTGGAAACTCACTACATCATTTTCTTGTGAGTTTGGACATCTTATAACAGAAGCATTTTGGAAACATATTCTTTTCTAACCTCCAACTTTGTACCCTCAGCTTCTTGAAGGTTATTCTGTTTACCAAGCCATGTATTCTGTGAAAGTTATGACATGCTCTGCATGAGCCGCACACTGTAAAATTGTATTGTAACTGTGAAAATGCAAAAAATCCAATACTCTTTTTATTGCACATAAGCACCACTAAAATACATTTCACATTCATATTGTCTTAATGTATTAGACCATTCATTGTGAAGTCCTTCAATATTCGCAAAAAGCCCTTCCTAGTTAATAAGGTTTGCAGAGCTGTTATGACACAGTAACAAATTAATGCCAGGAAGGTTTTCTATTCTCTTACCTCTGACTGCTCCCTTCTCCTGCTGCTGGAAACAGACAGACAGAATAACAACTTCAAAACCAGCACAGAGCACAGAATGGAAAAATGACAAACTTGGGATTTCAGGATGAAAAACAAAAAGCAACTGAGAGAGACCCATCTTTTCAACTCACCTGAGAAGCCATTTCGCTTTGATATTGCTGAGATCCAAAACATTCGGTAATTATTCTCCAATTATAATGTAAAATTGTGTTCCTAAAGTTTTAAAGTGTATATTGAATTATATTAGAATTAAAATAGGGTTTTAAAAGATGAAATTCGAGTTCCTGTTCTTCCAGTGAGAGTTGGATGATCGTATTTGATCATATTTTATCCTTACTAGAAATGGATATTGACATTTGCTTAAGGGCAGATTTGTCCATTTTAAGTTTACTGATTTCAGCTTGGTAAGCATAGGTTTCATTGCAACCTAAAAGAATGAGCAGAGGACAACACCAGAGTACAGCAGGATGAGACACACATCAATGTATCCAGATATTTCAGTACAGAATGCTATTAATTTAAAACAAAAATAGTACTAAAAGAGAATTGATTAAATTTGACAAGAAAAACAACAACACCAAAACCCCAAACAAACAAATAAAACCCCCCAACATAACACAAGAATATTCCCTAAGCTTTATCTTTCCCTTTTGATCAATCATCAGGAAAATTCACTCAGTTTTCGAAGTTCATCTCCTAATATTTTGTTTATTGCTATTTCATTTTTTTCTTTTTATTTGAATGAAATTAGACCCAATGATTTCTGCAGTGAAGTTTTATAAACAATCATACCTGGGTTGTTGTTTTTTGTTTCACAGTGATTATGAGGTAAAAACAAATAGAAGATGGCAAAATTATCTATAGTATTTTTATGATACTAAAATAAAAAATTCAGAGGATAGACCAGAAAACTCTTTCCTCATTCTCTTGATTTTAGTCTTTGATAATATCAGCTGTGTCCAAAGAACTCTCATGCAAAACAACCCTTAACTATTCATGGGTTATGTGAGAAGTGTGAGTTACAGTAATGGATATAGCTGTGATAACATCTTACTAAATCAATATGTAGATTAAAAAAAAACCAAAAACTTGTTTCTGTCACAGCAGGAAGTTATTGTTTCCCAAGTTTAAGAACTAATAATGTGTCAACAAAACAGTATTACTGAAGTATTTCACTGAAAACTCTCTTAATTGATGTCATTCTTCAAGTCTAGGTTAAAAACACCACACAGGTAGAGAGGAACTTTTTGCTGTGAACTACAACATATTTCTACAAGAAGGAACAGAAGAGGTATCTGTTAAGATACCTTTATCTTTCTTCATAGCAGCAATATGTATGCTAATTCACAGGATGCCAGATCACGTCTGGTCAATTCTCACCATAATGAAACTCATAGTGAGATTAAGATTAATTTTAATTGACTAAAGCGTGAGGTGGGACATTGCATAAGCACATACGTTTGTTTTTGATATGCCTGTGCAGTGCAATTATACAATCACTGTTTACTGAAGCTGACAGTCTAGTGCATGTGTTGACAATTTGACTTAAGCTGTTTGTGTCCTGAAAACTGAAATCCTTGCGCGGTAGTTGTGTTTTGAATACCTAAAATAAAATCAGTGCAGGGCCACCTTCTCTCATGTTATGTCATTCACAGGAGGAGCAAGACAGTGAGTCAAGGGAACTCACATTCTGCAACCATTGTTCTTTTTGAGGAAACGAGTGGGCATACAGGTGCAGAAATAGAGAATTGTGCAGCCTCTAAGCTAAGCAGCTAATTGGAAAATAAACTTTTTCCTTTGAAAGTCTCTTCTTCTTCGTACTTGATCTCCCTTTACTGCACAGTCTTCCCTTTTCCTATTGCATTTGCAGGAGCACAGAATAAATACAAGAATCCAGGTAAGACATAGAAATGAAGGTTTCCACTTATTTTTCTGATTCCACTCTCCTGATGTCAGGGACAAACTTGTGTTTCAAAACACGCACACATTTCACTCAGCCATGTCCATTCTGTTAGCTCTGAGCAAATGCTTTTATGATGGACCTTCCAGCAAAGGAAGAGCCCTTCTCAAAGGTCAGCACTTCCCTGTTCACATTTCTCAGGGCTTTTCTATCCTGTTGTTCCCATGGGACAAAAGCAAAGGCTCCAATTACAACAAACAGAAACAAGCACCAGTTACTAGAATTTGTCTAAAACAATAAATTGTTCCTATTGTGTCAAGCAGTAGCTTCTCCCAGTGAAAGTTTGCGAGAAAATGCATAGTTGTTATTTGGGATAAGAGAAAGCTGTATGTTAATTTTAGATGTTAAACTTGTCTAAGCATATCGCTATTTGGGTAAAGAGATTTAAGTATGAAAAAAAGTTATCCATGTGACAGAATTGCAAAAATTATCTTCTAAAATTTTAGTGTTTTATATTCATATGAATTAATTATTTTCAACATGATCTGCAAGCTAGTTCCAAAACCAAATCACTAGGGAAATATGATGTTAATGCATACATGTTAGTAGACATAGTTAATCAGTTACTTTGTGAGTGTTTTATTGCATGTATAAGCTTGAAAACAAAGTGTTCTTCAGGACCAAGCTGTACTGAACTAACACAATAAACAATGCAAATGTAAATCTGTCTGCTCTTGGTAGCAATGCTTTTCTCCACTTTTTCTTCTATTTTATTCTACTTTTTTTGTAAAATAAGAATTCAAATTTCAGTTCAGAAGTGCTTCATCAAGTGTGAGTTATTCTGAATTTCTTCTCAGCAATATAAGGTAATATAAAGTCAACATATTGTAGAGCAAGAATAAGACATAACTTTTCAGCAAAACTACTGTGCAGCTGATAACAGAGTATTTGTCTTCGTACTTTTTGGTTTCCAGCTACTTTTTCTATTTCTCAGGTACTTTTTGAAAATACTCAATAAAGTAGGAAACATGTCATTTTGTCATCTTATTTATTTATGCCAGGAACAGTATTCTTGGTACAGTCAGTAGCGTTTTATGCAATATTTTCCAAAATTAACCATTACAAGTACGCAAACTTTTTATAGATAGCTAGGTGGATAGCCTCCACAGTTTCTGTAAGCTGTTTGTGTGTAATTTCAAAGCAAATTTTATAGCCAAAGCAGAATTGATGCACCGCTATTTTTAATACCATAGCTGCTGTCATCAAAATTGCCTACTCTATGACTACTATAAGCTTGACACATCAGTGAGATTAAATTGTGCTTCTATCAATGATACTGGTAGAAATTTGGGAGGATGTTGCATTTGTACAGTACAATACGCTATAACATTGGCATGACCCCGGTAGAGCTTTGGAAAGTCTGGTTACCAGTGGCCAACTCTCAGAATGTTATGCAAACAGAAATTTCAAAAAAGAAGAAAAGAAATCTAAATAACAGAGATGAACCACATACATGAGACCACTATACATATTTATAGACACTAAAAAGATATTTCTTAACCTGATCATCAAATATCTGCCAATATTCCTCATATTTTCAGGCTCATAAGGAGAAAAATATATACAACTTCAATTTTTTCACTGTATTCATCAGTGTAGAATTTTACTTCAATCACACTGGGGTCCAGATCATACAGTAGAGACAGCTGCTTATAAGATTTAAATTTTTGAATTGCCATTTCTTCTCATTCATTTCTCCTTTCTCTTCTGAGACAATACGCGGTGTGTCACACTGAGATTCACTTGCTTTTCTTGACTAACAACCCACATAGTTCAATAAATTGATTTTTTTTTGTTAATCATCTGCATAGTGTTTTTATCTTGTGTGTACAGGTTGCTGTGGTTTAACCCGGGCAGGCAGTTCAGCTACACACAGCTTCTCGCTCACTCCTCCTTGGTGGGATGGAGGGGAGAATCAGAAAAGTAAAAGTGATAGAATTTATGGGTTGAGATAAAGACAGTTTAATAAGTAAACCCAACTCCCAGCAGCAGGCAGGTGTTCAGCCACCTCCAGGGAAGCAGGGCTCCATCACATGTAGGGGTGACTTGGGAAGAATAATGCCATAACTGCCCCCCTTCCTTCTTCTTCTCCACAGCTTTTCTTGCTAAACACTACATCATATGATAGTGAATGCCCCTTTGGTCCATTGGGGTCAGCTGTCCCAAATGTGTCCCCTCCCAACTCCTTTTGCAGCCCAGTCTACTCATTGGTGGAATGGCATGAGAAACAGAAGAGGCCTTGACTCTGTATAGGCACTGTGCAGCGATAACTAAAACATCCCTAATTTATCAACACTATTTTCATTACAATTTCAAAATACAGAATCATAGAATCATAGAATGGTTTGTGTTGTAAAGGACCTTTAGAGGTCATCTAGTTCCAACCCCCCTGCCATGGGCAGGAACACCTTCTACTACATGGGTTTGTTTGAAACCCCATCCAACCTGATCTAAGATATAGCACCATAAGAGCTACTACGAAGAAAATTGACTTTATCTATCTCAGCCAAAATCAGTAGGCAAGTACAGTCATATTTACAACGAACTGTAAAAGAATACAGTGCATTTTTGGTTTACTGTCAGTTTAATCATAGATATCAAAGTAAATGTGATACTTGTGTACGGCCAAACACAGTAGATGACACTAGGTTAACTATATACCAATTTTGTATATGCTGGTCCATCTCCTTAGCATCTAAGAAAATCTCAAGCATCTTTAAAATTTCCTGTATTAATTACAGGAATCCTTTTTTTTTCACCCAGAAACTAGAAGTCTCACTTACACCCAACATTAAGCCACTTCCAAGCCACAAGAGAAACGATTTTTTAAGGATTTTTTTTTTTCTAATTCTGGCACTAGATGGCAGTAAAAGCGCAAGTCTGAACATTTCCGTCCAAAGTCAAAAAACTCCAGGACTCCGAGGCAGGAGAAAGGCTATCACTGTAAGACAGCTTACCTTCAAAGGTTAGCCAGAAGTAGGCTATGGAATATCGTGCAGAATTGCTACATAATGTAAAAAAAAATACAACAGCAGCTAAATAAAAATAAAATTGAAGAGGACAGAGTAATGGGAACATTTAAGTAATTTGAAATACCAGGAGAAATTATTTCATATGGTTTGTGTAAATCTGCCAAAACAGCAGATCAGTGATCTGTAAAAGTAAGATATAAAGGCAAGTGTCCTAACAGTGTGCCAAAAATATGATGCATCTCTACGAAAAGCTTTAAGAAAGGAGCAGGATAAAAGCAATCTGTACCAGATTTTATTTATTCTTTATCAAATGGAATTGTATTAAATCTCTGAAATTTATGATGTGATGAGACGTATTTCGTTACTTCTAAAATGGTTGGGTCTGTACACCCAGTAAGAATGCACTGTTAAACAGAGGGACAAGACTGGAAAATTACATCCCTTCCAGCAGAATATATAAAGCTGTCTTATGGGGGTTCAGCCTGACAGTACCCACTTGCAGGGTCCAGTTTGTTGCTGCAGGGCTGTAATAGTTCAATATTTGTAATATTCAGACCGCTTTGTAAGCAACTAAAACTGTAATAGACAAGGAGAAAAAAAAAGAAAGTAGAATTTTATGGAGAAATGTATATTTTAGATCTTCTTATGAGGATACTTCCAAGCTATTTATTGGAAATATGTGAAAGAAATCACTGACAGTGGCATCCAACTCAAGTAAGCTTAAACTAAAGATTTAATATCTCTCATCTTGTTGCACATTGAATCAAGAGAAAGAATGGGATTTAGAACTACGAACTAGAATTGATTCAGGTTTTTATAGCAGTTTTATAATCATTATTTTTAGTGACCTAAGTGACTGGTGCTATGCTGGCATACTCATTACAGAAAAAGAAAGCGTATTATCCACGCTCAATCCTATTCGAGATATACAAAGTCTTTTAGAAAAAGTCAGGACATTCCAGAGTCTTTAAAGATCCAGGATGTTGATATCTTCCATCTTTCTCAGAGGCTGAAGAGCTTCTTCCTGCTGACTGTAAAAGTAAACCTACAGATAAAAATCAGAAAGTTCAAAATTAAATCATGGTAGAATGGTTTGGGTTTATTTTTTGTACTGTATGATGTCTTATTGTCTTAGAAACTTCTTTCAAAGAAAGTGACACTTGTTATTGCTTCAGTTAAAATTTTCTTTCTTTGAACATAATGTCAAATATTTTGTAAAATACATTTTGATGTTATAAGAGTGTATGGGTCTGGGTTTGGCAGAAGCAAACATGTATAAGATAAAGTTTTGAAACTTTAATTATTGCAATATTTAGGGTCTAAACACGAGTAAATGCACTGAATATCTATGTTATCTCTTCTGGGAAAAAAGCTCCTTGTTCTACCAAAATTTAGAAAATAGAAGCTGTGCTATCAGCATGCCTTTAAACACCTTTTCCATCTTCATCTTATACATCATTCCATTATGATATCAAAATATTGCCACAATAAAGTACTTGTACTTTATACTCAACACTCCACACATCTGGTTTCCTTAAGGGAATACCTTAAGTAACCAAAGAGAACACCAACTTTCTTTGTTGCCTCTCACCATATTGATGTATGAATTTTGGATACTACTGAATACACCCTCATACCAGTCACAAAAACGATATTGGTGAAAATATCTTCTTCCATCATCTTCTAGGTGGGGGAATGGAACCATTAATTTCTGAGAGCAGAACTTAAGCGGCTCATCTGTCACCACCAGATCACTTCTATGAATTTTGTGTGGCAAAAGCTAAGCAGATGTATGTATGATAGAACCTTTTAGACAAGAAAAACTTTAGAAAAAACATTTAATCTGGGTCTAGCAATTCTTCTCTCTATCTATTTTAGTGTATGTAGTTTGGGGCTGGCAATATCCTACATATAATACTGTAAAGTCATGTTACTCTCACAAAGAAAGGGGTTCTCATTTATGATCTTCTGTTCCTATATAAAAGTCTTCCAGATAGCGTAATCCAAGAGATTTGTAAATAGATTTATACCTTGAACTGAGCTGATCATGAAACAAGAAATAATTCCTAGGTTTTGGAGCATATGGTCCAGTAAGGATAGCTGTGAAACTTACTTTGCTGATTGTTTTTCTGTCTTAGAAGTATTTCACGTTGAACTTGTGCCAATAAATTCATGAGGCATGAAATGTAAAAATGAAGCTCTGAACTAGATTAATCTTAGTCCCCTTTCTGCAGGACACCCTTTCTCCAAAGAAATCAAATTTATCTGAATTGTTCTCCTTTTGCAAGCCTTCACTTCTCCTCTAACTTCTACAGTTTCCATGAGCTGTCACCCTTACTTTGTGCTACACATCTGTCTAGGCAAACCCATATCACTTTTGGAAAAACTATTTTGTGAAAATTCAGGGGCTGAATCTGCAGCTAAGTATCCTAAACATCAGTGTTTCTTTTGGTAGTGAGTTCACAAGAAATTTGTGGCATTAAGAGCTCACTGCAGGTGATAATGACATTAGTACTGACTTTGTACTCTTCTTCTATGCATAAAATCAAATTATTATTGTCACATATTGGAAATGTACATCATTTTCCAAAGAAACCCAGCATACAAAACTACTGTTTGGTTTGTTAGTTTCTCTTGTACATCTAGAATAATTATTAAAAAAATCATATTTTCATTTCTGAAATGGTGACTTTTTCCTTGAAGGTGTTTTTTTGCAGAGGACTATCTGCAATTTTCCAATTTTCTTGATTGCTTCTCCAGTATGAAGTGAAATAACACATATAAATGCTGAGTTTCCATTGCTAGAGCACCACTGGTATCTTTTGATTACTAAACTTAAGTTTCAAAGATCTCCTAAACCAGCCTTCTCTTCCATCTTATCCTCTGTTTTCTGGTCATTGGTCATATTTCTTCTAAACCAGGATATGCTCCCTCCACAAATTCACTTTGTTCATGTGCTGCGATCTTTGACGGGATTTGCTGGAGCATAAGCACGATGAAATCTGTAATTAGACAGGGGCACCCTTGCCCTTCCTGTGCAGTAAAAACTGGAGGATTTTCAAGGCACACTCCCTATGGTGAGATACAATTGCTGTCACAGGAGATCACTCTCCATTAAATGTAGTTTACAAAAGCAAAATAAACACAGACTACCCAAATGACTGCCATCCTTGTGTGTTCAATAAGTTACTGGCTTTACTGACTGGATTAACATAAGCCTTCAGGTACAGGAAAAAAAATAAAAATCATTGAATCTCTCTGAAAGCCTTCCATTGCAGGGATTTTAAATTTGAGCCCAGGATGCTCTCCAAGCCCAGGATGGTTCTTAGCATCTCTGCTGAGACAACCTTTTATTTGCTTCAGTGGAAGAGTAGTCCTGTTCTTCCTCTAGCAAAAATTTGTAAGCATAGGGTTTCGCAACAGAAAAGTATTCTTGATCTTCAGAGAATCCTGAATATCACCTGCAGCTTTCGCTTTTATTCTTCATTAACCTGTCCTCACCCAAGCCTCTGCAAAGACTATTAACAGTTAACCCCTACCTGTAGATAACTGTGACTATGAACATTCATTATTTAGACTAAAGAAAGTTATTTTCTTGATTTTTGGGTGGTTTTCTTTTGGTTGGCTTTTTTGGTTGGTGTCAGTTTTTTCCCAAGATATGCTGTGACAGGATATTGTTTGGTTGATATGTCTTTGGAAATCACATTTTCTTATTTCAAAAATAACACTTATAAAAAGCAGAGCAGAACAAACAGCTGGTATAATATTTAGTTGAATCTCTATATTTTGTTAACTGTTATATTTGAAAAAAAAATGATTTAGCTGATAAAATTTGATCACTATGAAAATGAAAACATTTTGAATAAAGCAGTTCCACAGCACACATTTTCACGTGTATTGCAGATTTACTTTGACAGATCTATGATCTGCTATTGTATGCTAAAGCTTTATTCTAAAGTTTCCTAGGGCAAGATATTTTGCAGGCTACAGAAAACCAAATGTTGGATATCAAATACCTCTGCGTATGTTACATCTAGGGAACTCACACAGCAACCCATCAAAAGCATAGCAAAAAAATGAGGGAATGCAGTCAGTATGCTCAGATATTTCAAACTTTACCCTAGTTTTAATATGAGTGTAAGCCCAATTTTTTTTTTTCACATTTTGAATAGTTGAGGTGTAGTCATTAGTGCCAATTTTGAAATGCCTCCAGTCTGACTGAACTGCAAAGGCCCAAATCGTCTTTAAGAGCATGTAAATATATAGAAATTGCTATAATGAGTCAAGCCTCTGTCTATTTATTTCATCTTCAATAGTCAGTATTGAATACATCAGAAAAAGACACTAAAATCTCCATTGAAAACTCTGCCTAGAGGGAAAATTTTTTCTGAATTTTTATTAGATGGTGCCTAGCTTATATCTGAATGCATGAAGATTTATAGCCCTCACTTTTTAATCAAAACTAATGTATCTTGACTCCTACTTAACTCTTGGCCTGGTTTATGCCTTGGAGTAATAAATTCAATGGGTTTATTATGCCCTAGGTAAAACTTTATTTCCTAGTATTATTTTTAGATTTGTTAAATAAAAAATTAAAATGTTGCTACGAATCCCCAGTTTCCCTACTCTGAGACTTCCTCTGGTCACTGGCTAGTTTTAAGTAACAATATTTTGTCGTCCAAAACTATAAATTTCAGACATTTCACAACTCTCTGTGACAAATAGTGAAATACTATTTTCCCATAATCTTCCTGCATTAAATTTAAGGGGCTTCAATACTGAAAAAGTGACTTGTAACAGCCACTGTAAAAAGAGGTGTGTTACAGTCTTTTCTGTGTGAGGTTTTAAATTCAAAGCTAGAACTGGAAAAACTCCCTGCTACCCAGGTTCACAATTTGAGACACTAAAAGGGGCAAGTGAGTGTCTCTATAATTAAGATCACCCCCAAGCTCAACTGCAGTCTTACTAATTAGCCTGTCTTTTCGACAAACGTAAAGACCAGAAGTCTGACATCGAAAGCATCATACTTCCTAAACAAGCTATGAAAACCTGGGCATATTGATCTTAATTTAATATATATCCTAACAGTTTGAAATGCTGTTATACACAAGTCCAGATATATAATTTCTCTCTAAATATATAATTCCGAATATTTTACAGCTCCTTTAACATTCCATATAAAAAATCTACAAAACTTAAACACTCACCAAAGAAGAGTTGGTTGTAGTTCGATAGCTGGACACTCCACTACTTGTCCTTGCATGAGTGATGTGTATGTTTATATTACTGTCTGGCTCAAGTTGTTAGACATGGTTCACAAGTCTTTCTTTTAATGAAAGATGGGAGCATGTATTTTTGCAAATGGTTTAATCAAAAAGATAAGCAACATACTCCTTCCATGTATACAATGAATAAAAACAGTAGGTAACATTCCCAGTGAAGTTCAGTGCTAAGTTCTACTTCTCATCACCTTTCCTAGGCAAAATCATCACTGCCTTTGGCTCTATGACAAGTGCATCACTCTTGAACTCTCTGAGTTCTTTGCTCTCTGATATTTCAAAGAAGACAAATGCCAGTCAAACACTGCTGCTGAACACTTACTCTACCTACTGCATGTCTAGGACCAAAGCCACTATTGTTTCAGTAGCTACTAAGGCAATTTGGAAATAATTTTATTTTGCTTAATTGCTGAGAGTTTAGGATATGCTTACGTGATAGCCAAATATAAGAACAATGTGTTGTTTCTGAGTACATTCCTCTGCTGTTTTTCTTGAATTGTTGTCTTCCCACTAAAACTCCCTGAGTTGTTTGTACAACATGTAGTAAAAAGGTGTTTTAGCGATTGCAGTAAGACAAACTGAGAACATTAATGCTACAAACACCAGTGCAAGATAAAAAATTAAGTCCTAGCTTCAAAAGCTCCACTGCTCAGTATATGATGTGATGAAGGGTAAAGCAACAACTTAAATAAGGTTTTATGTTTTAACTATGAACACTAGTAACCTCAATGGAACATGAAAAAAGGAAGAATAGTATCTTTCAGTAATTCAAATTCATAGTTAATATCATTCCAAGCCAGACTTTTAGTTTTAATTCTTTTTTTTTTCTTTTTACTTTTACATGTCCTCATTAGCTTCAGTTTTGCATACACACACATACACGTGGATATAGTTCACAAAGAGAAAGAGCCCAAGGAGAGGTGGTTGTTCAGTATACTTTTTTCCTGCCTTTTACCAGAAGCTGTGGCAGGTGATGCTGAAAGTTGCAATACTTCCTCCCCTGTCTCTGAGGGGTATTGAGCAGATTAATTAGTTCATGTCTGTACAGCACTTTGAAAGCACTCAGTGACAGATAATTAGTCCTGCGTATTATAAGGATAGCCTTGAATGTCTTCAGTGACTCTGCTTCACCAGTTTCTCTTGGTAAATTATGTCGCTTTCTAATTGACCTTGGTCTTTAAAGTATTTTCTTAATGTCTAATTTAATTTTCACATCTCCTCATTTTTGCTTGCAATACAATGGCTGGCTGAGAAATTTCACCTATTTGTGAAACAGATGTTTTCTTTCCATCCTTAACAGTTTCTTTCACCTGTGTGAAAGTTATTTTCCGAAAGAGAAATACCCACTGAACAACTGATTGATGTTAACTAGAAATAAATAACTTATATAGAAATTTTAAAAATATCTTCAATTGTAACAAATATCAAAATTATCTTAAATACAGATTATAAAAAGTAGACTCAGGGGATAGTCTGAATAATTTATTGAAAATCTAACCCTGTCATGAAATTGAAGTTCTGCCACACTTTTACCGAACTACTTGCAAGTTGCAGAAGGTTAGCTCCACTTCTGTACCTTGACATGCTTCCTCAGCATTCTTTTTTTACCTTTCTTAATGTACTTATTAATCCTCTTACTATGTAAGTACTTAGTCATCCTCACCTCTCTAGTTTGATAATTTGAGGCATGCTTTTTGGAGGAAATGTCTTTATGATCCTTGCGTATACTGCATATGCTTATGCAAATATGACTGTAAATATTTACACAGTCAAATAAGTTCATAGTAATTTGGTAGTGGATTAAAGAAATTTGACAATTTGTTGGCTGAAAATTTGACTGGCTGTGGGATGGGGAAGCTCAAAAAGGCAGAAGAGTTGAAGAAGCAACCCCAGACTGGCACACAAGATAGAGAGAAGGCAAAGACACAACTTCCACCTTTAATTCCTGTTTTGTCCTTGGTGCAAAGATGTGCAAAAGTGTCTTTCCCTCATATCTGTGAATACAATAAACAGCAGAAAGAATAATCACTGATCTCTAGTCTGTTATCAGGATAATACATCCTACTTAGGAATCTATCTTCCCCCATTCCGACGGTGAAGGGCCTCTGGGGCTAGCAGGGGCAGGCTGGAAAACAGCACCAGGAGGTTTTCTGATGGATCTGCAGTCTGACAACACAGCTGTCACTTGAGTATTTCTTCCTACTTGCGGACTGCTGATCTGAACTAAGATCGTCTGCACGAGCTTCTTCTGTCTGTGAAGCCTGATGCTTTCTACAGTCCTCTGCTCTCTCATCCAGCTTTTTCCCTAACATTGTTTTCTGTCAATCTTTCCTGTGTTTCTTCAGAGCTAACCACTTGCCATCAAAAGGTCACTAAGAAATAAAGAAAAAATGAGTAAACAAAGGCATTAACATTTTTTTCCCTATGTGATTACTGTACTTTCTTTCTTCTTTTCATATTTCTCTTTGCTTTTAGAAGGACTTTATAGTCGTTGTCCTCATAGATTTCTTATTTGTCTATGTTTGTAATCATGCATACTACAAGAAAGGAGGTATTTCATCACTAACCTTAGGCAAATAATAAATAGCACTTCTAAAGAACTACAGTGTAGGGCAACCTGCAACTGTATGGAAACACGTAGACAGAAAAAATTGATGTAATTACAATTATGAGGTACAAGTCAGTACTTTTACCCAGGGAAGGCACCACTATCCTCCTGGAATTTCTACATGTCCTTCTTCATTTTAGTAAAGTTCTTCAAAAGGTAACAGGAAACAGTACAATCACCCCAACTCTCTGTCCAGTCCTTGAAATGACCTACACCATAAAAGAACATATTTTCAAGTTGAGTTCACTTAAATACTTCCACTGCAACTGCGAATAATGCATTGTGTCTCTCATTGTACAGGCAATCTCTGTTTCCCAGTAACTGGGCTTCACACAGGTTACTAAGGTTGTGGACAGAGAAAAGATCTAGACCTTTCAAACAGGGCAGTTGTTCAAATGTACTGCCTTATTGCTCAGCTTAAGTACTGTTGAGATAGAAAGAGACAAAGTGACTGGTAGATAGGTTTACATGTAATCAAATTGATGAGACTTTTCAAAACATAATGAAACTAAAACTGTTTAGCATAAATTCACACCCTTACTGGGAAAAATGTAAGTACAATAATATAAATTCTTTTGACATTTTCATTAATTGCTTGATGTGTGTTCTAGTATTCATAAACATAAGGAGCTGATTTCGCCAAGTTACAACTTCCTAATCTAAGAAATTTTGTTGTTTTTTTCACTGTTCTTTTTAAGCTTTTCATCTTCCCTTTTATTCCTGGTGCTTTTATTAAGGTGAAGTTTTGAATTATGGTCACCAGAGAATTGCATTTATTGCAGAAAGATTGTCTCTCATTCTGACATCTTCTGGCTATTCCTTCCCTTTTCTACCTGTCGATGTTCATCGCGCACTGTAGCACTCTGACACTGTTTCTTTGCTGTCTTGTTGCTTCAGATATTTGAGGTCACTTGGCAAGTCATGCTGAGCATTGTATTGCCTCAGTTTCAGACAGGTACACAAGTGTCTGTGTTTAACATAGATATAAACCCTATGACATTGAATTTTTAACAGTTTCTTTCACAGAAATTTTGTTTGCTTCACTGCTTTAATCTGTGACAACAGAGGCTTTCCTTGTAGACATGACTGCAAGCTCCTTCTCCCATGATCAGTCATGCACCCTCCCTTTCAAATATTTGTTTAGTATGATCTCAAGTAGTTCAAGTTCCCAAATTTCTTTAGTAGAAAAATAATATTGAAGAAATATATAGTTTTTCACAAACTGGTAACTCAAAAATCATGACATAAGAATGAATTCCAAACACGCCTTGGATAACAGCTTTGAAAATCTGTTCCTCTGATAATATCCTATGAACAAAAGGGGGAAAAGATAAAAGGATTTGGAGTTGTGCATGTATTTAATAGCTGTGGTAAACCATTACCAGAAAGATTTCAGAGAGCTGTGGAAATAAGAGTCCCTGCTGGATTGCCCCAGCCATGCAGGAATGCTCCCTAGAATACAGTATCTACTGCTTTCCTCAGATAGGTTTTATAGTTTTTCAAAGGATGTCAGACTGTGGCACTAAGCTTCACCTAACTGTGCCTGTAAAGTGGCAGAGTGCAGCCTCTAGCGCAAAAGATGGAAGAGACCCAGGGGGGCATATTGCTTCTAAGCAATATAATGTTTGGAGATACAGTCTCCTATGATCAATGAACATGTCCAGTCTGCCTCCGCGCCTACTTTCAGAGCAGTCTGGCTGTGCCCTGAGGAATGACATATGACTTCAGGCCTACTAGAAGTTATCCACCCTCAGCAACTATGACACGGACAAGGTGCCATTTTCCACGCTTGCCTGAATGCCTCATCCCAGTGTCCATTTGTATCAGGATTGATGGCTTTGTGAGTGAGTGCAAAGATCAAACTCATTCATAGTGCTGTGTCAGTCAGTTCTCAAACTTTAGCACCATTCTGAGCTTGGGATGTGCCCTTGGTGAGTGTCCCTACTAAAATAAAAGCGAAACAGAAGAATACAGAACCCTACACATCCTTCCATTATTCAGTTTAACATACTCTGGGGTGGAAAAGAAACAGAGACAGATTGTCTTAAAAATCTCTCTGAATTCAGCAGTTATCAACAGAAAAATTTAAGATACCTGAGGATAATATAACTGCTGAAATGTTAGATTATCAGGAAAGATTTGTTTCATTAGTCCTTTGACATTTAACGTTTCATATAGGAAATGGTAATTAGCACAAAGATAGTTTTTAGTCCCATGAGAATGTGTTGGCCTTCACATAACCAATACCTATGCCAAGCAAAGGTTACCATTATTTATTGCACTGCTTTCTGTCTTCAGCAAGGTTTTACTCAATCAAAATTGAGAAGATCACTTTTCCTGGTAAGTATTTTGCACCTTGAAATCAGTTAATTGAAAATACATGGTAAGTTCTATGCTCAATAACATAAATATTGTCTTATTTTAAGGTATATATTCTGCACTGTAGTGTGTTGAGCTTGTTTAAAGGAATAAATATGTTGCTTACTCTGCAATATTGCTTAGTCAAAGAATTTCTTGGGAGCTAAGAGTAGGTGAAAGGGCTAATTACTTAGAAGTCTATAACCCAGAATATTTCACCACTTATTGGAAAGTTCATTTATTAAATAGCCCTAAACAAATCAATTTTTAACAGGTTCCAGGACATGACTAAACAGAGACCTTCTGTTTTTAGGTGAAATATACTCAGGGCAAAAATAGTTTCAATCCTTTCTAATCCACATCTGAACAGAGTATTGCTTTGTAGTGTGTAATACACTAATCTCTACTAGGCCCATGAACTTTGATAGACAGCATTGTTTGAGTGCTAGTTCTTGAGCTTCTCTGAGCATGCAATGCAGTTTTCTGTGGAGGACTGAAGTGGAAGGAGGGGAGATGAAAGGTAGTTTGCTAAAATAAGTCCTCTAACATGGGCAAACAGTCGTCCTTATCTATTGTTGTTTGCCTGTGTGAGACCATTTTAGTGTATCACATCTGTCAGGTTTTTCACTTATTTTCTGTACAGACATGTGATATATCCTGGGATACCAACATATAAAATCCATAGATCTTGATGATTCTCTTGTGGAGATACCTTACTGGGGTAGGGTAGAGCCCCAGGTCGGAGTCAGCTATTGTCACAAACATCCACCTTGAGAAACCGAGACAGACACCCTCGAATCAAGCAAACTTACAAATGAGACATTGTACTTTGTACTTTCACAAGCAAACTTCCTCACTTGATACAGGACCATGGCAGGCAAGAAGAACCCTACAGAGGTGGGATGCTGTCTTGCTAAAGCCAACTCTCTCCCTCTGAGATGCTGCACAGGCAAGGAAGTTAAAAGCTTGCATAAGTCTGAAACTCAACTCTGCAGAGGGGGACTGTGAGACCACCAAGATGCTCCCCCCTTCCCCTCCTCCCCCCCACCCCTGCCCACCAACTCACTTTGAGAACTTTTGCAAAACTGGGAGGAGAACGACTGTGCATGCATAGCAGTAATCCTCCGCTGAGGAGGGACGACAGGCACCCAGAGGATATAAGAGGAGAGTGAGCAAGCTGCTCAGCATGTGCCCACCACCTGAGGACCCTGACCACCACGAGAGACTGCTGCCGGATCCAAGGGTGGTAATATCTCTTCTCTTATCTCTCCTTTTGTTTTCCTCTCTTTCACTATGTTTGAGTTGATTTATAAGCATGTAAGGGTAATGTTGTTGTAAGTTTGTCAATCCCCTGTATTTCATAGTTTTGTAAAATCAGACATTATATCATTGTAAACTTTGCCAAGACAATATATCCATTATAACACCGCTGCGTTAAAAGTAATGTCGTTAGAAGGATGAGATGTTACCATCCTTTGCAATTCTGCTGACTTTCAATTAAAGCTTTGTTTTCAGTCAAACTTCTTGCATCATTTTCATGAATCCTGGATACCACGCAGAGATCTGAAAAAACTCACCTCCTCTTACCCAATGAGTGGGATGGGACAGTTAGTCATGAAAATAAGTACAAGAACTTTATATTTGTTGCTTTAGGAGTTTTGGCTCCACATACTGCATGCTGACTCACAGAAAAGTAAAAATCCCAACACCAAAACCTGAGATAATTAAGGACCGGAGGTTAACTGGGAAATTTATTTCCAGATATGACTGTCTTTCAGCATCAGCTGTGTAGTTAAATGTTCTGTATTCGTGCTGGGGAAGAATATCATGAACAACAAAGATTTTAGACCCAGGGCCTCATTTTTGCACTGTAGTGTTTGAAGAGCATTTCTGAAGTAAGATGTCCTTTCTTAATACTCATAAAATCATTGCCATTGGTATTGTATTAGTGGTATTTCCACAAAATAAATGCTGATCATGCCTGAGACCTCGACAGTATTTATCGGTCAGTTTGGTGTGTTTTAGTTGGTTGCTGGCATTGAGAAGATAAATATCATGGAAACTTCTGACAATTTAAAGTCAATATCTTTACTACAGCAATACATGCCATAAAATGAAACAAATTGAGCTTAGAAGTATGTGGGGTGACATAAACAGTCAGAATATTTTGAAGTGCCTGTCAGTTAATGAGAGCTTGGAATGATTTAATTTCTTATATTTTCATTTAATTGATGCTTTGACAAATCATGGGTAAAATACTGGATTTATAATTGCTGTTTCTTCATTTAAAATACAGTTTAAAAATGTGAATCTATGTGAGGGGAGAAGGGTCCATCTCTACATATATTGATTTTTATCTGTTGATAATAATAAGTTAGAAAAGCCATTTTTTTCCAGACATTTACACATAGATTATCTACTAACATTAAGTAAATTTATTTTACAGGTTTAAACTGAGGACTGAGAACTATTTAGGAAAAGATTATAACTATGATTGTTTCAGAAAGCTTGTATGAGTTTCCCTGTACAGAATATGTGAGACAAAAATACATGATGAGTTTGAAACAGAAAGCTAGCTTTAATAGAGTTGTCCACATGAAAAATAAACTTAGATCATGGTGAACTGGGACCTGGATTAGAAGGTGAATTTCAGGGGAGTGCTCAAATCCTTCTCAGTGTTTGGTCAGATCTCTTGGGGCCAGTGTATTAAAATCCAATTTGCATTTGGTACTTTAAATTTCACAGCAAATTTCACTATTCATAAGATGAAGAGATTCCAAAGTTCAGTTCAGATCGAAATACAGAATGCAAAAGTTTTGCTGCTGCTACAAGTTACCAAGGTACAACAAATTTGTAATTTCTGTTGCTTACAATTGCAGAAAAGAAATGAGAGTTTGAGGGTTTGGTAACTGCCTCTTCTAAAACCCAAAAAATGCCAAGAGAAAAAGAAGCCAAAAAATAATTAATTACTGAGCACTATCAATTCCTTCAGAAAGTTAAAACACCCAAAAAACCAATTTATTCTCTGCACAGAATTGAGCTAGTTCTTGGTGCAGAATGGAGTAACTTAGTCATGCACAACAGTGTTACTCTTCTTTAATAGTACTATCACTGATTAGAATAAAACTAAGCAATAGTCATCTAATAAGAGTTATCAAACAGCTGTTGTTGTAAAAAGCAAAGATAAATATTCATTCTCAGAAATAAAACTAAGAGTAAATTCACTTGTTTTAATTAGAACATAAATCAAGATCTGGTCAAAAGTATTAAAGTCTAGCTGTAAGTATTCATATATTTCTTTTTTAATATGCTATATCTGAATTCCATGCCTCTGAAAGAACTTTAGTTTTCTAACATCCACAAGGAAAATAACCTCATTATTTTAGTTTATGTCTATAATTTTTTTTAAACAAAAATGTCTAGAAACATTGCAGGCTTTATATAGATAGATAGATAATAACTACTCGCTGTTTCCCCCTTTCTCAAGTTTGTAGTGTAGAAATAGCCACAAAAAAATTACAGATTTCTTTATACGTAAGCATGCTAAAAGATAACATCCTGTTCCAGAGCACTGCTTTGAATCTAAAGGATTTAGTCTTTCACATCATCTTTCTAACAAACATGTCTGTAGTGGCTGTCAAACCACTAGAGTACACTACAGAATATTCACACAAACAATCTGAGATTATTCATTTAAAAGATTAAAAATGACAATAAAAATCCCTAGAATAAGTTACAAATAGGTCAGTCAGTTCTGACTTAACGAAATGATATGTGGACAGCAAAAAAAATATGCATTTTAAATTACTCACTAATTATAAATATTACCTGCACATCACAGATACCTGGATCACTAATTTGTAAACTAATTAAGTAGCAACATCTACATACAAATTAGGATGTGTGCTGTAGAAAACAAGGAAATAAAGTGTTAGCCAATTTCTGTAGCACTCAGTGAATAAATATAGAAGCACAAAAAAGGGCTTATTCTACTTATTTTTTCAGATTAGCATACGTTGTACAATTATGGACACATATGTTGATAAACCTAAATATCCACAAGCCAATGGAAATAACATTCAAACACTTGTTTAAAAAACTATGACATGACTCACATCCTATCAGTCTCTACTGTGGCATACAAAGAAGTCAGATATTGCAAAACTGAGAGCTACACATAACCAAACTACAGGAAGGATCAATTCACCAAAAGAATAATGCAACGCTCTCATAAATGCTGGCAATTTAATTGTGCCCTTGAGGACAGTGAAGCACCCTCATTTATTGAATTTTGGTTGCTGTGAAATAGGAACTCCAAAACAGAGACTCATGGATGGGCTTAGCAGGTTCTATGCACTCTTTTACTTAAAAACAAAAACAAAAAACAAAACATAGAGTAACTAAACCATAAAAATTAATTGACTTTCAACAAATTCCCATTACTTACTGCAACATCAATCAATAATAAATAAATCCAACACCATGGTTACCCAGTGACACATCCCCCTCTGACTATTTCAGTAGTGGAAGCTCCAATGTGACTAGAGAGAATAATCAGTCATGCCTTCAGCTCCATCAAACTTTAACAAAGGAAGTATCTAAGACTTGACGCGAGTGCAGCACTCCTCATGGACCACAGGCCATCCTTCAGACACAATTAATTTTCTTCAGTGACTATCAGGAAGATGACACAAAATTTGGCTGATTTAACATATTCATGACTCTGATACTTCCTTTCTGTTTTCCTGAGTTTCAAAATCAACATGCAATTTTCTAATGGCTTCAAAAACTCCATTTCGACAGAATCTGAACTTCGGCACAGTTTTCTTTGGATATGAACCAGTCATCCTCTTCCCTGCAGATGAAGCCAATGCTTTAAGGTGTCAAGCTAGATAAACATACTGTATGTCCTTTTAAATCTTTATGAAGGTCATTGTACCCAGTTCCAGGAAATTATGTTTATGACCCAAACTTGCTTCTGTCTCCACTTTAGCTTGTGAACCAGCCTGTCTATTCTCTAAGAGCTATCGTTGAGCCTCACTACTTCATTCTTATTTGGGAATGTACAAATAACGGGGGTCTATGACGAAAAAGAGGAACATGTTTGTGTGTAAGAGGAGGTGGTATTACTCTTCTCCTTTTGTCACAAAACAATGCATTTGGGTAAACAGATAAGCTCAGAACAAGCTAAGTATGTCACTAAGTCCCTTTACCCCTTTCTGTTATCTGTGTGTGGCATTGCACGTATGAACAGCTGTACTCAACAGCATCTGAAACTCTTCCATGTACAAAATTTTTTACATAGGATACAGGAGTCAATGATCCTACTCATTAAACCTGATAGGGACAGGAAAGCCTGCATATAAACTAATACTACACAGAATGGTGGTGATTAAAGCCAGCACAGATGGTGGAACTTCATACTTTTTCTACAGGATTAGAATTAGCTTTAAATAAATGTTTGAAATGTTTTTGGGGGGATATCTTGATCCATCACCTCAGTCTCAAGCTTTTAACTTGAAGGTATACTGGAGAGAGACCAACAGATAAGGTGCTTTTTGCACTATTTCTCTATATTGATCTTTATAGAGTACCTAATTTCTTAAACTGTGCCATCTGATACAGAAAATACACTTTATCCTTTTTCTTAAAATGTGTCAGGTGTGTGCATGGTTGCTGAAGTTCCCAGTGTTCTATGGATCAACACTAAGAGGCAAATAAGTCACATAAAAGTCATCAAAGTTCTTCTTTGCTCTACTAGAAGGCACATTTTGGAAGTTGAGAATGAATATTGTTAGTTAGAAGAAGATGTTAGCCAGATGGCAGTGAGAGCAGATGTCACCCATAGCATGTCTTAGCATGCATCAAGGATGTTAGGGAGAAACCTGAGACACTGGGGTCTTCTGGGAACAGATTCCTCAAGGGAGAGTCGCTGGAGCATTTCTTCAGCGTGTTGACAGCTTTCATGTTCACAAAACTTTCATGTTGATGCCATTCAATGGCCAGAAAGCTCTATTTTCCACAGGGCTATGATGCTCTCTCTAAACATGTTTATGACTATCTCAGACCTTCTATCAACTCCTTTTCACAAATTTGCCTGTCACGGTATATCAGTTCCACGCACTGAGCCAGACGATATCCTCCCATCCTATCTTACTGTCATGGTTGTCTTGAGCTGTTAAAAATAATCTTGTAATAGAAATTTAGAAACTATCACACCTGAGATTTTAATGAAGTTGTATTGGTCAAAAGTAACTTTAGAGACTGATTCAGTATGAAGACTAGATTTTTCAATTATTTTCAAAAGAGTAAATAATTTGGATATGTCAGATTTTGCTCATATAATTTAAAATAATTTATATTCTTTATACCAAACAAGTCATGTTATGAAATAGTTTTTCTACTGTTCTCTGAGCATGAATATTGATAAAATAGTTTTTTAATATTTTGTTTAGTTTGGTGTCAGCCACAGTCTTTGAATGGGCTGAGAATTATATATTCTTGCATTTTTTAAAATTTCACTAAAAATAGCCATTCCTGAGCTTGGCTATCCTTTACAGATGTTCTTTGGATTAGCCAAAGAGCATCTATTGTTATCTAAATATAATAAAAACATTTGCTATACTTTATGCATACTCTTTGAAATGTGAGACTGTAAAATATGATGAAACTGAAGAGTGGCCAAGATCAGCATTAATAATCCCTCTCTCCCGTTGAAACCTACTATAAAACCTCAATAAAACTATACAAGCATATGTTGAAAAACATTGAAATCAAAGAAAGGGTGATGAAAAGCTATTATCAGTGTAGCTTTTTTGTGGGGGTTAAGGAATTTGTTTCTACACTTTCAAAACATTTTGGTATACTTCCCACAAAGATATATATACATTTATCAAAAAGATGTTTAAAAAAAAATCCTGCAATTTATTTCCTCTGAATTAAAAAATACATAAATATATATTTATACGTATATATAGATAATTTTACATCTCTATATACAGATGAGTGAGTCCTGCATTTCTGTACATATGGCTAAATCATGAGTTCTTTTTTTCGATTTTATTTTCAGTTTACCACGCTGGATTTTTTTAGTACTTCTTGTTTTTCCTTTATGAGAGACCCATTTTATGTTATAAATTAATTATTGTGAAGTAATTTATTCTTAATGTTTTAAATTTAAAGTATTATTATAAAATAATAATTTTCTATCGTTTAGTGTCTTTTCTCACTTTAAATATCACTTAAAAAAATCTTCTGACATCAGAACGCAGAACAATTTTGGATAAAACAAAAAAACAGTTTTCAGGTCTTTATTTTCTTTTATTTCACATGTAGGTTTGTTTTTATTCATGTAAGAGTAATTGTTTAGGAAAGGCAAATCTAAAGAAATAGGTCTTTTTATTATTTAGCCTACTATAAGAATGAATAGACCTTGAGGCCCTAAATAGAAAGTTAATTCTTTATTTAGGATGCTGGACACAGAGACTTTTTAGTTCTCCTGAACTATCCATTATGAATTGATGATACTCAGTGCTTCTGAGCAGTGTTTTGCATTAATGGACCTATTACAAGTTTTTTCATTTTTTGGATGAGATGCAAAATTTGTTGTTGATGGAATGGGTAACCAAACAGGACTTGCAAAGATGATTCTGTTTTAATTCAGTATAGAACTGGGGGGCTTTCTTGCCTTTCTGGCTAGAACAGGTTGTAGTATATTCCAGTAAAACTTTTGACTACAAAAAATGCACAATAACATAAGCCACTTTCTACACGTTTGTTGTGATATTCTAATTTGGGTCCATATTTCTCACAGATTGATCCTTCTGTTTTGGAAGATTTCGCATAATACCCAATTATAGTGTCTATAGACAGTGACACTTTAATGGACACAGGGAAAAAAAGGTATGTTGTATGCACAGAATACAGACTTTTTGATACTCAAGTTAGAACAGGAAATTCACTGTCACAGTAAATAGTGACCACCAAAGATTCTATAGCAAGCAGAATTAGATGCAAAACCTTTCTCTAAGGCTTAATATCTCTCAATAACATTTTTAGACAAGCTCACTACCATCCATGTAATTGATATTCTTAGTTTTTTTTAAAAAGAATTCAACATGAAGGGTGAAGGGGGGGGAAGATATCTATTTTTCTGCACTTCAATTTTTACACTCTTTCCAACCAGCAAACAACTCTGTTACTGAGATAATAAGAGTCACAAATAAGTATAAAGATACATAATTGAGATTTTTTTAGAATTTGAGATTTTTTTAGAATTTAAGTATTTCAACTTTGCAGTTAATAGTTTTTAGATCATTCACTGAATGACACCTGTAAAACACCACTATTTGCTACTGTACTTATGACAGTACTCCTAATTCCATTGCCTTTCCCATGAAACTTCTCAAGACAAATTTTCTCCTGTGTCCATTCTCCGCAGGGCAGATGGAAGGAAACTATCAGTCCTGAGTAGTTCTTCAAATCCCTTGTTTTGGAAAGAGCAATTTTGACCTTCAGATATAAAGCTTGTTATAAATAAGTCTATTTCTCAGTGTCTTTGGGGAAAGAACTTATTCTATCCCTCTCAAAAATAATCAAATAAAGCACTAATGAGAGGGACTACTGATCTGTAAATGACTATCCATGCAAATTTTGATTCTATTTTTTATAATTTCTGTTCAGTCCTTCAATTTCTGAAATTTCTGGGCCTAGTATTCTTGCTCTGCTGTTGGAATAGTGGAATCTTAGTGATAAACCCGTGTTGTGCTGAGGCTGTGATTAAAGGTGACTAGTGCGATAAGGTCTCAGTCAGAAACAGACTTTGCTATAGCTGGTATTGGGAACAACCAGCAGATAAACTGGAGTAAGCAGTAGTGGGTCAAGGTCTTGAAAATTTCCAGCAGTGGTCAATAGGAGGCACAGATCTGAAATTATTGAGGTAATGCATATTCTTTTTTTATATTCCAGATGAAAAATAAATATTTTCATGAAGTAGATTTGTTTTCAGTTATAAACCTACAAAGATGAAAGCCCAGCAGGACTTCCTCAGAAAGGTAGTCACGTTTGGTCTAATTATTTCCAAGTCAGCCCAAGCATCTGGTAGGGGACCAGGCAAACCTCCTCACCTCCTTCCCTCAGTCTCTGAAACTGCAGGAGGTGCTCAGGGTTAGACTATGAGACAAGGACTGAGAAAGGGCCAATGAAAGAGAAACTTCTAACTCTAACAACACTCCTGTGTGGGTCTTGCACAGTAACTTTAAATTGCTACTAAACCTGGAACAACATACAGTTCTAATTGGAAAAGGAGATAAAGCACAAATTTTTGCTGACTTCAAGATGACAGAGTATGAAAACTGCAAATAATGATCTGTAGTACATTCCAAAAGCCATGATAAACAATTTCTGGTATTACTGAATACTAATAATTACTCTGAAATTATTCAGTAATAATGTCAGTAATACAATATACTATAACTTATCGAAATCTTATGTTTTTAACCGGCAATGGATGTGCATTCTTTTAGCAGTTACTGAGGTTAAAATATGTATCTGTTCTTTCAAAAGGAGACTTAACTCTTGATAAATTATCTGAGTAATTACATTATGTAGAAGGTAATTTGAAGGTCATCAGTGGGTAAATGACAATAGACACTCCTCAGCAGGAATTTTTTTATAATAATATATTATAGAATATGTAACTATTTCCAATTATTTTACATTTTCTGAATTCCTAACAAGTTGTGGAACTACAGGCACATTGAGCTTGACTTTCTGCAAATACTCCTTCTGGTTTTTGATTGGGTATTTTTGTGTGTGTGGTTGTTTGTTTTTTTTTAATTTTCTGTAAGATATATCTCAAGTACAGCACTTGAAAGGTTTTTTATGTTTCACAAGAAAAAAAATATTCTAACAACTTTTGCTATCTCTTAATTATAGATTTGTTCATGTCAGAATTTTGCTGCTTTATGATGACAAGACTATGCTTTGCAAAATGGAAAAGTCATTTGCAAAAGCAATGCTCAGAAAGGCCAGCTGTGAAAATCCCATAGACATCATCAATGAAGATGAGAACAAACTGTGGGGTTCAGGTTATCTATGCGAATACTGGTATCTATGTAACTGATGGACTGCTTATGTAGGTGGTTTACTTCTCCAAACCAGAAGTTTCACAGGTCTTGTTCTGTTGGTTTGCCTTTTAATGAGGAAGAATATTTCTTATTCAGGAACATCTCTGGGGTAGATTTTCATACCACCACCATGGAAAAAGAAATACTGTCACAGCAAGGGATCCGAGAAACTGTGTCTAACAACTGACCATTCTCAGGAATGTCATGGATGAGTAGTACAAGGAATGAGGAAGGATACGAAGACAAGGAATGTGGCTGAGGAAGACCAGTGCCCTCCTATATTTGAGGTTCTGAGGGAACAGTCTCTAAAGCCTCTGAGAAATTGTTGCAGCACTGCTTAATTCAGTGTACTGGATGACATGTAAGCACATAAAGAGATGTGAATTCTTTACATTCTATGTAGAGAGTTGTAATTTTCTACAAGAAGAGGATTTTTCTTATTCCTCCACTTGCCTTACTTCTACATATTTGAATATATTTTGAAACAAAATTTTAGCAATTATCAAATCCTTTTTTTCTTATTAAGAAAGTATGCATAAATTCATACTGTGTAAAATTATATTGACAGTCATTTGACTCAAAGTTGCACATTTATTTGCCAACATCTGTCCAACCAGAACATTGATTCTGAGAACCCTTATCTGAGATGTAATTATAGTATAATTCACCTCAGTTAAATACAATGTTAATTTGTACTTCAATTGTCACAGTCTTTTTGCATATGTAATGACCCTGCAAAATTACTTTACAAGTTACCTATGTAACCATATTTGTCATGATGATAGAGAAAAAAAGAAAATAATAATAATTAAAAAAAAAGAAACAGCTGATTTAAGCTTCGTATGTCTGGCTCTGAAAGTGTCTTTTCACTGCTCTGCACCTTAGTTTCCTTGCTCTGAAATTAGCAGTAAACACCTTTGTAAAGTGCTTTGCAATCTCCTAAAACTGTTATGTAAGACTATGATATTATACGGCTCTATTATTGTTTATCTAAACTGTTAAAAAATCCTGTCACAGTAAATCCAAGTTTTCTGTAAGGATTGATGAAGGCAGTTAGGAAAATTTTCAATATTTGGTTCAGAGCGCGTAGAAGACCAAAAGAAACTACTCAGTAAAGCCCTATAAAAGCAATATGATGCAATCGTATTTAGCTGTTTGGTACAGGACTGGTTTTTTGTTTGTTTGTTTGTTTGTTTTGGAATGTAGGCTACCAAAATGGTGAATACTTCTTGAAAAGGCAAATCAGACAGAAAAAAAAGCAACACTAATTATTAGAATAATTGCAAGGTGGCTGCAAGAGACAAACAGTATAAAAGATATTACAGCTGAATACAGATGCAATATTCCTTAAAAATGTTACTAAAAGTTTTGCTAGCTCTCACCTTGTGTCCCTGGAGAATCATCAGGGGTATGTTTGCTCTTACTCTGTTTAATCTCTCATTTTCTGTTTAGCTTAGATAGTTCAGAAACCTAGTCTGTCTACAAACCTCCATTATTTGGATGATTAACCTTTTCTTGCTGCAGAGTGTCAGAATGCACATTCGTAAATCAAGACTCCCTCTGAGCACAAGAAATCAAATAATTTAGAAGTTACTGTAGAAAGTAAAGACATTGCTGATGTTAAGGCACAAAAAAGAGAAGTCAGGACGTGGATACGGGTGCTATTTATGGTTCAGCTTACAGTCCATGAGTAATGTGGAACCTGGTCCCTCCAGGTTTCAGTTTCCAGCTAAACATCACAAAGACAAAAATATCAGAAAATTTTATTGAGGCTTGGGAAGATCAGATCCATGAATGTTGATAGCAGTTGTTAGGTAAAGTGATAAAGGAACTTGAAAAATAAGAAGAGGTGAATAAAAAGGGAGGAGCAATTTATTTGCTGCAGAGAACACCGCTGCAAAGGCTCCACTTCCACACTCTTAACCTGTCCTTCAGGCACTGGTAAAGCCTCCAGAATGGAGTTCTGGAATGAAGCTTTTAAACAGACACCTTAAAAAAGGAGAAATCCAATCTCCACTGAATTTCAGTATATTATGAGAGCCTAACTTTATACTACTTGAAAAATCCCATCTCAAATGCCTCACTTTTTAAAGAGTGAATGTGTTGTCCTCATGGGTCTCCCCTGGATACTTGAAGAAAAGCCCCAGTGAATTTCCTACAACATGTAAATTCAGCACAGCTAGTACATGCCACAGCTGGTGCACATTTGCATTGTGTTCACTTATAAGATATGGAGCTTTAAGAACTACAGATCTTAGTTCTGAACCATTTCTCCCCCTTGAGCATTCAGTTTGATTGACAGGGTTATTTCCTTATTTTTCCCTTGAGGTTCCTGGCTGAGGTACAGACAAAGAGGGCAGCTCTAGATTCTTAAGATATGTGTCCATAGGATAAAGAATTTGGTGTCACAACTGCATATTTTTTGAGTTCTTTTCTCATAAGTTCCTAAAGGAATGAGTGGTATAAATAACCATGAAACCATTATATGAGTAGTCTGCATAATATCTCATATTACCCAGAGTATTCTGTTTATTCCACCTTCCTTAAAGAACACAGCCTAGAGATGAAGTCAAAAGACTTGTGGATTTCAGGAACTATTTTTTCACTAACAAACTCCTTGAGCAACAACCTTCAGTAAGTCATTTAATCTCTTTGTTCTAGATCCTCAAAGGTGCTTAGGTTTATAATTTCCATTAATTTCTGTCAGACTAGTGAGGATCTATGTGCCCCTGCACTCTATGTGAAAATTAGCAATTCTGCTTCTGTACATCACAGAGCTCTTCTGCGTATCTTGTCAAAATGTGTTCATCAATGTACTTAGTTATTTTGGTGATGATGATTCTGCCTAAGACAAGGAAATTTTATTCATGAATTGCCACATAATACCACTGAGACCAAGAGCTGGAAATTACTCAAAAGGTAGAAATGTACATATAGATAAGAAAAAAGAAGAAAAAAAATTATTTCAATTTTGAAAACACTTTTTCATGTCAGAAGGTGCAAGGCAACTGCTAGCTCATGGAGAAAAGGCAGAAAGGTTTCTTCAGGGTGAGTTATTCCAGAACTGCTCTCTCCAGAGGCTATTGCATTTTCCTGTGAAGTATCTGGGATCTAATATTTGCTGTGAAAGCCAGACTATCAGTCCCAACAAAATTCACTTAAAATAAATGCCCTTTTTTCCCCCAGACATCAAATAGAATTTGAAAGGAGAATTGATGTGCAGTTTTTTTAAAAAGGAGGGTATTTAAGATTATTCAAGAAATACGGGAAAGTTAAGTTCTGAGACCTTTTTGGAATTCAACAGAAATTTTATTTTATATCCTTTAGAGTGTCTTGGAGAAGTTCAGTTGTGGAAACTCTATCTTGAAGCCCTTGCTGATACAGAACACAAAGAGAAAAATTCCATGGTTAAGGGTCTTAGGGATTGTATCTATATGGGCTGATGACTTTAACCAGCACATGTTGACCTGAGAACTGTGCCATGCATCGAAACACCAGCAGAGCACTGAAGAAGTAGACTTTATTGGAGGCACAGTGGGCTTTGCTCCACTTGAAAGTGGAGGTTAACTCTGAACACTGGTTCCCAAATTCAGAAAATACAAACTTAACCATATATGTGCTCTTCACCCGTAGCATGGATCAATAGTCGATTTTGAACACTGCTTGGAAAGTATTCAGAAGGCAATTATGCCATTGCAGCAAGGTGGGAGATTACTGCAGACAACTTCGTACTGCTGTTCTTTAGCTACAGAATTTGAAGAATTTCAGGCAATGTCAGGTAGTCAACAAATTTAAAGGAAATGGATAAATTAACAAAGAATTCTGCTGTTCTTGAGAGTTTGTGTTTTAGGTGAAGAAAAGATTGATTGTACCATACTACTTTGAATTAAATACTGTGTATTTATTGGGGATTTAGGACAAGTTTGGGGGTCTAAAAATATGGAGTTGAAAGAACTAGAATAAACTAGAAAATAAGCCAGTTTAACAGCTTAGTGTTTTCCTTAAAACATTTACTGAAAGCATGAGAATGGATACATAGATCAGTATTTGGACAGTAATTCCGCAGCCAGATCAGAGTACTAATTATAGGAAATAACAGGGCTTTAAAAACATAAACAAGAATCCTGCTTCCTAAATCATTACAATCTCCCACTCAAGTCAACAGAAAACTCTATGTCATTTATATGAATTCATAGCCTGGATGAAGAAGGAGTGTTAACAGTGCCTCCTAACCTTTCAAGGATGGGTGACCTAACTAAGAGCTACAGATCTTCCTGCAAGAATTTGCTAAGAGAACAGTTTCTGAATCACACTGAAAAAGCAGTTGGTATTACCTATTCAAATTGCATCAGTAATGCTATTTTTTTGTTTCAAAAATACTATTAGAGTCCTATGAGTTTCTTTCGTCAAACAAACATTGATCAGTGTTGATAGTACAGTATAGAAAGTGATATCAAGTTTTATAAATCTAGTAAATCTAGTGCTTTACATTTCACTTTAACAATGCATGGAGAAGGTTTATCTCAAAATTTCAGCTAAGCACTTAAACAGAATTCATAAAACTTTAAGGTAGTGGAAGCATACAGTGATCAACATTTTCATGTGCGCTAGTTTTGCAAAAAAATTACAGTGATGATGATCCTTCAGCTGGCTGTGAGTGAAAAAGGAATATGGGCATGGGAAGCTATTAAAACCAAGAAAACTGCACTGTGTGGTATTATTAAATTTTTTTCATTACTATTTATTGTTATTATTTCAACCTGTGTAGATACAGGTCTTCACTTTTGATAAATCATGACGTTGTAAGCTAACAGCTTCAAAGAACTCATTTAAAGGATGAAGAATTTTAAACAAAGCGCACACATACTTCATTCTCCTTGAAGTTCTTTACTTCTTTAATGTAACATGTAAGTGAATATCCAAAGGACATCTAAAGGTACCATTTTGCAAAATACTTATGAGTAAATACTATATCAGATTATAAAGATAAATTATACTGTTTGTAGATCTGCTATTGGTACCACTGATATTAGATCTAAATTCTGCCATTATTGTCATGACTGGTTCTGCTTTCTTCTGAATTTCTATAAAAATGTATATTCAAATAATATTAATTCTCTTTGGACTTGTGGTTGAGTATCCCAGTAAAGTCTACAGGAAATCTGTGCATGCAATCTGTAATCTGAACATTTTGACAAGACAAAAAAGAAGTAGCAGGAGTTTATTTTATTTAAAAATTGTGAATTATCATGCAACTAATTGTATTTAACATACTAAATCAGTATTTAATTTGGGTTTTCAGAGTCTTGGAATGTTGTTAAGTTATCCATCCTTTTGACTTTTAAATCATACCATTACTTAAAATGCATTGTCCTTAAAATAAAAATAAAATAAAAACAAAACTGAAATGGAACTCTGTTCATATTCTTAATTATTTTTCCTAAGAAATAACGATAGTTTTATTTTAAAATCTGTTTTCTAATAAATTTTTTATAAAATTACCTCCTAGGAATTGAAAATGAGCTTATTACTACAACATAGCTTCTGCTATCCTATTGTAAAGATTTCAGCAGTAAACCAAGAACCGTAGACACTCCAACCAGAAGAATGAATTGTCTCAATAATATAAAAAAAGGAATCCATTCACACAGTTGCAGGAGACTATGTCTCTTCTGTTAGTTTGAGGAGTATCAAAACCAGCTGAAGGTGTTCTAATACCTACATGGAATATTCGCTGTATCCCAATAAAATGACAGATAATCTATGCCATAATCACAGAAGAAGGAACAGTTTGTAGCTCCTCTGGACAAAAAAATTGATGTGGTATAGTACAATGTTGTGTGCTACACACTGCAGTGGCTTTCCTTTCACACCAACAAAGCTATGCATAGCAGTGTCAACACACGTGTGTCAAAATTCAACGTCCCACAGCCTATTCTGGAAGAGAAGAAAAACTCCTAAGAAGAAGCTGATACTGAGTCAGACTCAATATCCCATATACTTAACATAAGAAATTGATCATATCCCGTCTGCACATGGTGTAAGGCTAGAATAGTTTCTCAAGCAAATTTTCAAAATGGCATCCTCAGAACTAGTCCTTTGGAGTTCATCTCGTGACAAAGAATTATATGTTATGACTGGTCCCAGAAAGGCAATGGATTGAAATATTCCTATTGCTTTTCCTGATAAAACTTCCTCTCAATGGAAGTTGATGTTCTTTGACATACAAGAGTAAGAAACTCTAAGATACAGTCTCTGAATCACTGGCACCCAGGAGTTTTCACTAGTGGACCTCAGGTTAAAGTCACACAGAACCTCGTGTTCGAACACAGCTTCCTCGTTCTCCCAGCTGCATCTCTGTACTCATCTCAATTTATCTTTTGGCTTGAGCTGCAGCACAGCTCAGCTCCACAGTCACGCAAATTGTTTTGTTCAAAGAGCATTGCAGCCACTGCTTGTGTCACTCTCCAAGTCTTGCTTTCTGCTGGGGGAGACTGTGCAGACCTAAGTCTCATTCTGGATTTTGGACACAACTCAGTCATCAAAATACACATCCAAATCTCTGCTACTCAAATGCCATAGTATATACTTCTTTCTTGTGGATTTTTAAATACCTCTCTTTCAGTTGCCTATTAATATGTTCTAATTATAGCAGCTTAGAACATGTTTTGTTTTCAGTTTAGACAACAAAAAACAGCTTAAACCTGAGTCTGCTAACTCTTGACTCTGTTAGTAAAGTTACAGTTGTATTCTTTTTGGCTTTGTATCAGATTAATAGATTCTATGTGTGTTCTTAGACTTCTCAAAAAGGGAACATCAAAAATAATGTGTTAGATTTTCTTCTCAAGATGAGATTTTTCACAAGATTAAAATCAAGTGTCTGGGAGGTGAATGTCTTTCCTGCTTCTGTTTCTTTTGTTATGACTATCATGGGCACATGTCCTTCAGCCTTGTTTCTATTAAATGGATAGTATTTTTCCTGAAGTCTAGTTTTGTGCACTATTGATTGCATATACATTTTCCATCAAGATTACAGGACTGGAAAAAATGAAAAACAAAAAAACACCTCACAACTTTGATCACAGGAAATGAGAGGTTCTTTAGCATTTATTTTAGAATTATAGGTTTTTAAATTTGCTCTATTCATTGACATTTTCTTTCCTGGAAATGAAGGAAGTAGATTAGGAATCACACCCTAGCTAAAGGAAAAGGTAAATAATGTCTCAATTTTTTATGTACGTCTCAGACCCTCATTCAGCTAGCCTATCACAAACCAACGGAGTGTGCTTCTTCATCTCCCTCACATCCAGCTGCCAAGGATTTTAAAGCACTTCCAATGCAAGCAAAGAAAATAAAATGAATTTTTTTTCCAAATTCCCCAGAACTTTTACTCCAAAAGGCTCCTGCTTCCAACTTGCTACCAAAAGATTAATCTCCCCCATGTCAAATTTCTTTTGCAATTTCTTGACCTTACCAACTTCAGTTGTTGCAGACTGCTTCGGCTTACTGACTCAGCCCACCGGGCACTAGAACAGTTTAATCCTCACTCATTCACTCTGTTCTCTCTGTCATCTCTATCTGTCTTCCAAAATCCTATGAGAATGGGAGTAAAATGAAACTACTTTTGAATTAGACTATATGATGTATTCTGATACCAAGCTTTCTCACAAGCCCATGAGGAAGCAAAATAATAGCCTGAAAACTTCGGAGGTAACTAAGCAGTAAAAATTTATTTACTGAATATTAAATCCTGAATAATGTTCTTTGTTTGCTTTATGTGGTGAAGCGTTGCATATGTCATAAATTACTAGGAAGAGAGGGAGGACAAACCAGACTGATACACGGCAACGATCACAAAATGCACCACAGACACTTGAAATTGCAGTAAAAAAAACCCTCTTTACTCCATAAGCATGTCACTCTTGCTGTGCATTTCCGATGTGGTGCTGCAACTTTCATACATTTTTTTTCAGAATTTTTTTAAAATTATGGAGATTGGACCAAGACAAATAATAACTGTTGCCCCATGCCTTTAGCCTAGGCCATGTTAAGTAAACTAACATCATATGACCAAAATGGGAGAAGACTATCATCTCATGATGGGTAAATGCCCTTTCATTCATGATGGGACTATATTCCTCTTACTCATAAACATAAATTTATTGCCTTAAATTAAACATCATTTTGTATGGGCTGGATTCCCTGATTAGTAAAAGAAATTAGCTGTTTTTCTGAAATAATATTGAAGATTGAGGAGAGAGAGGCAGGAAAATGGGAAGGAGAAATAAAACTTGAATGATATTTATAGCTGTGTCTCTAGTTCTTTATCAGATCTTACATTACAGTACTTTTTCCTCTGACATCCAGCACTATGAGTAAACACACTGAAGATTAATTAAAGATTTGTATTCTGCTTTTTCTTTCTTCATTCCCTTCACAAGGACACAACCTTTCATGTGTGTATTTAGTCATATAATATAACCTAATATTCTAGACTCTGGCCTCCCTAAGATCTGTAGTTCACCCTTAGAAGTGGTTGCCTAAGGTGCTTACTATAGCTGGATTCCAGGACTGCTTACGTAATTACTCTTCCTTGGTGTACTGCCAGTACACAATGAACAATAGCCTGCCTTCCACTTTTCTCCATGCACCTGCTGTCTCATAACCAACAAAGTGAATTAAACTTGAATAAGAAAAGGAGCACAAGAAAACACTTTCAATTAAAAATGGATGAAATCTATGCCCCTTAGAATAGCCCAGAATGCATGTGGTGTGGAAAATAAAAAAAAGTTAAGTAAAGACAGCCTTATTTGAACTGGAACTAGGATTATCTGGAATTAGGATTTAGTCAACCCAAAACAGGATTTAAATTACATAGGTCCAGTAGTACAATATAAAAGCTCCTTGTTCAACATTGTCTCCCTTACTCTGAAGGTGCCTTGAGGCATCATTGCTTGGTAAAAGTTTTGCCTTTGCATAGCATTCCCTTTCTGCATGTGGTCAAACATTCCCCAGTCTTTGAAGTGTAGCACTTACAGACAACCTAAGCTTAGGCAGGAGCATAGCTGTTCTCCACAGGGTCCCCTAAGCATCTCAGTCTAATGAATATTCGCTGATCACACTAAATACATAGCAGTTATAAAAGACTATTCACAAAGGTACAGATGAGGTTACTCTTCTAAAGGAAGAGATGGTGGCTAGAAGATACTCCCAAACTGATGTGCAATGCTCTGAGTTTTATGCAGCATCTTCAATATTAACATGGTATTCAGTCCATCAGAATTCAAACCCCCACCTATCTAGGAAGGATTTGAATAAGTGTCTCATGTCTATCAAGACTTCTTGTAATGGAGCTTTTCTAATTTATCCAACAAAAACATTTCTGACTAATATTTTTTATGTCAAAAAGTGAGCTTAAGAGTAATCCTATATCTCTATGATTAGATCACTCTTTTAATGAAAGAGACTTAGTAGTACATATTTCTTTTAGTGATGACATTTTTATACGAAATGCACAGCCAGGTCTTACAGTCCTTTTTATGATTTAGGACCTACTGAAACACATGCAACAGAAATTGCAGTTCTGATGTGAAGTTAGTAGGAGGTTCAAATTTGTGAGTTAGGACTACAGGAGTTTTTTGTCAATGCTTCCTACTGTTCCACATAATGCACTGAAAACTGGTAGGTATTAGCTTAGTAAAACTATTGTGAAGTATTGCCAATGACTAAATGGAAACAAGTATAGAACTCCATAATGGCATTACACCAAGTTCTGCATTGCTTTGTTCCTTTACATGACCTCCTTCAATTCAATGGAGCTATCCAGATATAAATATAGGGAAAGGCTTGTGTAGAGTAAGGCTGCTCTAAACACGTGAGGCTACCCTAGATGAATACCAAAGCATTTGCAAGGAATAAGAGTAACAGAATTAAAGGCTAGTTAGTTCTTTAAGGAACAAGAAAATAGAGGAAAATTGTTTTATTTTTATTGACTTTTTTCCTCCCCCTTCAATTCTGAATACATTTTTAAAGTTTGTGACTTCCCTTAGGATACCCCCAAGTCCTGCTATACTCTGAGAGACTGAAAATGTATGGAAAGAATTGGTAGAAAGTTCTTAATTAAAATAGGTTTCTTCCAGACTGATAAAAACAAAGGTCAGAATGCCTTGCCAATTGCAAAGTTTTAATCAACAATGACTGTAAATGCGCCGTACACAGGAATGAAAGGTACGTCATTGTGGAAAATGTGTCCAGACACTGACACCTTACAAAAGGTTGTGTGACCAGACAAAGGGGGCACCCCCACCACTGACGCACACAGGAATTATAGACCAATGGGATGCTGCTGGATCCACGGTGGTGACTATCTCTTGAGACTCTGCCCCAAAAGATTTATCTCTTTCCTGTCTTTTACTCTCTTTCCTGTTGCTGCTTCCTCATGCCTTTGTTTGAAGAAGTGATCAATAAATCTGTTTTATTGGTGACATTTGACCTTGTTTGTGTCTTAATCTCATTCTGGGAATAGCAACGAATCTCTTCAGCTCGGGTGTCCCGGGTCGGTAACAGAAGTATAGATGAAATAGAGGAAGCTAACAAAGACTGCACGGAACGAATAAGTTAAAAAAATAAATCAATTTACTAATAATAGATATGTCAAGATCATGAATACTGCTGCAGGTGGGTTAGAAAATATTCCCCATTGATACAGGGTGCAAATTCAGGATGAAATTTATGTCCAAAGATTTAGACAAAAAATTTCATGTGACTCTAAGGGATTTACTGAACTTCCATGGAAAGTCAATGAAGGTTGATAACCTTGTTTCTGAAGCCACCTCTTACCAACCCTTGATGGGATTTTAAGAACTTATTCCCTGAGACTCTTGTTAAGATTTTTTCCCAATTCTGAGACTAGCCTTCAGTTTATATAACAGACTTCTGTTTCAGCCAAATTAAAAAAAAATACCACACGTGATTCTGTGACAAATGTTAAAAATTCATCAGTTAAAGTGCTGATCTTCACAGAAGAGGAGTAGCAATTTACTTTGTGAATAGATTCACAAAAGTTCAGTATTGAAATGGATGCTAAAATTGAGACTCTGGGATTATATTATGCACTGGGCATCAGGCTTAGTTTTGGGAGTATCTAAAAGGTAAGGCTAAAATTTCCACTCTAATCTGATTTTTTCATGGAAAATGTGTGTTTTTGACTGAAGTAAAATTTTAAGGTAATGCTTTCTGTTCATTTTCCTTTTTTCTTCCCTCTAGTCTTTCCTTCCTGTCCTTTGCGGTAAAAAAAATGATGAAAATCTCTACTCTGACCTCAGCTCTCACTGGCAGAGGAGTTTGCTAGAAATTGCAATCCAAATGGGAAGCTGGCCTCTGTAGGAGAAGGTGAGATATATGAACTATAACTCTCTAGAAACATTGCAGTTGTCCGATATGAAATAGGAGCTTTTGGTGGTTTGGTCAAACAATTACTTATTTTAATAAAATTTTTTATGATTTTCATCAAATCATACATTTGTTTACATTGAATGTGAAGCAAAATATAGCTTCTGTTTGTTTTCTTGTCGTTCCTGCACACTTTGTATAGTGTAAAGATTTTATTTGTATGTTTTGATTAGTTTTGTTAGTTATGCCGAAGCAAGTGGCCTCAAGTTATTATGTATCTCTTCAATTAAGTTAATCACTAGGAAAAAATTATTTCCTCCTCCCCTTCAGGAATCACCTGTACCATTGGAAACTTTCAACCTATGTTTTACCCAGACTAGGATCACTTTTGTAGCCAGTGATCTAGAAATTTTGGGCCATTTTTTCACAATTATGCATTTTTGTTCCTGGGATTATGTCATGGTATCTGTCTGCACCCTGCTCAGGGAGTCCAGTCAGGAATGGAGATATATATTCACTTTTACTTGCTACAATGGGTTTGCAGTCCACATCAGAGACTAGTATTTTGCACTTCTGAAAAAGTCTAGACTACTTCAGCCATAGTAAGAGAAAGATCGCAGTCTTATTATTTGGGTATGGTTGAGTAAAGTCTAAGGATAATTTATTTTGTTACCAAAGGGAGGAAAACAGATGATGACTAGACTTTGAGTATGCAGTTGATGATAACAATATTGTCTGTAAGCAGACCTGTCATAAAGACTTCAGTGTGAATTGATTTCCACATGAATATGTTTCAAGGTACTTAGCAACTCTAAAACATTGTATCAATTTAATTCCCCTAAAATGGGAATCTTTTTTGTTTTTCTCATCTGTACAACTTCAATTACAGGATATTGCTCTGGTGGGGAAATTTTTGGCAACCTTGCTAAGACAGATCAATATATCAAGCTCATTGTGGTGTCAACACTAATTGAAAACATGAACAAGTTTCTTGCAAATGCTTCTTACCAGAAATCTTGGAAGTCTGACAAAAAGTTGATATCTGAGATATCAGATGACTACTAACTATACTGTATTATGAATTACTTGCTAATTAGAGTAATTTTAATCGGTAAAGTTATAATAATTAATTAATCATTAGGAAGGATATTGTCACCAAGGTGAAAATTTCCTGTTCTATAAAGACATGGTGACATCAATACTTGCAAAATAATCTCAACTGTCATGAAAGCCACTAGAAAATAACAGCCTTAGCTTCTGCCAGGAGACACTGCAAGCCTTGTAACGTCAGACTTGATAGATATGTCTCTAATGACAAGTAAAAGAGGACCTGAAATATGTCCTCTTTTCAAAGATCAAGTGACATGTATTGACTCATGTCCACACTGCTCAGGCCTTCTGCTTTTTACTCTACAAAATTCTGGAATATTATGGACAGTGAAGAAAGCCAAACCGGGTCAATATTTTGCATACTATATTTGGACTAAACTGGCTGCAGAATGATGACTTCTAAGTGTAGAAACAAGATACCAGAAGTGAGTGATATACAAGGTGATAGATGCAACAACCCTAAGTGAGGGCAAACTTAAATGTAGCAGCTAGCTGAACTGCTTCAAAACAGAGCCAGAGGGTAAGCTGTTTAGCACTGTGGATGACCAGGGATTCATGGTAAGCTCAGTTCCTGGTCCTTTATTTAGGTGTATCCTGTTCTTTTGCAGAGTACAAGCACAAATACTATGTGACGCGTAGAATCTAAAACATTTAATGTGTATAAATCTGTTGCTAACCACAGAAGCAAAAAGGCCTGAAGGACTTTATAGGACTTGATGCTGGAAAAACTGAGCATGAGGAGGGCTTCTGCAGACTCACACAATATGGAACAAATTTTAATATGTAGGTTGCAAGTCAGCTATAATTTTTGACCTGTAAATTGCTGATCGAAGTAACTAGAGTACAAACTCCCAGGAGCCCAGGTTAGAGATATCGCTAGGAAAGTTCCTAGCCTGGTACGGCCCTCAGACTACTACTCATTACTGCTCCTTCATGTGAGTGGGGACAAAGTTGCAGTACATAGCCAAAGGGTAATTAAAAGAGACTTCAAGGCCTTGGGAAGGCTAGTGAGGGAATCTGGGGCACAGGTTGTTTTTTCCTCCCTCCCTCCAGTTGTGGGCAGTGACACTGGAAAGAACAGGTGGACCTAATCTAATAATACATGGCAGTGTGGCTGGTGTCACCATCACAACTTTGGCTTTTTCAACAACGGGATGACCTACAAGGCACTAGGTTTGCTGGTGTCAAATGAGAGCCACTTTTCTCAAATGGGGAAGAGGCTCTTTGCTCAGGAGCTTGCAGGACTCATTGACAGGGCTTTAAACTAGATGTGAAGGGGGAGAGGGAACGTACCAGGCTTGCCAGTGACAGCCTGTGGGATGATACACAATGGTTAGAGGGACAGGGTGCTAGTACGGGCCCTCAACCTGTTGCCCAGAGGCATTCTGAGGACACTGCAGTACAGTCAAAGTCTTGTGGATGTGAGTTGGGAGCTCCTGAGCTAGTAGG